>JAEIGA010007238.1_pt1 | contig 16873 bp, 8 predicted proteins | sample 9270691 | NCBI WGS metagenome assembly JAEIGA01 (sample SAMN17057246, study PRJNA624740) | gut metagenome | biome: biome; isolation source: fecal sample | host: Bos grunniens | place: China: Xizang | collected 2019
GAGTTGAAATCTCACCCATATATTTCGTATTATCAGGCGCTCTCTATAGTGGAAAATAGAGAACTACAGCCAGAGATGAGGTACAATTCACTATACGATATGGTAGTTGATGAAGACCTCAAGGAAGAAGATATTTTGCGATTGGCGCCTTATTTTTCTTTTGAGTAGAACTTAAACTCGATACGGCGGTTTTTTGCGCGATTTTCTTCTGTGGTATTAGGTAGTAGAGGTTTAGTTGCGCCCATGCCATAGCAGTTTATTCTGCTTGCAGAAATGCCCTTTGAAACTAGGTACTCACGCACAGAAATCGCCCGTTTCATCGATAAAATCTCGTTGTACTGAACATTGCCAATTGAGTCTGTATGACCAACAATTTCAACGTTCAATTCTGAACTTTCAGTTAGGATTTTAAGTACTTTATCAAGCTCTGCAAAAGAACTTTCTAGCAGAGTGCTTTCGTTGAACTCAAATAGGATATTATTTAGAGAAATGCTTGTGCCATCTGATATTTTTGAGAATTGTAGTCCACCTTCTTCTTTTATAAAGATTGTAGGCAGTGGTCTAAATTCGCGAGGAACGGTTACCTCATAGATAACCATATTGTTGCGAGGAAGGTTGTCTTTGTGGGCAGAAATATAACCCTTGTCGCCTGCAAGGTTTGTGCAAAAACCAAAATTGTCTCGTGTGGTGTTTAGGGGAAAACCCATATTAAGAGGTTTGTTCCACACTCCAAGAGAGTCTTTTCTACTATAAAACACATCTAGTCCGCCCATGCTCTCATGTCCACTTGATGAAAAGTATAAAGTAACACCATCTGGATGTGTAAAAGGAGCGGTTTCATCGTAAATAGTATTGATACTATCGCCTAAGTTTTTTACGTTGTAAAACTCTAGAATACCATTTGCAAGCATGCCAATTTCTGCTTTGAAAATATCTTTGCCCCCTTTGTTTGGCCTTTGATTACTAGAAAAATATAGGGTAGTGAAGTCTGCACTCACAGACGGTGTGCTCTCCCAAGCGTTGGAGTTTACAACATTGCCTGCGTTGATAGGTTTTGTCCAACCTCTGGCAGTTTTTATACAATAGTAAATATCACAACTTCCATATCCATCTCTTTGATTGCAACGCACAAAGAACATATACTTCCCATCTGCAGAAAAACTCTGTGAACCCTCGTTTTCATCACTGTTTATAGGTGCAGGCAAAGGTTTGGCAGGAGTCCATTTCCCTCCCTGAATAGGCAAACTATAATATATATTTTCTTGATAGTTGTTTACCACAGTAGTGAAAAAGATGTCTTCTGTAGGAGTAAGAGTAGGCCAAATATTGTTGTGAGCGGTGTTTAGGCTGTCGCCTAGGTACCTTAGTTGGTAGGCAGAAGGATGTTTTGTGAGGCTATCTGCCACAAGACAGTTTTTCATAAGGCGTACCACATCTCTGCTAGGTTTCAATTTTGAAAGAGTCTCTATTCCCAATGCATAGTCACCTTGTTGTAGGTAGGCTTCGCCAAGCAGATATGGCCAAGTAGGGTTTTTCTTGTCTTTTTTTATCTGCTTTTTACATAGTTTTATAGCATTGGCTGTCTCACCAATGCTTATATTTTGGTAGATTTCGTTGTAAATCTCTATCTCACCAGCAAAAGCCGAGAGTGAAAATAATAGGATAATATTTAATATGAGCTTCCTCATCTATACTACGCGGTGCATTTCTCCACCTTTAAAATATGAAATTATATTTTGCGAAGCTTGCGCTGCCATTTCGTTGCGAGCCTCACGAGTGGCAGTGCCAATATGTGGCACGAGCACCACGTTGTCAAGTTCTAAAAGTTCTGCTGTGATTTGTGGCTCATTTTCATATACATCAAGTGCTGCACCCTTAATTTTTCCCGATTTCAACGCAAAAACCAATGCTTTTTCATCTATCACCGCACCTCGTGAAGTATTGATAATAAAGGCAGAAGGTTTACATAAATTTAGATTTTCTGAGTTTATTAAATGGTGAGTTTCTTCTGTAAGTGGAGTATGTAGAGAAATAAAATCAGATTCGCGCAAAAGCTCTTCCAAACTTTTATACTCTGCATTGTATTGTTTTTCAATTTCTTTTGAAACCCTTCTACGAGAAAAATATATCACTTTCATACCAGAAGCAACTCCTCTTCTTGCAGTGGCTTGGCCAATTCTACCCAGCCCTACAATGCCAAGAGTTTTACCATAAAGTCCATTGCCTATATTTTCTAAAACGCCCCATTTCACCGAAGAATTTCGCACTTTTCTATCAGATAAAATTAAACCTCTAGCCACGGCTCCCATTAGCGTCATTGCAAGTTCTGCAGTAGGTTCTGTTACTGGAGTGGGAGTGTTGCATACGATTGTGTTATGCTCTTTAGCAGTTTTTATGTCAATATTGTTAAATCCTACCCCTACATTTGATATAATTTTAAGATTTTTACCTGCTTTTATAAGTTCGCCAGGCACTTTTAGGTCAAACATAGGAATAAAAGCATCTACATCTTCAATCTTTTCAAGTAGTTCAGTATATGAAAAACTACCACTCTCTGGTTTAATTATATGAAAATCTTCATGAAAACCATTGAACGACTCTGGGTATAAACTGTGTGAAATTAATACTTTTATCATAAGTCTTTTCTTATTCTAGCTACTGGAATAGACATTTGTTCTCTATATTTTGCCACTGTTCTGCGTGCCACATTCATACCTCTTTCCGCCAAAATTTTAGATATTCCGCCATCGGAAAGTGGTTTCGATTTATCTTCTTTTTCAATAATTTCTTTGAGCAATACTTTTATTTTTCTACTAGATACATCTTCGCCATTTTTCCCGATGAAACCGGCAGAAAAGAACTCTTTAAGAGAGTAAATGCCAGAGTTTGTTTGAATATATTTACTTGATACCACACGTGATACTGTTGAAATGTCGCACTCTGCCTTTTCAGACACTTCTCTCATTGTGAGTGGCTTTAAATTACTCTCGTCTTCGTCTTTAAAAAACTCCTTTTGATAGTCGATAATAGTTCTCATTACAAGCAGTAGGGTATGCTCTCTTTGCTGTATGGCATCAATAAATCTTTTCGCTCTATCTAGTTTTTGTTTTGTAAACTGTATCGACTCTTTTAAGTGTTTTGTACGGTTCTTTTCATTTCCCTTAAAGTCTTCTAGCATATTAATGTATTCCTTTGAAACTTTAAGAGATGGAATATCTTTATTGTTCAGGCTTAGTTGGTCTGTTTCGTTGTCGTAGATAAAATCTGGTATAACAGTTTCGTTTTTCATTATTCCGCCAGAAGCGTAGCCATTGCCAGGTTTTGGATTTAAGTGAGAAATGAGTAGAATAGCATCTTTCACTTGTGTTTTTGTAAGCCCAGTTTTCTTTATAATTTTATCTATTTGTCTCGATTTAAAATCTTCTAGTGCATCTTCCACTATCATAATGGCATTGTCCACTAGTTCGGATTCCTCTTTTCTTTGTAGCTGAATAATAAGACATTCCCCCAAATCTCTTGCTCCTACGCCTGCAGGGTCGAGGCTTTGCACCACGAGCAACGCTTCATACATCTGTGTCTCTGTAATATCTAAGCCGTGCCTAGTGTTAAGGTCATTTGTCATTTGCCCTATTTCACCAATTAGGTAGCCAGATTCGTCTAGATTTCCTATTATGTAGCTGCAAAGAGCTTTTATTTTTTTAGGTAAATTTTGAAATTCTATTTGCTCAAGAAGAGAGTCTGTAAATGAGGTCTCTTCAGTAAGGTTATTTTGAGAATTGTATCCACCATCTGAATATCCGCTATCTGAAGCATAGTCGTCGTAATAGTCAAAATCGCCCATTTCATCGGCATTTTCTCTCTGTTTATACTCATCATTATCAGAGTAGTCAGAGGTGTAGTAATCATCATCTGTACTATAAGAATCTCCCTCTGCAGGGGCACTTACAGTATCAAAATTTTCTGCCTTTTCTAGAGCAGGATTTTCCTCCAATTCCTTTTTTATTTTTTCTTCTATCTCTTGTATGTTACACGAAAGCATGCCCACCACCATAAGTTGTTGTGGCGAGATATTAAGGCTTTGCTTTTGTATTTGTAACTGTTTTTGAGACATAAGTTGTTTAATATTTTTGCTAAAATAATACTTTTTTCCCAATCTAAAACTCAACCTATGAGAAAAATTGTATATATTTGTAAAGTTTATAGTATTATTAACTGCTAAATATTATTTGTATGAATGCATTTTTAAAGCCATTTTGGTTTATTTATGTAATTTTTATTTTCTATCCGCTAATACTTATTTCAACGCTTCTTACAGCGATAGCTACCATTATTTTTAGTACACTAGGCAATAGCAATACATGGGGATTTTATCCTGCTGTAATTTGGTCTAGATTTGCTAGTATTTTAGCATTTTCACCAGTAGAAGTAATAGGTAGAGAAAACCTAAAAGAAGGACAGTCTTACGTCTTTGCTGCAAACCATACAAGCCTTTATGATATCTTTGTTATCTATGGTTTCATAGGTAGATCTTTTAAATGGGTAATGAAGAAGGAAATTCGTGATATTCCTTTCGTAGGTAGAGCTTGTAAAGCCGCTGGTCATATCTTTATCAATAGAAAGGCTATGAAACAAGCACTTCACAGTATAGAAGAAGTGAAAAAGACCCTTTCAAATGGTGTTTCAGTAGTAATTTTCCCAGAAGGTACACGTACCAAAACTGGAAGAACAGGTGTTTTCAAAAGAGGCGCATTCAAGGTAGCAACTGAGACAAACTTGCCAATTGTGCCAGTTTCTATAGCTGGGGCCTACAAACTTTGGCCAACAACAAGAAAATACCCAATGCCATCAAAACTTAGAATGGTAATTCACCCTCCTGTATATCTTCACGACGACCAAGAACATCGTGACCAACAAATAGAAGAAATCAGACAAACAGTCATCTCAGGACTATAATCTACACCACTGCCCCGACGGTGAGGTCGAGGCAGAGGGTATTTCTTATTATCTTTTATTGAAGACTGAAAGTAGTTCCCTAATATCATGCTCCAATGAAGAAATATCTTGTGTCATATACACAAAGATATTTGTATCAATCATATATCTCATAATCACATTAAATTTGGATCTGTAACTATAAGCGAGCCTTGATACTTCATAATAGCATCCCAAGTTTTACTATGCTTTCTACTATTAATTAATGCAACATGCTCTTGGGGAGTCAATTCATAAATGTTTACTGTTTCCTTTTTTGTTTTCATAATCGTAATTTTTTTTGATGTTAATAAATAGTTTTTACTTCTTATAAGTTTTAAATGTAGTTGGTGATGGTATTGCAAAGATATGGAATTTAATTTAGAAATGCAAGATGTAAATAGAAACACACCACTGCCCTGACGGATAATCATTTCCGGCAGGGCAGTGGGAGATCTAGAAAGATTAATTGTACTTATGTTAAACTTTTATTATAGATCCAAAAGAGGGTTAGGCTTGTTCAACATTTTCTTTTCTACGACGGTAATACATAAAGCCGGCGTAGGCTACAACCATACTTAATAGTACTGCTACACTTGCATCAAGACTACCCAAGTGGGTTCCTTGGCAATAACCCATACATGTTCCATACTCCAATTCATGCATTTTTAGACAAACATAGTCAGTAGGAGAACAACCTATAGCTTCTGCACAGCAAGAACTACAAAATCCGACTTCTGCTGATTCTTCTTTAGAACAACCAGCATAACTATTGGTACTTAATGTTGAATGATTTTTAAATGTTGTACCTGTTGATATGCTATACGCTTGTTCTGCATCATCAGAAATCGCAAAACTCTCGTATGATGAAGAAGGTAATGTAATAGCCATAATGCTTGAGGCTACAAACCAAAACAGCACGCTTAATATTAAATTTTTATTTTTCATAATTCTATATTTTCAATAAAAATTTGAGGTTTGGTGAGTCAATACCCACCAAATCTCATTTATTTTATAATTACTTTCTCTGTGCGGGTCAATTTATCACCTACAACTTTAATAATGTAAATACCAGTATTGCCTAGCACTCTAATTTGTGCATAATTACCAGAGACTTTGTGTTCTACTACATGACCTTGTAAGTCGCTGATGTAGATATTTTGAAGTTCTACATTGCTAGTAACAACGTTGATTAGTTTATCGCCTTTTGTATTTTGGTAAATATTTATAGCATAGTTATTAGTTGTTTCATCAACTGTAGTGCTCACTTCATCATCATTGTCTTCTTCCTTGTCAGAGGTTTCTTCATCAACAAGTGATACATTTAGATAATATCTACCATCGCACACTCCTTTAGCCAAGATATCTGCTGTATATGCTCTTTTTAATAAGTCATGTTCTAAACCAGTATGTGTATCAACTAGTATAGCCTTTTTATAACCGCTATTTTTGGTTACTTTGAATGTTACATACATAGGAGAGTTTACTTGAATACCAAGTGGAATCATTTGTTCTCCATTAGAAACGATAAGTCTGCTCAATTTTTTGTCATGAGCAACCATATACATTTCTGGCGCTTCACGGTAAGCAAATACAGTAGGAGCATTCATTTGAGATTCTTCTCCTTCACCTAAGATTTCATCTTGTTTAATTGTAATAGTACTATGAATCTTAGAGTTTGAAGAACCTGCATGAAGGTTTATTGATAAAGTAGGTTGTTCTATCATAGCAGCACGTGATCTTGTGTTTCCGCCAGTTAACATATCTTTTGTAACCTTAATTTCGGTAACACCTGGTTGAGGCTTAAATACAAAACCATTTTGAGGTTTAATTTTTCCAGCATAACCTTTATATGTGAATGCATTCTGCTCACTTGCAACTTTTATAGAACCAGCTTCATAATCGTATAAATAAACTGTACCATTTATATCTCCTTCTCCTTCTAATTTTTCAACATCAATATTACAAGGATAACTATTGTTTAGGAGTACAGCACTACCACTACCATCAAATGTGTAAGTAGGAAGTTCATCTTCATTTACAAAACGTCCATTAAATGGTTTAAATGATTTTGGTAGTGTAGCGTCTGCTATCATAGGGTGATTTGGGCGGGCTTCAGGCGCAAAAATGTTATAATAAACATCTGCAGGGAAACCAATACCATTCCAGTTGCCGTATGAGTTTGGAATGCTTACAGCGAACGCAGTATTTGCCAAAACAGGAACATTTAGGTCTGCGAAACTTTTATTCCATGTAAGAGTAGGGTTTCCTTCATCGTCTTGACCAACTACAGCTTCGTGCATATATACGTTAGGTTCATAATTAAGGAAGTAGTCGCCTGACACTACCTCACGTACATTGCCATCTTTACCATTTGCAAATGGTTTTACTACAGGACCTACAAGTGTCCATTGGTCGCGGTCTAGCGTCATTGAAGTGATAGCATTTACATAGCGTAAGTTTCCACCGTCAACTAAATTTTCAACACCTTTTAAAGATGCACCATATTCAAGTTCTATAGAACTAGCATATCCTGTTAGGTTATCATCATCTATAAGACCTTTACCAGCTGTTACTTGTTCTGATGCTGGAATCTTCTTAGAACCATTTTGGGTACGAGCAGCTGCACTAAAATCATCTGGTATAGTTGCAATAAAGTATTTACCAGAACTTGCTGTTGGGTATTTTGTTGAGTTTTGTTCTGGGATTACAATTTTCACATCTGTAGGCAAGAAGTCAACGCAAGTTAACATGTGGTCACCATTATTTGCATCTCGCCAATACCAGTTACCACGGTCGTCCCAGTCGTCAGAAAGACCACCAGTCCAATAGATGGTGCTCACTACATTTCCTGTTGAAGCTTCAAATGCACCTAATGTCCACTTATCTCCACTACGAACTTTGTCGTGGTTTCTATCGTGAGTTAGTTCTTCGTCTGTAAGTTCTATTTCTCCACCACAGTAACCTAAAACTTTGTTAGCATCAACTGGAGTACCTACTTTTAATCCATCACCAGTAGAAGGAACACGCACTACCAACTGCGAAGGAGATGAAGCTGTAGATTCACATAGCAAGTTTGCCACATTAATAAATTTGGTTTGTTCTTTACAATCATAAAAACTAAATGCAGAGCTTGTCTTATTCTTTTCTGGCACACTCCAGAAGTTGTTTGGACAGAAGTTTTTAGTTCCTGTAAATGAACCTATATTACCCCCCGAAGAGCCAGGAATATCTTTATCAAAACTATAACAGTTATTGTACATAAATGTCATTTGACCTGTTATGTTGTTAGTATTACCTCTATCACCATTTGCATATATTGCAGTAAAGAAATCATAATCATTTTTATTAGCGTCATTATCTGCAAGGTAGAAGGTATTGTACATACAAGCTACATAATCAGGTTGTTGGTGATTAAATTGATTATACACACCAATTGCCATACATTTAGCATTGTATTGGTTGGTATTCCAAAATACATTGTTGTAAATAAGCACATTTTGTGTTTCTTGTAACCATATCAATGTACCATGTTCACCCATAAGGTTATTACGCACAAACTTGATATTTTTACATTCTATAAATTTAGCAGAAGCACCCCATAGTGCAGCATTATTAGAGATGTCTTTAGTGGACAGGTTAAAAATATTATTTTCAAACGTAATGCCATCGTAGTCTGAAATGTGAGTACCAGTAAAACCATTTGAACCTATCATACAGTTTTTGATAACAACACCTGCGTTTGTAAGCTTTTCATGTGTGAGATCATATCTTGTGTATCTGCCATTATCCATTTCTAAGGCAGTGTCTTCTGTTTCACCGCATTTGTCTGGGTTTGAAAGAATTTGGAATCCATCTAACATTACTCCACGCGAAGAACGGATAAGTACGTGTTGTAAACGTGGGTTATGGCCTTTTTGCGCTTTTATAATAAGTGGGTGATAATCCTTCTCCTTGTTTTTATTAAAACCCTCTATTGCTAGTACATCTAAATCACGAGTACCTCCATCATCACCACCAGAAACAGTGCGAGTTACACCTTTGTAGATGCCTGCTTGCTCTTTTGCATCTTTCTCGCCATCTCCATCAAGGTCTTGGCAAAATACGGTTTCTGTAAAGCTTTTTGGCATATTTGCCACTGTAATGATAATAGGTTGAAGTAGGTTACCACTTGCATCTACATACTCTCTATCTGCTTTTAATTCTGTAAGAGCCCTAGATAGATTTCCATATCTTAATGCACAGTTATCTATTTTGGTTGTGTCTGAGTTAAAATACGTTTCAGCGTCAACTACTACTCGTATAGTATCTCCACCACCAGGTTGTGGAATACAACCACCAGTAGATAAATAGCGAATTTCGCTTGAGAATGTTGGAATTCCATTTACCATTGCATACGCACGATAGCCTACAACAGTACCAGTAGGTAACTCAGTAGTAGTTGTAGTAAATGATTGACCACGTTCTATTTTATCATCGCTACTTACATTGTCTGCCTGAACATAGTCTGAACCTAATGTAGTAACAGTAGAAGGTGTACAGCCTACGCCACTACAAAAAGCAAAACCATAGTCTGTCACATTAATACATTCGTTACCATCTTGTATAGGGTTTTGTTTATAATAACCATATAGTTTTGCAGTACCAGTGCTAGTACTTTCATCGTAGTTGTATGTTGCTTCGTAGGTAAGTAGCACATTGCCAGAAATAACTACATCTGGGGCACAGTCGGTTTTATCACAAGTTGATTCTTTCCATGTACCAGTTCCTTTACTATCAGTCCATCCTGTGATAGTGTACATTGTGTTGTCTCCTGTAGGGACATCAAGGTCCACAGATTGATTCCATAAGTTGTTCCAATTGTCAGAATCTGACTTTGATGGGTCACGACGTCCAAAAATAACCTTATCATAACCTTCTGGAACTGTTACATAGAACACTCCACTACAACCATCTCCAGACATATCTTTTATCCAAAGATTATCGTCTTTATCAGAGCTCTTCCAAAAATAAGCATCGTATTTTGGACTTTGAGCATTCCATACACTTGTTGGTTCTAAGTAGATAGTCTTACAATTTCCACCTGCACTAGATGTAGATACAGTAATTGTTTTAGATGTTAACCATGGTGATGTTGTTACAATATAAGAGCGAACTTCATATGTCACACCTTCTTCGGCTTTAAAAGAGCCTGTTTTCTCTCCATCAACATCAGAAGATCCTAATGCTACATAATTACTTTCTTTGTTATTTTCATATCCAGTTTCACCGCACCATTGAGAACCTACTTTGCGCCATTGGAAACCGTGGTATTTAGAGCCACATGTTTTAAAATTACCCTTTAGGTTGATATTTCCTGTACTTGCATCGTATGTAGCCTCTAATAAAGAAGTAGAAATTGTACAAGTACTACCTCCACCACCTTTGGTAATTCTAAGAACAATATTATCATCTGCGTAATACGTTACTTGTATAGTATATTTAGTGTCTTTTACCACGTAAAAAGAAAATTCAGTCTTACCATTTTTCTTAAGTTTGTAATCCTTATCAGTGGTAACGGTTGAATTACCTGAATAACCAAGATAATTAGCATCAGTCTTATCTCCTGCATAAATTCTAAATCTCTCAGTACCAGAACCCAATGCTGTAAAGCTATATGAATGCACATTGCCCGAAGCTTCCATTGGTGTAGCATCATTAAAACTTAATTCTAAGAAAGAAGACCCATAAATATTATATGCAGCCCATACGGAATTACTCATGCCTAAAAGAACGCAGAGTAAGGCCAATAGACGCAAGCCTCTGTTAGAGGCAATGCGCTTTAGTGTGTTGTTATAAAATTTTTTCATATAGTATATTTTTATTTTGTTCTTACTAAGGTTCTTTATTATTCAGTACAGTTGTCATCGCCTTCGTCGGCAAGTTTTACTTGAACAATAGCCTCGGTAGATAAACCAGGACATTCTGTACTTTGATCTACTAGTGCTGCGTTGATAATGTAACTTCTGGTATCTTTGGTATTTCCATTATCATTACCTGTTCCCCATGCTTCAGGGCGTGGGAAAGTATAGGTGTAAACATTTCCTTGACTAGAAACTATTGCTTTATCAGTATCTTCAGTTATACCAGTAGTAATAGATTTGTCATCGTAGGTATATTTAGTACCTTCATCTACATTCACTGTTACTTTTACTGGAATCCATGGTGTTACTGTGCCGTTTGCAGGATTCATAGTAATGCTAATACCACCTGAGATTTCGTTTCCTTCCATATCATGGATAAGTCCACCTAATTTTTCGCTTCTATCACCATCTATCCAGCCACTTATGTTGCCTTTTTCAGTTCCATAATCAGTATTACCATATCCAGTATCACCGTTTCCACATGATGCTTTGCCGCGTGATTTGCCACTCCAATATTGTGCTTCACGTTTTTGAGCGGTATTTAATGAAGAATCACCATTTTTTGCGGTTAGCTCGCCATCGAATTTTTCAAGCAAATCTAGTAGTGTTTCACTATCAAGTGGAGCACCTGCTGCCACATGCGTAGCCCAACGTTCTTTAATCATGCTGACAAAGCAACCGTCTTTTAATAAACCGCCGGTTATGTTTTCGTTACCTCCAGTAAACCAGAAAGGAGCTGGGAATGCGTCCTTATAAATACTTGCTGTTTGTATTAATAAATCACTTGAGTTTTCACAACCATGACTTGTATGACAAGTGTTTTTAAATGACAACTCTTGGTCCCAAACTGGGCGTGCCTCTATTTTTTCACCGTCGAAAACAAAGTAGCAAGATGCGCGATAAGCGTCTTGGTTTTTGATATACTCGTTAAGGATAAACCAGTCTGCCCAAGAGGTGTAATCGATTATGTTGCGCACGGTAACATAATCTCCTTTTTCGAGCGCAGTTTCAAAGTTTTCAAAACGTTTTTGGATACTTGTAACTATATTGCTCCAGTTGGCTTTGTTATCGTCTTTTTCAGGGTATTCAATTTCGAACATTTGATCGGAAGTAGTTCCATAAGTAGGAACATCTTGCTTACCTGTACGTGTTGTTTTAAATGTTTTCTCGTCGCTATCTTCGTCTTGCCCGTTAACATAGCGGTCTTCTTTATCTGTTTTGTCAAATTTTACTATAAAACCAGCTGCATTTGTAATGTTTACGCGGTCTTTGTTGTTTGTAATTTTATCCATAAACACGTAAACACCTTTGTACTCACCATCTACTACCAATTCTACATACATAGATTTTACACCCCACTCACCTGTCATTTTTGCGTATGTGTCATACACAATTCTATTACGCATCATAGAAGGATCGGCAGCAGCTGCATAAAGAACCCAATCTTTATCTTTTGCACCCAGGTTAAACATATTAACCTTTTTGGTAATTACGTAATCTAATCCATCTTCTACGTCTCCACACATTTCGTCACCAGGACAGAATGCGTATGATTTTTTCACAAAGTTTAGTGATGAAGAGCCACGATAGTTCATACGTGCTTTGCGATCGTAGTATAGATTACCGTCTTTGTCAAAGATTTTAACGTCAACAGAACGTTTTTTCTTTAATTTACTAGCTTGTGCAGATGGGAAAGCATCACTTTCGCAACTTGGGAAGTCTTTATTTGTTCTAACAGAAATTACTGGCAATGTGCGGTTTGAAGCGGTAAGAATACTGCTTGCACTCACTGCGCTTGCTTGGGTAATAGTAATTTCGTTCGATTCTAATTCGTTGCTGTTTGATAGGGTAACTTTAAGTTTATATACACCTGTTTGGTTTGGACGGATATTGTTTGTTCCGTTGCTATTGATATAGGTGTCACCATATAGAGCACTTTCGGTGAAAGTAGGGTTATATACGTCACCGTCTTTGTACCATGTATATGAAACAATATCTACATTTGTAGGTTTTGAAATAGAACTCATATACAAGCCTACAAAGTCGTAGTATATATCTGTATCTACATCTATGTCATCATGTATAGCAGCGATAGTAAGGTCTCTCTCTGCCACTGTTACTCTAACTGCTTCTCCGTACACTTTAGAGCCATTCTTGTTAATCATTTTGGCACGGAACATGTAGGTTCCTAACGCAAATGCTTGTGTATGGGTAAAGGTTGAGCCTAAATCTAAGTCGGATGTACCTACTTGTATATCTTTATATGTGTCGCCACCATCGGTGCTGTATTGGAAACCATACCATACAAGTGCGGCACAGCCTCTTTTTACTACTCTACCTTCTAAAGTAACATTAGTAGTATTGCCGTTACGAACAGGAGTAATGCTGGTTGTTTCTACTTCTGGCATGAAAATAGCCTCGCCATCTACAACTTTTGTTACGGTTGTATAATCTGTAGAAATGCTAAATACATAACGTTTGCCTTTTTCTAAGCCTTCGATATTATCAGTTTGTGATCCACCATTGTTATTAAAGATAATATTTATGGCATCACCCTCTATTTTCCAATATGCATACTTGGTACCATTATAGGTATAATCACCATCATTAGTTTTTTGACCAGGCCATGCTCCCAACTTTTCTGTATTACTTCCAGTCCAAGCATAGCAATACATATCGCGTGTATTATCCGTCTTTCTGCATAATACTTCAATATAATTAGCAGAGCTCTCAGCATCACAATCTTCACTACCAAATATTACTTGTATTGTAGCAGTAGCAGTACAACCATCTTCTGATGTTGCAGTGACAGTCACTGTGATATTTGCGTCCTCTGCACTTGTTAATGTAGCAGTGTTGTTTTCACCAGGTTTGAAAGTTCCACCTGTATAAGACCAATCAAGAGATGTGAAATTGTTACCAGCTGCAGTAAGAGTTACTGTTTCGCCCACGTTTACATTTGCATTATCTGCAGTAAGAGTGATGATAGGTAGGGCGTTTACGGTAACAGTAAATGTACCTGCATCTGAACTACAACCATTTTCTTCTTTTATAGCATAGTATGTAGTATTTGAAATAGGCGAAACTTCCAAATTATTTAATGCTTCTCCATTTAAATCTACATACCATGTATAACCATTTGCTAATGTATATTTACCTCCAGCACATATACTTGCAGAATTTGGATTAAACACAGGAGTTGATGGTTTGCTCTTCATTGCCACTTCCTTAGTTGCATCGAAAGTTTTTTCACAACCATTATTTATTACAGTTACTTCAACTTTATAATTTCCTGCGGCAGAAGTAGTGTAAGTTTTAGTTGTTGCCCCTTGAATAAGAGTGCTTCCATTATACCATTGATATGCAGTAATTTGACCCTTAACGTCAGCAGTATTACATATTAAAGTTGTATTACCACCTTCACAGAAAGATGCCTCGCCAGAGATAGATACAGTAGCATCAGGGGTGTTGTTATCTGTTCCCACAGTGATAGGATCAGATTCGGTTGACATACTACAACCATCTACGTTGCGTGTGACTGTAACTACGTAGTCTCCTGCATTAAAAATTACAAAACCATCTTTTGCATTTCCTGTTGCTGCAGGATTAATAGTATATACGTAAGCAGGGCCAACATTGTTGATTACAATTTTACCATTTGTAGATTCGTCTTTACATTTTTGAATATTAACAACTTGATAATCTGTTGGTTTATCAGGCGCTTTGTAGAAAGTGAATTGTTTAGCTTCTGATGTGATAGGTTCATAATTATCATTTCCTGCCATAGTAGCAGTGATATTTACAGTGCCTTCTGTTATAACATGTAGATTGTTATTTACAATAGTTGCTACATTTTCATTATCAGAGGTGAAAGTTACAGTTCCAGCTGTTGTTCCACCTTCTGTAGTTAGATCTATATCTTGCGCTGGCAAACCACAATATTTCACTTGCTCGTTAGTAATTGATAATTCATCTTGAGTAGCTCTAGTAATAGTGAATGTGCCGATTTGAGTCTCGTTCATTGCACAATAAGAGTCACCTGCTCCAACAGAGATTTTTACTGTGTATTCGCCTGCATTAATTGGGTCTGTTTTTTGACCTCCTTTATAATAACTAATATTTACATCTCCCATACCTGTAATACCATTCTTAGGAGTTACAATTGCATTGTGTGCACTTCCATTGTATGTTGGATTATTTGGAAGAGTAATATCAAAATCGTTAATGCTAGGAACTGGAGTTACTGAAACTGTAAATTCAATAGGTTCGCTTTCGCAACCATTTTGTGTTGCTGTAACAGTATATGTTCCAGCTGTGCCAACTTCCACAGTGTGTGAAGTTGATGTTATTGTTTCTCCACCATTAGAACTTACCCAATTGTAGGTTCCTTTGCCTGAAGTTACAGTTAAAGTAGCCTCGCTGTCAGAGCAAATGGTTTGAGTTTGGTCTGACAACGCAGAAATTGATGGTTTAGCCGCTGTAGAAATTGTTTTTTTAGAATCTACATTTTCTTCTGGACAAATGCCATCACCTGAAACAGTATATAACAGTTTATTTGAATTTGTAGTAGAAGTTCCTTTATATGTAATAGTTACTGTACCATTATTTGAAGTTATTGCGTAGTCGCTATTGTTTTGATTCATTTTCCATGTTACAATAGCTCCTTGAGCAGCTGTGTATGTAAATGTACCAGAAGAACCAGGGCACAAAGTTGAAATATTCCAATTTGATATAGTTACTTTAGCAGAGGTACAAGAAGGAGAAAGACATTCAAAACCTTTGTTGGTTGCAGTCGTAGTTCCATCGTATTCAAACTTATGTTTTAATCCTATAGCTAAATCTGTAATGTCACCTGTTTGCTGATTATTTCTATTAAAGATTACAGATATTTTATCAGTTGATGGTTTATATGTCCATATATAAGTATCAGTACTACCTTGTACTAAATCCATAGCAGTACCTGGCCATGCTGCTGTCAAAGTTCCAGATGTATCCCAAGCATAAATATTAGGAACTCCAGATGTACACTTTACTTGAATTTGAATTTCTTCTGTGTTTTCGCAAGTAACAGTAATTTTTTCTGTTATACTAGTTGCTTCGCAATAACTACTACTAGGTGTATGTTTAGCTGTAATTGTTGCTGTTCCTGCGCCAACTGCAGTTAACTTTGCACCACTAACTGTAATCACATTTTCATCACTACTAGTATAGGTTACAGAACCTGCACCTGATGTTAAGGTTGTAGCAATAGTTTGTGTATCTTCTACTTTCATAGAAGAAGATATTGTTTTCCATGAAAGCTCAGCAGGGTTGCAAGGATTGTAATTGCTTTGTGAAAAAGGACATATATCTGTATTGTTACCCCAACCTGTTATTGTAACAAGATTACCATTAGAAACAGTTACATCATTAGTTCTATACCAATACTGATTAGTCGGATAACCTGAACTATGAGTAGAACTGCTATTCATACGAAACCATTGTATCCCTGTTGTGCCATCAGGTACATCAACTTTGTAGTAATCACCAGATTTAGTCGCTTTATAAAATTTATCACCAGCCCCCCAAGCCCATACACCAAACCAAGCACTTGCGGCATCCCATACTCCAGGAGATAAATAAAGACTCTTTCCCCATGCACTACTTGTTCCTACAAGCATCATTAGGGCCATAATAAGCCACCTTGCGCTTAAGCGCGAGGTAAATTGTTTAAAATTGTTTGTAAAATTTTTCATATTGTATTTGTTTTAATTTATTTTGTTTTTCTCTTTATTTAGTTGCTTAACCATCTGAACCAGAATTCGTTGAAGATATCGCTTTCGGTTAGTATTGGGTTGTTGTTATTTGCTTCATCTAATAGTTCTTTGAGGTAAAATTTCTTAAACTTTAAATCATCTGCAGCGTTGTATATAGAGAAATTATCATTATCTCTTTTTATACAAGTTATTAGAGCGTAATGTTGTTTCCAATATCTTCCCTCTTTTTCTTCTTTTTCATAA
>JAEIGA010007239.1_pt1 | contig 16873 bp, 20 predicted proteins | sample 9270691 | NCBI WGS metagenome assembly JAEIGA01 (sample SAMN17057246, study PRJNA624740) | gut metagenome | biome: biome; isolation source: fecal sample | host: Bos grunniens | place: China: Xizang | collected 2019
CTGAGACGGATATCAGCATCAAGGACTTGATATATATGGCTACCGACTATATGATGAATGAATTGTTTGACGGCTCCATGCCGACCAAGGAAGGGGAGAGGGTCATCCGGGAATTCAAGGAAAAGATGTTCGGTTCAGAAGATTAGTATTTTTGGTACCATAAATACTGAAATATATTTAATACCATTTTTCAGGATAACAACAAAAGGGAGGCAAACATGCTTCTCTTTTGTTTTATAGTTGTATCTTTGCTGCAGATTCAACAGCTTAACGCAGTGGCGTTGAGAAAAATAAGGGCCGGAGACTCCATCGTTCTCCGGCCTTTTCTTTTCAAACTAATCAAAAGATTCACGGATGATTCGTGCGGTATCCTTCTTGTAGTCCAACCGGCTATAGTGTTCGCCTGAACACATCGGACAGCTGCACGGCATTCCTGTACTCTTGAAAACCTTGTTGCTGCGTTCCTTGGCTATCTCAAACCAATGCGGATGCCTGTTCCAGGTTCCGTCTTCGTTCTTGATAAGGTAACTGCCCCATGCCGCACGCAGCATCATTCTTTGCTTGAACAGACGTTCAGTATGCTGACGTCTCCAATACTTGTTTCTTTGTACCATCGTCTCTTTCCTTTAAGATAATAATGGACAAAGATTCTATTCTCTTCAACAACAAAGTATCCATAAGCGTCTGGTTTTTAGTTTGTGCAAATATATATATTCCGGACGGTTTGTCCAAACGGTATGTCAGCCCAAAATCCTGTCACCTGTCCGTTTTGAAATTTCCTTCATGATTTCCTGGAGTTGCTTGTACCGTTTCATGATATCCATGGTTCGTCCGGCATCCCTCATTACCTCGGGAGACTGGAGCTGCTGCATCACCTCCTTCATTTCAGATTTCAGGATGGAAAGCTTGTATTCCAGCAGCAGATGCGGGACAAGCTCGTCAAGACGGTTGTCATCCTTACGGATGTCACGCTCGTTGGAACGGCTGAGCTGGAACCTGTCGGAAGCCAGTTCCACGGCTACGGCGCTTATCTCGGCGTCAGGGTGGGAGAGGAAGTGGCGCTCGGCAGACCATCCTTGCGTACCTACATGGGTCATTGCGTCATACAGCATACGGAAATAAACCGGATGCTTCAGGGACAGGTCATCCTGGGTCAGGTCGTAGTGGATATATTCAGTTACGGAAATGCCGGTTTCGTTGCCGTCCTCGTCATTGACCGTGCAGACCGTACGTTCTCCGTAGCGGACCACCATTCGGATGAGTTCCGTTTCCTTGACGTCTGCCGCAGCGGAACAGAAAGGGGAGGGTGATTCCGTTTCCTTTGTAGCGGGAGACGCAGGCTCGACAGCATGCTGCTTGACATGTTCCTCTGTACGGCCTTCCACTACCCGTCGGATTTCATTCTGGATCACCTGTTCGTCTGCGTCAAGAAGTTGGGCGCACTCCTTCAAGTAGGCATATCGAAGCACCTCGTTCGGTACCAGTCCGATGCTTTGTGCAATGTCCGTAATGAGTTCCGCACGTTTTACAGGATCCGTAGATGCTTCCTTCATCAGCATGGATGTCTTGAAGCGGATGAAGTTCACCTCGTGTTCGTTGATATACCGTCGGAATGAACCGGAATCATGCTTGCGTGAGAAACTGTCAGGGTCGTCTCCGTCCGGCAGTAACAGAACCTTGACGTTCATTCCTTCAGAAAGCAGCATATTGATTCCCCTGAAACTGGCCTTGATGCCCGCTTCGTCCCCGTCGTAGATGAGCGTGATGTTTGAAGTGAAACGGTGCAGCATCCGTACTTGCGTGTCGGACAGGGCCGTTCCTGAGTTGGCCACCACATTCTCCAGTCCGCACTGGTGCATGGCTATGACGTCGGTATATCCTTCCACCATATATACATGGTCATGTTTGACGATGGCCTGCTTGGCCTGGAAGAGTCCGTATAGTTCACGGCGTTTGCTGTAGATTTCCGATTCGGGTGAGTTCACATACTTCTGTGATACGCCCTTGGTTCGGCTGTCGAGCACCCTGCCGCCGAATCCGACCACTTTTCCGCTGATATTGAACCAAGGGAAAATGACACGTCCCCAAAAGCGGTCACGGATGGAGCCGTCCTCCTTTTCGTAACAGAGTCCTGTCTTCAGCAGGTACTCACGGCGGTACCCCTTCCGGATGGCTTCAGAGGCGAAGGCGTCCTTTTGGGATGTGCAGTATCCCAGGCGGAACTTTTCTGCGATGTCGTCACGGATACCCCGGCTGCGGAAATATGCCTGTGCGACGCTTTTTCCGTCGGCGTGTGTGCGGAGTGTCTGCCGGAAATACTGCATGGCATACTCGTTTACCACAAGCAGGCTTTCACGTTCGCCCTGCAAGGCCCGTTGTTCGGCTGTCAGTTCCTTCTCCTGGATTTCGATATGGTATTTTTTCGCAAGCCACCTCAGGGCGTCCGGGTATGACATCTGTTCGTGCTGCATCACGAAGTGTACGGCGTTCCCGCCCTTTCCGCAGGCGAAGCATTTGCACAGGCCCTTGGTGGGGGATACATAGAATGACGGTGTCTTGTCATTGTGGAACGGGCATAATCCCACCAGGTTCACGCCCCTTTTTTTGAGTGTTACAAATTCGGACACCACCTCCTCTATATGTGCGGCATCGAGAATTCTTTCGATGGTTTGCTGGTCTATCATTGTTTCCGGTTTTTGTGCCATGCAAATTTAATTTTTTTCATGTAAATGAAATCCAGCGCCGCTTGTTTTTTTTAAAATTTCCAGCGCCAAAAGTCATTCCGTTCCTTCCAGGATCTTGAAAAAAGCCCGTATAGCAGTGCTATTGAATGAAATAAAAAAATAAAAGAGGAGAACTCCTCCTTATTCCTTTATTCTTTTATAATATAAGTAGTATAAAATATATTGTATGTATAATAGTTTGCATATCAATGTATTACGATGATATAGTCATAGGTGTGTGGTGCAGTTTTCATAGGTATGTGGTGTGGTTTTCATAGGTTTGTGGGAAAATTGCAACAGATGTATGGTTCGGTTATTCATAGGTTTGTGGTATGTAGTTACAGTAGAATACAAAGCATATCAAAATCATAGGTTTGTGGTATAAATGATTGCTTTATCAAATTTTTGCAGTTGTCAATGAATCAACAATATACAAAAATAAAATGATATTCTAAGATTTATCAAAACACATGGGTTTAAACACGTTTGAATGCACCATAAACCTATGAATTTGGCATACCATGATTGCTTAATTCATAGATTTGTGGTGTTCATTCGTATGTATTGTAGCTCTCCTGTATTATACAACGCTTTAGTCATTCAAATTGTTCATGTTGGAAATCAGTATTTTACGGATGTTTTTCGTTGAATTCACAGATTTATGGTTTGGTTGGGGCATACGGAAGGCTGTCTCTCTTCTCATGAACAAACAAACGATTGGGTGTTTTGTTCACCATATATCTATGATTTCTGTATGATACACCGTATCTAATTCATAGGTTCGTGGTGTTCTGAATTCATAGGTTTGTGGTTTGCTCTCTTTTGCGTAGAAGAAAAAATAGTGTTAAATCACAGACAATGCTTGTACCTATGAATTTAATATCCTATATTTGCATGGTAAAAATTGGAGGAAATAAAATGAGCAGTAAAAAAGATTCGCAGAAGTTTGTGGAGAGGTTCAATCCGAATTCTTCTGTTAAGGTGTCGAGTGTATTGTACGACATCAAAAAGTGTAGATGGAACATGTCTACCTATGGATACCGCATGTTGTTTGCCATGGCGCAAGGGATTACCCAACAGGACCTGTTCTGTGAATATGACATCCCGAAAGACGCATTGTTCGAATACCTGGGTCTGGACAGTACCGGACGGAAGCATGAAATTCTTCGTGACACGCTCAGTGAAGTGATGAGCAAGGGGTTGGAAGTGTGTACGGTGAACAAGAAGAACGGAAAGCGTACATGGAGCGGTACATCATGGATTACCGACTATCGTTTTTCGGAAGAGAACAACCATGTATGGATCAAGGTCAACGAGAATGCCATGCCGTATCTGTTTGCTGTACAGCAGTACGGCGAAATCAAGCCGAAGCATTATCTCAAACTGAGCACGGATTACCAGAATTGGTTTTATCCGCTATTCAAGAAGGCGGTGAATATCGGCCGGTGGGAAATGACCATTGACGAAATACGTGAAGCGTTGAAACTGGATGTCCAGGATTCATACAACAAGAAGAAGAGCCGGAATGCCAACATGAACATCCTGCGTTGGGTACTTGGTATTGAAATCTCAGAAGCGGCAAGAAACGAGCCGAAGGCGGCAAAGGCGGAGAAGCGGCCTTGCCGGATGATACCTTGGGATTACATCAAGGACAAGAACGGAGATCCTACGGGAACCTTGGCGACCATCAGCAAGGAGACTGACATAAACGTCCGGGCTTGCGTGCTGAAGGAAGGGAGAAGCTTCCACAAGGTGATTTTTTTTATCGACTGGAAGATAGAGGAGATGAGTCCTGCCCAACGGAAGAAGATGGAAGAGAAGATACAGAATGCGGCTGACATGGATATGGGAAAGCGTCAGGATTTGGGAAACCGTGGCAAGGTGGAAGAAGCCATTCTGGTTGAAACGCAGCCGGAGCCTGAAATTCCGAAGATCACTCCGAAGTTCTATGAGTTCAACGAGTTGTACAAGTTCGCTTATGAAGCGGGTATGGATTTCGATGAATTCGTGAAAGCAGGCAGGTTTGAGGAACATTCCAACGGGAAGTGGTATAAAAGATGATTTTTATTTTGGAGGAACGGAACAATTGAGTACCTTTGCGGTATCCATTGGTAGTTTCCTCCAATTCTATCAAGGAAAGTTAAACAATTGAAGAAAGGCGGCCGTTTCAGCCGCCTTTCTTTTAGTTGATCCATCTGATAATAGTATCTCCAGTGTATCCTTTCTCCCACACGAACCATGCATAGGCCACCGCACTTCCGTTGGCTGTTGCAAAATTCCCGTTAGGTGCGCATAGCAGGCGGCTGCTTGATACATAAACCACTTTTGGCGGATGTTTCCGGAAAAGCTCCCGTCTTGTTTTTCCTTCCAGGAACTGTATCTTTAGAAACATGCATACTTTTCTACCGTCTGGAACTATATCAAGAGCCTTGTATACGAATTCGGTTGCATACTTATATGGAGGGTTGGTTATGATGTGACCGTCCCATAAAGTGTTTTCAGTTGAAAGGAAGTTGAAAATCTCGTTACCGCACCTGTTGTAGAGATCGGAACTTCTTACGTTGTACCCCCCCTATTGGTAAATACATTTGACAAATGCATTTCTCCGCAAGCGCATTCCCAAATCGGCGCGTCGAAGGTTTCATTTTCCAGCAGCAGTTCAGCTGCCCGTGGTTCGGTGGCATAATAATCTTCTGGCTGACGTTCACTGTCTGAATGATTGCTTGCTGCCAATGTCTTGAAAACGGAATTGCCGTTACCGGTCCAGTCTTTACTCATAACTTTCCTTTGTGTTTATTTCTACATAATTATCAGGATTGACACATGTACTGAATGTATCTACATCCGAAAGGGAAAGATACATAGTATACCAGCCGTCATACAAAGGACCGAACGGTCTGATGTATGCATGGTCTGTATCGAGCTGTTCAAGTTCCGGACGACCCTTGTCCTGTTCTCCTCGAATCCATGTCAGGAATTCAAAAGCGTGAGCTGCAGATTCCATGATGGCTTTATGTTCCAGTCGTGGATTTGGTTTGGAAGTTCCGGTGCATACAGGGAAATAAATTGTATAATCCGGGGTGATTTTCCCTCCCTTGATTTCTCCTTCCCACATGTATTCATAAAGAACACAAGGAGATTTTGTTTTTGATATCTTACTCATGAATTCCGGAGCTTGCATAATATCTGCTATCAGAAAGAACCGCTGGTTACGGCTTGTTTCTCCGGGTTCATGCTGCATGGGCTTGTACTTCATCGCCCATTCCTCGACAATTCTTGAAAAGTCTTTCATAAGTCTATGCTGTTTTTGTTACTGGATCAGTTCCACTCCGTCGTCCGGAATCTCATCGGTAAGGGAGAATACGATTCCGTTGGTAATCAGGCGGCCGTAATAAGCGGACACGATGGTACTGAGCTTGAATATCTGATAACGGAACTCCATGGCGAATGCCGGACGTGACTGACGGTCACCCGTATCCTTCCACGATTTGTACAGGCGGTTGTATTTTGCCTTGTCGCTTCTGTCCACCGCTTCGATAGGTTGTCCTGCACCGACCCCCATATCCACAAAGTAGAGGTAGTAGTTGAAGAAGAAGGAAATCTTCTCCGTGTTACCGCCAGCCGCGTTGTACACCTTGGCGTAGATACTCCGGAAGGCATCTCCTGTCGAACCTTCAATTTTTCCGCTCTTGGTATGTCTTCTGGACGCTCCCGGATAAGGACCCGGATAACCGTACGGAAAGATATTCTGTGTGCTGAAGTTTGTCTTGAGACGTTTGACAACTCCTTCTGCCCAATAGGTCAGGTCGAGTCTCTTTTCCTTTGACGCCTGTCTGACGGATTTCTGTTTGGCCATTTCTGTTTGTTTTGTGTAAAGTTACTGAATCAGCAGGCGGCATTGAAGGACAAAAGAAAAAGTAGGGGATTCCGTGAACCTTTTCAAACCGCCGTTGTTATATAGGAAAAGAACCTTAAAAAAGAAAACATCATGAAAAAGCAAATGAAAAGTCAGTTAAAGGAAACAGGTAGTGAAAAGTATTTCCCTGAATATGCATTGATAGATGCAAGTGTCATGAATCCGGACGGATATCCATCAGGTGCACAACCGGATGCCAGCCTTATTTTCGGATAGTTCTCATAATCGCCAATATAAAATCTGGAACTATGGAAGCGGAAACAAAGAAGTGCAAGGTGTGTGGAAGAATACTCCCGGTATCGGAATTCGGCAAGCATTGGAAGAGTAAGGACGGATATCGCAGCGTATGCAGAAGTTGTGACGGCGTACACGAAAAGCAGTCGGCTTGTGCCGTTATCGGCACAGTTATCAAAAGAAGCGTAGAAGGGGGTATTCCGGCATTAAAGGGAATCAACGCAAAAGACCTGATAGAGGAACTCCGGTATCGGGGTTACAAAGGCAAACTGGTGTACACAAGAGAGGTTGTAGTCTGATGACTGCAACCTTTTTTTATTCGGCTTTGCGGGTTTTGCAAAGAAATTCCGCAAGAAAACAGGGTATTTTTCTTATTGTTTGACAAAATAAAAAGCGGCAGTTAAATTTTCGCAAAACCACTAACGGCTGAATATCAGATATTTAACTTTGTGTAATTGTGGTTTTTGCGGACATTTTTAATTTTCGCAATTCAAAAAATCGGCTCTTGCAGAGTATAACTGGTTGATATTCAGATAGTAATAGTGTATATATTTTTCTTTGCGGAAAATTTGGTAAAATCAGACAAATAAAAAATTTGTAATTTCATTGTAATTCCGTAGTAAGCGGCAGTCGGAACAATTCAGAAATCAGGACAAAACAAGAAACCGGAAGAAAGGAACATCCGGATTCCCGAAAGGGAAGACGAAAGGAAAGGAAAGGGACGGTGACTTGCGAGTGCAGCGAGCAAGTTTACCGCGCCTTTCCTTTTCCGTTTTCCTTGATATCTAATTTTAAGATAAAAAAAGAAGAGCTTCGCAATAGCAAACAAAGAGAAAGTAGGCTGTAGTGTGTGATGATGTTGTTTGATGAATGTCTGTAGAAACGTTTTTAATCCTATTTATTATTGCAATATATTTTATTATGATAAAAAAATAGATATAATATATTGATAAATAAAGAGTTATGTCTGTGCGGAAATATTGCGGAAAGGTTGCACCGGTTTGCTGTTATGATTTATTCCGGCAAAAGGGTGTGATTTTTAAGTTTCGTTAAGTATTTGAGGAGCACAACTTGCATTCATAATTTGTTTTTTTGGTGAGTTTCACCGTTATAAATCGTTTTACAGTATGAAAAAGAAGGAATTGAATCCGTCGCCTGTTGTGGCCTACCTTAAAGTAAGTCCGTATATCAAGTCGTGGATGGAGTGCAAATACGGTAAGGTCATTTCTTTCCAGCCGATGACACAAGCCTATATGAGTCTGAGCCGTTATATCGTCAACAATGCTTCCATGGCCGGACTGACAGAATTTTCCTATAGTGATGCAGCTTTCAATTACAAGAACAAGGATTCATTCTTTGCCCATTGTCCGTCTGATGAAGAGAAGGATCTGTTCATAGCTATTGAACTTCCCAAGACTGTTTGGAAGGGGTTCAACAATGTTGAGACAGACAGGTACTGGCAGCTTTCCAAGTCTGGAGCCGTCGAACTCAGACGGATTCTCAAGAATGAGTTCATGATGGAACTGTTCAAGTTCATAGACGAATGTTTCACCCGTGCAAGGATAAACGGCACAAAGACCGGAAGGGAACAGGCGGTCGATGATTTCCTTACCATGTATGAGATAGACATGAGTTGGCGTGAGACATTGATCCGTTATGACCAGCGTGACCGCAAGAAGATGCTTCAGGCCATTGAAGAGCATCGTGAGATAATGGAGAAATTATATGACCGCCAATTCTGTTATACTTAATATATTAACGAATGTGAAAAAGGCGACAAAAAAACGTTTATTTGTCGCCCATGTTGTCGCCTTTGATTTTTTAATCCGAAAATAGAACGAAAATGAACTGCAATGAAACCCTTTTTGATGTCATTACCTCCATTGAAGCATACGACTTCAGCGGAGTGTCAACGACCAGGACTATGACTGTACATGCCAAGAGCGTGAGTGAAGAAGGACTCGGTCTTGAATCATTGACAAGGACGGATGTGCCCATGAGACCCAAGTCCTGTTCCTATTCAGAAAAGCAATCCGTGGAAATTCCGGGTGATTCTTATGAAGTGACGGTGAGTTGGGAAGTACGTCGGATTGACAATGGTACATACGATGTGCTCGAAAACTTGAAAGAGTACCCTAAACACTTGATTCTCAGAACTTACGGAGGAAGTGGATACTTTATTCGGTGTGAAGAGGAAGGTTATGCGTTCTCTTACATTGAGAAGGATGGTGTGATGGAATGTGAAGCGACCTTTCATAACAGGAATGGAATCCAGCGGATTCTTTGACCTGTTACCTTATTATATATAAGGGGATTTCATAAAAGGGGGTGTGCGGTATCCTATGTTTCGGGCCGCACTCTCCCTTTTGTCTTTCGTACGGCACACTTGCTTTCGGGCCGTTTTTCCTTCCACATTTTCTTTTTGGGCGCTTTTTCTTTGCTTTGTTCTTTCCGTATACTACCCCACATAAATCTTTCTTACCTTTCATTTTAGGCCGAAAACGCTATAAATAAAGCGTTTAAAGGGTCTTTAACACTCTTTTTGTGTCCTTCTAACCGCGAAGCGGTTGGCGTAATTTCGCTTTCGTAAAACAAAAACGGAAACGAAACTATGGCTATTAAAGCAACTATGGAGATATTGGGAACAAAGATGTGGGACATGGCTCCCGATATCCTCCACCATTACAAACAGACTGTGGACAGCAATATCCTGCTGCACGCTCATTTCGACAAGGATGGGTCGGAAGCGGGTGTGCCGTATCTTGCGTCGTCGGCTTCTGATTTCCAGGAAAAGGTTTTCGTAGGAAAATCCAGTCAGGTCCGATGGTGGGATGAGATGGGATGGGAGAGCGGAGATTCGGTCATCTCGGTGACTCCTGTAACAGGTCCTATCCTCAGAAGCGGTGACGGCTGTTCGTATGGCTCGAAGAATTACCGTGACTTCATGATGGCTGCAGCCGATGTCCCGGGCTGTGTGGGCCACCTTATTTATATAGACACTCCGGGCGGTTCCGCCTACGCGAAGAATGACTTCAAGCATGCCATTGATTATGTAAGGTCAAAGGGTCAGCCGGTTATCGGACTGGTTGACGGACTTTGTGCGTCCGCCGGTATGGCGCTCGCTTCGATGTGTGATGAAATCTACTTCGTCAATCCGATGGACCGTATCGGAAGCATCGGTACCATGTGCGCTTTCTATGCTACGCCTGACGGTGTGGAGGATGCCGTGACTCATGAGAGGTTCATTGAGGTGTACGGCTCGAAGTCGGAATTCAAGAACAAGGAATACCGTGACGCTGCTGTGGGTGATTATGCGGCGCTTCAGGCGGAAGTGGACGACCTGAACGAGCAGTTCTGGAACACAATAAAGACATACCGTCCGCAGGTGCTCGAAGAGCAGATGCACGGAAAAGTATACAACTGTGGTGACGTTATCGGCACACTTGTCGATGGTCAGGGCACCATGCAGTCCTGTATTGATAGAATCTTGGAACTTGCAGGGGTACAGACAGCGAAAGCTCCCGCCGGCGAAGGTGGTGAAGCTGCTCCGTCTGCCCCTGACAATCGGGATCAATCCGTTGTACAGGATGCAGAACCTTCACAGGACTTCACCGGCGAGGAGCCGAAGAACGGTGACATTGCTGTAGCTCCACGTGAGGAGGTTACAGAAGACATCACTGGAACAACAGAAACTATTCAAGAAAACAATAACCCTGAAGACGAAACAACTAACGAGCCTGTCGTGCCGAATAGCTCTGAGGAAGTTACGGCTTCACAAAACGAAGAAAAGAAAATGAAAGAGTATCCTTTGATTATGAAAGCTCTTGGACAGAATGTCTTGGAGATTGACGCAAAGAATGGCTACTATTTGAATGAAGACCTTCGTGATACATTGGAAGCTTGTCTGGCTCAGGCAGAGCAGAACGAGATTACTTTGGAAACTAAGTTCAAGGAAGTGGCCAAGCTTAACAAGATGATCGAGGAACTGAAGGGCGAGCACGAACAGGCTATCAACGGTTTGACAGAAGCTCACAATCAGGAAATCGAGAAGTTAAACGGCGAGCACGCTGAAGCCATCAACGCTCTTGCTGAGCAGAAGGACGGCGAAATCGCTGAGTTGAACAACAAGGTGAACGAAGCCAATTCTACCATCGAAGGCTTGAAGGCACAGGTGGAAGCGAAGGAAGCTGAAATCAAGGAAATCAGCGAAGCGGTGACTGAACCGCAGGTTCCTGCAGCTCCTACTGCTGACGGTGTCAAGTCGGTGGAAGTTCCTGCTTTTGAATGCAAGTCGGTTGTTTCTGACGACATGACTCCGGAGGAAAAGAAGGAAGCGCTGCGCAAGCGCAGAGAAGAGCTTGCAAAGCTTATCGGGTAAATCCAACAGAAAAACTAAAACGTATAACGAAAACTTATAAAACTTAACAACTATGGCTAGATATCAAGCAGTAGGTCTTGACATGGTGAAGCAGATCACCAACAACATCAACAAGGACCTTATCGAATCCATTGTCTATTACGACAACTCAATCTTTGACTTGTTCAAGATCAACGTAATCACTGACATCGAAAACGCTGACACTGTTTATCAGTTCATGCGCAAGGGTGCTACAACTCGTTTGTACAACCCGAACGAACTCGGTCACTCGGTACTCGGTTACGTTTCTCCACGCGAACTCAAGGTGTACTTGAACTACAAGCGCGTGATTGACAACATCCAGGAATACCGTGAAAAGGAACCGTTCTCGGTTTTGGGTACAAACAACTCTTACCAGTTCCCTAACACTGAATGGAGAATCCGCAAGATCATGGAAGGCTACCGTGAAGACGTGCTTGCTGCCTTGTTCTTCGGTGACTTGGATGCCAACGAAGAAAGCGGCTTGAAGTTGTACGACGGTATCTACAAGCTCATCAACAACTTGGTGGGTACAGAAATCTCTGAAGAAAACGGCAACTTCATCAACCTTGCAGCTCCGCTCATCTTGAAGGGTGCTGAAGACGGTGACTTGTGGAACGCATTCGTTTCTGCTGTTGACGGCTTGAATCCGAAGCTCCGCAACGCTCCTGAACTTCTCTGCTGGATTCCGGGCAACTTCCGTACAGCGTTGATTCACGACTACATGCGTTACTTCACAGGTATGCAGACTGGCATCAACATGAACGACGTCCGTTTCATCGGTTACGAAAACATCAGATTGGTTTCTGCTCCTGCTATGGGTAAGGCTAGCGAAGAAGCCGGTGCGAAGTTGATCTTCACCGTTCCAGGTAACGTGGACTTCGGTTGCGACAACCGTCCTGAACAGTCTAACGTGATGGTCGACAAGATGCAGGAAGACTTCAACAAGATCATCTTCCAGATCCAGTCGGCTCACGGTATGCGTATCCGTTCGGTGACTCCGGACATGTTCGCCGTTACAAGCGGTTTGAACATTCCTATCGACGGTTTGGTAGGCGACTATGTGAAGGATTCATTGAAGCTCAGCGCCAACATCGCGGAAGCTGGCGAAGTGACAGCCACTCCGATGAAGGAATCTTACGCAAAGGGTGAATCAATCACATTGAAGGCTGAACCTGCTGAAGGCTACACTTTCAAGATGTGGTCTGACGGTGTGACAATGGCTGAACGTGCTTACGTTGCAACAGGTTTCCCTATGTCGTTCCAGGCAGTGTTTGAAAAGAACGCGTAAAACCTCATAATCCTTTCGGGCAGGCAGGGCTTCTACGGAGGCCCGCCCATTCCCGGCAAGGGTAATTAACAAAAGAATTTAACTGTAAAAAATATTGGAATATGGCTTGTATTTTGAAACATATCAAGAACACAGCTTCAAACTGTACTGAAAGCTTTTCAGGCGTAGGTACAAAGGCGTATGTTGCCTTCATTGAAGACTTGGAAACTCCGGGCGTATGGTCTGACGAACTTGCAGGTTTCACTCCTGACTCGTTCACCTTCAAGAGCGGTAAGGGTTTCTACGAAATCGACATCAAGAAGAAGTCAGGTAAGGTGACTTCTGAGTCAAACCCTCAAGGCGGCGGTTTCAACAACGTATTGACATTCGTGGTGAACAACAACATGGATGAGATGGCGTACATCCTCCGTACAATCAATAACGTGGACACCATGTGGTTGATCTCTGACGGTAAGGACGGCTACTATGCTATGTACGACCCTCAGTTCGCTCCTGAAGTGACTTCAAGCGGTGACACAGGTGACACTCCTGATTCAGACCGCGGCTTCACTATCACAGTGACAGCTTCTCCTGCACGTTATCCGCTCGCTAAGTGGATCGGTACTCCGCAGGTTGTTGCTGAAGAATCGGCTCAAGGCTAAAATAAAAGAGACAGTTGTAGATAGATACGCTTGACTCATAAATGTCATAAAAGTCCCGTGAATTTTCATGGGACTTTTTTATGTCCTTTCAAATTAGGTTTCTTTGCCCGAAATTTGGAGTAAGATTAAGGAAACCAAAGGTTAAAAGGATTATGATTACGAAAAAGGAATTTATGAAGGATTACAAGCAGATGTCTTCTGAAGAACAGAAGGACTACATTGAAAGGGTGGAGAAGTGGAATGAAGAAACGTTCCCTCAGTTGTTGGCCCAGGCAACCAGTTGGCTGAATGTGCCGGTCAAGGAATTCAATGAAGGTCTGAAACTCGTGAGTGCCATAAACCGTGCCCGTCCGTTCGTGGTGGCCCATCGCAGCTACAAGTCGGTGGAAGTGGTATTGAACAAGATGCGTTCGTTGCTTTTGGAAATTCAGGAGAAATCGGGTAGGTCCAAGCTCCGCACCATTCCGTCCAACGACAAGCGCAAGTGGTTTGCCGCTACGGAAGTGAAGTCGGCTCCGGACGAGAACGGGGTGGTGACGGTAAGGAAGTATGAGGAACCGGAGGTGGATGGCCGTCGTCCGCAGCATGTGAGCGAGTACATCCATTTGTTGCCGAAGAGTTTGCAGCAGGAGGCGATGAATCTCAAGCAGATGCACATGGAGCTTGCCATGTATCGTGGCGAGGCGGAAGAGCTTTCCAAAGATGCCCATGCAGCCAAGGAACAGGTTGCGGAGAAGGCACGCAAGGCGGTGGAAACCGAGCAGCGTATCCGATTGCTTTATGCGACCATTGATGCTGCCTACAAGAAGGCTACCGGCCAGAAGCTGAATGAGGACGAGCAGGCTCTTCTTGTGGAAGAGGAGGAACAGCCGCAGATGTTCAAGCGTGCAGGTGAGTACACCAAGGAGGAGATTGATGCCATGCCTGCTGGGAAGATGAAGGAGGATTGCATTGCTGCACGTATTGACACAGACAAGCGCTATCTTCGTCGTGGTTCCAAGAACATTACGGATGAATACAAGCAGCAGCTTGTTCTTCGTGTGAAGGAATTGATGGACTGGGGTGTTGAGATAGGCGAGAAGGGTATACAGACATTGAAGGAAGCAGGGGTTTCCATTCCTGGATTGACGGATGACGAGTCGTCGTTGTATCTTCCTGGAGCACATGAGGAAAGCAGTGTGGTTATTCCTGTGAAGACGGTTTCCGGTATTGATGACAATCCGAATGACGGAGTGGATTTTCACAAGGGTGCATCGGAAACGGGTTCTGCGGCCATTATCGGCGGTGGATTGTTTGACCAGGAAGAAGCGGAATCAGTGGACAATTAAAATCATATAGCTATGAGTCTTGAAGAAAGAGCTTTGAATGCTGCTGAATCGGTAGCAGAGCACAATGGGTTGAGTGAAGAAATGAAGAACCTCCTGCGTACGCAGTATGTAGCAGCCGCTGCAGAAGAAACTGCATTGCACGAAGGTGAAGAAGGTACGTTCGGACAAGCGGTGGAATCGCTGAAGTCCGGCAGGAAGGTTGCCAGGAAGGGATGGAACGGCAAGGGTATGTTTCTTTGGTTGAAACCTTTTGCGATGGTGAAGTCCGAATGGTGCAAAGACCCGATGCTGAAGGATATTGCAGACAGGAACGGCGGTGAGATAGAAGCCTTGGGGACTATATGCATGAAGACGGCTGACAATAAGATTCTGACCGGTTGGTTGGCAAGTCAGACGGACATTCTTTCTTGTGATTGGGTGCTTGTCGGGTAATCGTACAGGGATATGTTAAGGGAGATAGAGCCGTTACAAGGGAAGCCGTGGCACGAGCAGATTTCGATGCTTGTGCATACGGCCGGACAGATAGCGAAGGAGTATCAGTCGCCATTGAAGAATGATGCGATGGGTTCTCTTGACTGTTACAGATTGGGGGACAAGCTGGAAGACTGCTCGCGTATCTTGAAGAGATATGAGAAGAGGAGGGAAGAGTAACTTTAAACTTATAAGAATTCAATACAATGAATACCGTAATAGAGCCGTGCTGCTATTCCAAGCAGCTGTCACACAACTTGGAGGAAGCCGAGAGGGGTGGTGGAATTTCGCACTTCTTCTCTTTTTCGGACTGGAGTACCGATGAACTTGTTCCGTGGGCGCTTTCGTCAGTTGCCGGATGCGAATCCGTACTTTGTCTGGTACAGATTGATCCGAGGACCATCTATATGCTTTCTGATGTCCTGCGCCGTACATATCATGACCGGACGACGGGTGAGGAGAAATATGTGGTCGGTCATCTGACGGTCATTGTCCAGCCGCTTCGTGAAGATCCGGAGAAACAGCGTTACGAGTTCCGTGCGCAATTGGGCAGGTTTATTGACGAGGGTCGTGTCACTGTATGTGAGGACAATATCGGTTTCCGATGCATTGCTGCTTCGAACGGGAAGCGTCACCTTGTCATACAGGGGTCCATCAACCAGTTTCATATTGAGCCTTGTTGTCAGATGTACACGATGACCACTTCCGCCCAGGCATACGGGCAGGTGATGGAGATGTTGTCTTCGAAGTGTCGAATCAAAAAAATAGACGTATAATATGGGAACATTGTCACCTAAATTCCTTGATGTACTCCGTAAGCATCTTGAGATAGGCACATCCATACAGAATCTCAACATGTCAGAAGACCAGAAGCAGCGTGTGAGGATTTGTATGGAGCTTTACAGTGTAATGAAGCAGAATCCGTATCTTGATTATGCGACCTATCTCAAGAACAAGTACAACCGTACGTATTGGGAGATACGGAATGACAAGGAGTGTTTGGACTTCATCTGTTCGATTCTTGATGCCGGGGGCAAGAATATCAGCCGTCATCGGGTAAAGACTTCTTATGAACTGGCCATGAAGATGGCTCATGACAAGGGCAATGAAAAGGAACTTATTGCAGCGGCCAAGCATCTTTCGGATCTTGAAAAGCTTACTGAGCCTGACCAGGGCGAGGATTTGGAGAACAGCATCACGAAACTGCCGATTGCCTTCACGAATGATGCCCGAAAGATTCTTCCGAACAAGTCGTTCAGCAACGAACGTCAGATGGACAGGATTCGTGCCAAGTGGGGTGTGAAGAAGGATGTTCATCAGGACATGGTGGACATGAAGGCGAAGGAGCTTCTTTCGGCGGATGACGGGGAGGATGCATCTTTGTCGGCGTCGGCTGGGTTTGACTTGTCGTCGCTAAGCCAGTCGCAGTTACAGCAGCTTCAGGAGGCTCTCAATGCCAGGGTGATGGAGTCACGTCAGCCGGAAGTTGTTGATGATGAAGAAGAGGATGATTATGAGGATGAAGATTGATTAAGTAAAAGCAGGCATGAACAGGATTGGACTTAAAATAAATGGAATATGGTGTGTGTTGCCACAGGATGTGAGCATCAGCATTGAGGAGCAGAATCCGCTGTTTTCTGACAGCGGGTCGTTTTCTTATCCGATAGAAATGAGTATCTCTCAGAATCGAGAGTTGTTCAAGTCGATTGATTCTCCGCAGGGTAGAATACGTCTGAATGATCTTGACGGGTTGCCGTACGAATTGTGGTTTGACGGGACTATGCTTCTTTATGGGTCCACTGAAACGGATGACGACATTGATATTGAAGAGGACAGGTTCAGCATTAATTTGGTATCAGGCAACGGTGACTTA
>JAEIGA010007240.1_pt1 | contig 16872 bp, 16 predicted proteins | sample 9270691 | NCBI WGS metagenome assembly JAEIGA01 (sample SAMN17057246, study PRJNA624740) | gut metagenome | biome: biome; isolation source: fecal sample | host: Bos grunniens | place: China: Xizang | collected 2019
CAAAGCATCAATATCCATGTATATATTCACCAAACGGTCTATAATTATATGACGGGTAAACTTATAACCCTTTTCGAGGTATATAGCACCCACCAATGCTTCGAAAGCATCGCCATCTATGGATTTATAAAGGCCGGGATTGTCTCGATTATAACGTATCAGTCTCGAAAGACCTATCTTTTGAGCCAAACGGTTGAGGTTGGCCCTTGATACTATTTTGCTCCTCATCTCGGTAAGGAAGCCCTCGCCTTGGTAAGGATATTTTTTGAATAGAAAATCGGCTATCACCGCGCTAAGCACTGCATCGCCCAAATATTCCAAGCGTTCATTATTGAGTTTTATTCCATGATGCATCTCTTTCGATTTGCTCTTGTGGAGAAACGCCAATTTGTACAAATCAACATTCCTTGGCTTGAAACCAAGAATGTTTTTAAAGAAAGCATAAAACTCCTCTGTATCTTTGTCGCGCTTTTTCCAATGTAAAAACCCAAGCATAGCTATATTTTCTACTCTTTTCTTTTGTCTTGCAAATGACTATCCTCTAAAAAAAAGAAACCAAGTTTGTTGCCCCACTTGCTATAAAAAACGATACAAACATTATCAAGCAAGTGGGCTCAAACCTGTTCACAACTCCAAGAGGAAACGTGAATTTTTCGAATCTCTTTTATTTAGTTGCATTTTCAATGTAAGCAATTGCATCACCTACTGTAGCTATTTTTTCAGCTTGGTCATCAGGAATTTGAACATCAAATTCTTTTTCAAGTTCCATTATAAGTTCTACAGTGTCTAGAGAATCTGCTCCCAAATCATTGGTGAAGCTTGCTCCCGGAGTTACTTCACTTTCATCAACTCCTAGCTTATCAACTATGATAGCTATTACTTTGTTTGTAATTTCAGACATATCTTCTAAAATTTAATTGTTAATATAATCTGCAAAATAACGAAAAAAAACTCACATATAATAGTTTTTCAGCCTTTTTCTTTCGTTTTAAAACATAAGGTATTAATATACAAGACATTGAAAAAAGCTTTTTTTTACCATCAGAAACGTATACAAAAAACATTATATATCAGCGCATTAAAACACACGACAAAACATAACAACTTAAATAACAGTAATATATAAAAATATGCTTTTTTGTGGTGTTTTTCAAATAAAAATCTTATTTTTGCAATGTTTTTGAGCAAGAAATGCAACAAAACAACAAACAAGTTGCATAACACATTGCAAACAAACGCATTACATTAAAATAAACGATAAAAGTAACGAATTTATATTATTGACAATCAAAAGGATAAAAGACAGGAAAATGGAAAAAGAAATCAATATTGCGATATTTGGTAGCGGAAATGGTTCAAATGCACAGCGCATAAGCGAATATTTTGCCGATAAAGAAGGAATAAAAATAGCCACCTTTGTAGTGAACAAAAAAGATGCCTACATGATAGAACGTGCCAAAAATTTGGGTATACCATGTCGTGTTTTTGGCCGCAACGACTTCTATAATACCAACAATGTAACAGACTACCTCAAAGAAATGGATATAGACTTTGTAGTTTTGGCAGGTTTTTTGTGGTTGGTACCGGAAAATATACTACAAACATACCCACGTCGAATCGTAAATATCCACCCTGCCCTTCTGCCACTATATGGAGGCAAAGGTATGTACGGAATGAATGTACACCAAGCTGTTATAGACAACAAAGAACAGGAAAGTGGCATAACCATACATTTTGTTGACGAAAAATACGACGAAGGTACAACTATATTCCAAGCCAAATGCAACATTGCACCGGATGATACCGCTGAAACATTGGCACAAAAAATACATCTATTGGAATACGAACACTTCCCGGTGGTAATAGAACAGGTTGTTGGCAACCTCCAACACAATAACTAAGAGAAATAACTATTATATATTTTTCCATTACATTAAACACACACATGAGAATAGCAGTAAATACACGGTTGTTTCTCCACAACAAATTAGACGGAATAGGATGGTTTGGAGTTGAAACTATGAAACGCATCACTCAGAGCCACCCTGAACACGAGTTTTTCTTTTTCTTCGACCGCAAACCAAACCCGGAGTTCTTATTCTCGTCCAACATAACACCGATAGTACTGCATCCTCAAGCCAGGCACCCCATACTATGGTACCTGTTTTTTGAACACAGCGTTACATACGCCCTAAAAAAATATAAAATAGACGTATTCCTCTCGCCCGATGGGTGGATTTCGTTGAACACCAAAGTACCTACACTTACAGTAATACACGATCTGAACTTTGAACACTACCCCAACTTTCTGGCAAAATCACACCAACGATACATGAAGCACTACTTTCACCGCTTTGCACATAAAGCCACACGTATTGCCACAGTATCTGAATTTTCCAAACAAGATATTGCCCAAACCTACAATATCCCAACATCGAAAATAGATGTTGTATACAACGGCTCGCATGCCAACTACCACCCCTATCCCGATGATGTAAAAACAGATATAAAAAACAAATACACCAACGGGAACCCATACTTTATATTTATAGGCACAATACTTATGCGGAAAAATTTGGCCAATTTGTTCCGTGCATTCGACATATTTAAAGACAGCGATACAAATGGAATAAAATTGGTAATAGTAGGGTCTAAAAAATGGTGGAAAGGCGAAATAGAAGATACCTATAACGCTATGAAACACAAAGATGATGTGATTTTTATGGGCCGAGTGAAACCGGAAGAATTGGGAATAATGCTATCGGCAGCTTTGGCACTGACGTATGTATCATTTTTCGAAGGTTTCGGCATACCTATATTAGAAAGTTTTTATGCCGAAACACCTGTAATAACATCCAAAACCACATCCATGCCCGAAGTGGCAGGCGATGGTGCACTACTGGCAGACCCTTTTGCATTGGACGAAATAGTTTGTGCAATGAAACAAATATCCACCGATAGCGAACTACGCAAACAACTGATAGAAAAAGGTAAAATACAACGCACCAAATTTAGTTGGGACCTAACAGCTAAAAAACTATGGCAAAGCATACAAAAAACAATTCAACAATAGCAAAAAAACTACAACTTTTTGCATCGATAGCTCTATGTGTATCTATATCATGCCTGAACAGAACACATGCACAAAGCCCCGATGACAACCTGATATACAACCCCGACTTCGAATCTTACCAGGATTGTCCGCGTAAGATTGATGCTTTGGGTATACTAACCATAGTAGATGCATGGTTTCAGCCTACCAACGGCTCGGCCGACTATTTCAATACCTGTGGAATGAAAGAATGTGGCATTCCAAACAACAAATTAGGAATTCAAGAACCTCATTCCGGAAATGGATATTGCGGAATATATTGCTCAAAAACAGAATACCGCGAATACCTTCAAACTCAGCTAAAACAACCGCTAAAAGCTGGCGAAAGGTACAGGCTCACATTCCATGTAAGTTTGTCGGAATATTCGTCAAGTGCTATTGCCACTATTGGTGGCGTTTTCTCCAAACACCGACTTTTCGACACCGTAAGATCGGTGCTAATGATGAAAAAAGAACGAAAAATAAGTAAGAAAATCACTCAAACGACATCAACCTACTACACCCCTCAGGTTGTAAACAACTACGACAACGTACTGATAAACACCAAAGGCTGGGACACCATAAGCAGCGAATTTATAGCAGAAGGAGGTGAAGAATACCTTACGATTGGCAACTTTTTCCCTGCCTCGCATTCCAATATAGTAGAACCCGACTCGCTAACCCTGCTACTACCGGGTGCATACTACTATTTGGATGACATATCATTATACTGCCTCACATGTCCTCCACCTTACGATCCTCCAAAAGACACTACAAATTATCAAATAGGCAATGTGTTCATCCTGAAAAACATATTCTTCGATTTCGACAAGAGCAATCTATTGCAACAGTCGTACAACGAGCTCCAAAAATTGGTTGAACTGCTAGAAGACCACCCTAATATGAAAATAGAAATAGGTGGACATACCGACAATAAAGGGGCTATAGAATACAACCAACGACTATCGGAAAACAGAGCAAAATCGGTTGTAAAATACCTAATAAATAGAGGTATCGACGAAAGCCGACTAAAATACAAAGGCTATGGAGAACTGCAACCTATAGATGATAATGACACCGAAACCGGCCGATTCAACAACAGAAGAGTTGAGTTTAAAGTTATTGATTTATAACAAAAAACTATTTGCTCTTATCGACACTTACAAGTTTCTGCATCTTGTCTGTAATATAAACAGTAAATATCGGAAACATCATCATTCCAAAAGCAGCCAACAAAACCGAAAGCACCTTGCCAACAACTGTAACGGCGTAAATATTAGACCCTACCGTTGTTGCATCCATAAATGCCCACCACAAGGCATCACCATAACTTTGCATAAAATCATTAACAGGCGTTTCTACAACATAAAACAGCAAACTAGAAAAATATATCACTGTTATAAGAGAAAGTAAGTACGAGATAAAAAGATTGGCCATTGTACTTTTGACAAACCAATTCACCACCATTACCAATGCATAACCACCACGAATAATAGGCACCAATCGCAAACAATAATAAATTTCATTTGAAAGATCAATTTGAAACCAACTGATTAATGTCAAATATGGTATTGATATAACGAAAAAAAAGAAATGTGTCAACAAATATTTCTTTTTACAGGACGACATATATAATCCCAAGAAAAAATCGAACAAGAAAAACAAACATATCCAAAACTGGAACCTTACAAAAGAAACAAAAAAAATATCTTGAGGGAATTTAAAAATCTCATACGATAAAGATACAATTATTGCAAGACTGGCCAAAAGAACCAATACCTGCATAAGCATCTGCAAAGAAATCAACTTATTTTTCATCTCTATTTTTCTTACGAAAACAAGAATAACCCAGCAAAAGTTCAAAAAAAGAGAAGCAAGCTAAACGCTTGCTTCTCTCGTAGGTATTTCTTCAATTAAAATTTACTCAATAACACGGTAAAAAGAAACTCTTCTATTGATTGACATCTTCACATCACCAAATGATTCAGTTTGACCCTTACCTACAACTTCTAATCTATCGGCATCTATACCATATTTATTTACCAATACCTTCTTAACTTCTTCGGCACGTTTTAAAGACAACTTCTGGTTATATTCAGGAGTTCCGCTATAATCAGCAAATCCTACGATTGTAAATTTATAATCGGGATTATCCTTCATAACCTTAGCAATAGCCTTCATCTTTCTCATCTCGCCAGAAGGCACCCTATATTGATCTATACTATAAAGTATGGATAACGGCAATGCATAGAATGTTAATTGCTCTTCCTTCATTTGTGCAATTTGAGCTTTAAGTTTTGCCAACTCTGCATCATTCTTAGTCACTTTTTCGGTAGCAATTTGCTTTTCTATAGCAACAACTTTTTCTTGCAATGTACGCTCTTTTTGTTTTGCTGATGCAAGTTCGGCTTTTGCTTGATCTCTTTCTTGAGCCAAAGCGTCAAAGTTTTCTTGAGTCAATTGAGATTCTTGTTCAATACGAACTTTATCATATTCTGTTACACCAAAATTATAAGCAAGTCCTACAGAATTATAAATATAATAGCCTTTAAAGCCTCCATCCCAAGGTTTTCCTAAATCGCCAGGCAAATAAACCGACGATTCTAAACTACCTGTCCATTTTTCGGCAATACGATAAGAAAAACCAATCCCGGTATTGGCCATATAGCAAACATTACCATAGTTATCCACTGTGTAACCATTCTTATCAACACCCATTCCAACAGTAGCCAAAAGGTACAATCTCCACAATCTTTCCGGATTAATCTTTATAGCATCAAAAATAGAGAATGTAAACCCTACTCCCATAGACAAACCTTGACCAAGCCCATTATTAATCTTATGATAAGTTCCTTGCAGACGAAGATCCCAAATATAATTCAACTCTTTTGACAAAAATAGATTAAGTCCATACGATGGTTCTATTGTAGAATAAGTAGTGTTACAATCTATATTTAAAGTCATACCACCATTTACTCCAATAGACCAATTGCTCCAAAAACTATAATTCGGATGATATTGATACACTTCTACAACTTGTGTTTCTTGTGCATTAGCAACAGAACCACAAAGCATAAAAAACAGAATCACTCCAATTCTTGACAATCTTTTCATCATAATAATTCAATTTAATCATTTAATTTTCAGCCCACACTGCATAAAAATAAAAAAAAAGATTCATTCTTATGCTAGAGAAATTAAAAAAAGGGAAGAAACATTTCTTCCCTTTTTTCTTTATAATTTGTTACCTTTATTATTCAATAACACGGTAAAAAGAAACTCTTCTATTAACTGACATTTTTACATCGCCAAAAGATTCAGCTTGACCTTTACCAGCTACAACTAATCTATCAGGATCTATACCATATTTATTTACCAATACTTTTTTAGCTTCTTCAGCACGTTTTACTGACAATTTTTGGTTGTAATCAGCGCTTCCTGTGTAATCAGCAAATCCTACGATTGTAAATTTGTAATCAGGATTATCTTTCATAACTTTAGCAATAGCTTTCATCTTGTTCATTTCGCCAGCAGGAACTGTAGATTGATCTACACCGTAAAGTATAGATAGAGGCAAAGCATAGAAAGTCAATTGTTCTTTCTTCATTTGCTCAATTTGAGCTTTAAGTTTTGCTAATTCTTTTTCGTTCTTAACTACTTTTTCGTTGGTAGTTTGAGCTTTTTCCAAAGTAGCAACTTTTTCTTGCAATGTACGTTCGCTCTTCTTCATCGAAGCAAGTTCAGCTTTAGCTTGATCTCTTTCTTGAGTCAAAGCATCAAAGTTTTCTTGAGTCAATTGAGATTCTTGTTCAATACGAGCTTTATCAGTAGCTGTTACACCAAAGTTGTAAGCAAGACCCAAAGTAGCTTCTCCATAATATCCTTTGAAATTTCCAATTGGATTTCCAAGATCAGCAGGAGCACATACTACACCTTCCAAAGTAAGAGTCCAATCTTCAGCAAAACGCCAAGAACCACCGAATCCACCACTTGCAAAGTAATACAAATTACCATAAGCAGGATTGTTAGCTATGATACCAGATTTGTCTATACCCATACCTGCATTTCCTATTGCATAAATACGCAAAGTTCTTTCTGGATTGTAACCTTTTATTGCATCAATAAAAGAGAAAGTAAAACCAACAGCTAAGTTCAAAGTTTTACCTTGTCCATTATGAATACTATGTAATCCACCTTGCAAACGAAGATCCCATACATAATTCAACTCTTTTGACAAATAAAGATCAAGAGCCCATCCAAGAGAATTGTCACTATTAGGATCATTTTCATTAAAACCTTGTTGTACTCCTAATCTGTCAGCAGCAACAGTCATTCCACCCTTTACACCAACAGACCAATTGCTCCAAAAACTATAGTTTGGATATTGGTTTTCTGCTTGAGGTTGAGCTTGTTCTTCTTGTGCAAAAGCACCAAATGTACACATCATAAAAGATGCAAGCATTCCAATTTTTAATACTCTTTTCAACATAACATTTTACTTTTAATTATTTCTTTTTATTTATTTCTAATAGTATATTTCAAGTTGCAAAGATACACATATTTTTTCATATCTGAGTTTATTTTTTTCAACATTTACTCTTTTTTTTCAGAATTCTTCGACATCTTATTGTTTAAAAGAGCAAATACCCAGAATAACAAACTGATTTTCAAAATACCTAAAAGCTGATATTTCTTTATTTTCTTTTTATATTACAAACAATTTATTTTATAATTTTGGTCGTCATTACAGTAAAAAAAACATTTTTCCTTATCAGATGTTTCAAATTTTGTGCTTTTTTTTCTATTTTTGACAGTTTCATTGTACGTGCTTTAAGCTATAATGTTTCATTTATTCGCCAAATATTTCTTTTAATTTATTTTCAAGTTCTCTTCCTCGTAAATTTTTAGCTATAATACGACCATCTTTATCCAACAATATAGTTGAAGGTATCGACGATATACCATATAATTTTGCGGCCTCCGAACTCCAATATTTCAAATCACTGACATGATTGTTCCATATTAACTTATCATCTTTTATTGCTTTTATCCAAGCATTTCTATCCTTATCCAACGAAACGCTGAATATCTCAAATCCTTTAGCGTTGTACTTATCATACAATCTCACAACATTCGGATTTTCTCTTCTACAAGGTCCACACCATGAAGCCCAAAAATCAATAAGAACAACTTTACCTTTTAAATCTGACAACTTTAATACATTTCCATCGGGTGAAGGTAATACTATATCTGGTGCTAATGTTCCAACAAGAAGAGCCTTCTTGAGACGTTCATCCAGATTCTTTACAAATCCATCATTAGGGTATTTTGCAATCAAAGCATCTCTTACAGACTCGTAAACCGAAATGTACTTGGCAAATTCTTGATCAAAACACGTTACCAAAAAAGCCGATACCAACACATCTTTATTGTTCAAGAGATGTTGTTTAATATTCTCTGTAATGGTCGGATACAATTTTCTAAATTCTTGCTCAATTTCTTTTTTTCTATCTGTAGTTGCAAGTGGATATTCTCTATTCAATATCTCTATATCTATATTCTTTTCAAAGAAACCTTTATACACCACCATATTATCCGAACCTTTCACAGATGTAAGTATGGGAAATTTATCGATATCGTAGTTCAATCGCACCCTTTCCTTCGGAACCAAAAACCAATGTGTAGCTTCATTTTGCGAAGGTAAGAATTGAACAACATAGAGTGAAGGCTTTTTCACTGTCAATTCGGCTTTATAATCTCCTTTTTTATCAATAGCAACAGTGTCTATCGGAAGAATAGTACCACCTATAACTTCGCTTATTACCATTTCACTATAAGTTGTTTCGGATTTAAAGTTTAAGTTGCCCAAAACCACTGTCTTTTGTGCATACGCTAACGACCAAAAAGATAAAACAGCGATTACTGCCAAACACATATTCCTTTTCATCATAACTCTTTATTTTTTCTTTATTATATTTATTGCCTTTTGTAATTCATGGTCTGCCGACAACGTTATTCCATAATAGACCTCCTTTCCATACAGAAATTCTGCCATATATGCTTTAACCAATATCTTCATTTCGTTGCCATAAGCAGCAATAGACTCGACATTTCTTTTTATCCCCGATTTCTCTGCCAACATCAGAAAGTCTTCAAACATTTCATCAGACAATGAGAAACCTTTCACATAGTCATCCGATTGTGGATATTTTTTCAAAAGCAAAGCCCTATTCTTATCCACATAATCAAATGCATAATTATAGAAGATATCTTTATCTTCTAATCTATTATAGTATATCAGTAGGACATCTTTCTCGTAGGGCAACACCTCATCCGGGAATATACCACCTCCGGCATATACCACACGTCCTTCCTTTGTATAATACTTTGTTGTATCTGTTACCTTTTGTATTATTGAATCCGACTCCATATCTGCCAATATGCGAAGAAGAAAGTCTAAATAATATTCATCACTTCCTTTGTCGTATGGGCGTTGAATACATCTTCCAGAAGGTGTATAATAACGAGCTGTGGTAAGCCGTAATGCTGACCCATCAAACATCTCAAATTGTTTTTGCACCAACCCTTTGCCAAAAGAACGGCGACCTACTATAAGGCCTCTATCATTATCTTGTATAGCTCCGGCAACAACCTCACTAGCCGAAGCCGAATATTCGTTCATCATAACCACAAAACTACCATCAACAAATGCATCATCGGTAGTTGAATAATACTCCTCTTTGGGTGAATTTACTCCTTCGGTATATACTATAAGCTGTCCTTGAGAAAGAAATAAATCTGCCACTTCTCTTGCTTGATATAGCAATCCTCCTCCATTACCTCTTAAGTCTAAGATAAGTTTCTGCATTCCTTGCGACCGCAACTTGGATAATGCTACACGCATTTCTTTGTAAGTAGTGGCCGAAAATTCTGTAAGAGATATATAGCCTATTTCATCATCTAGCATACCACTATAGCGAACAGTATTGAGAGGTATAGCAGTTCTTTTCAACTTAAAGTTCAACACTTTAGACTCTCCCCTTCTGGATATTCCAAGATTTACCATAGTACCTTTTGGTCCTTTCAACCTTTTCACCACATCTTTATTGGTAAACTTTCTGCCGAAAACGGATTCTCCATTTATGGTAACAATCCTATCGCCACCCAATATGCCGGCTCTATCTGAAGGACTATCTTTAAAAACCTCGATGATGAATGCAGTATCTTTAACCATCGATACCCACAGCCCAACACCTTCCATTTCGCCCTCCAAATTCTCTTTTTCCGTTACAAAGTTTAGTTTTGGCACATATACAGAGTGGGGATCCAAATATTGTAATAGAAGCTGTATTGCACATTCTTCCACTTGTTCGTAGGAAATCGAGTCAACATATCTCTTAGGTATCAATCTCATTATCTCTGTCATCTTGTTCGTCTTATTTACATGACTAACCTCACCAAGAGTTTCATTGTCATCTTTCGACGAAGGTGCCAACCATACCCCTAGCAATATTCCTATAGTCAATGCTATCGAAATAAACAGTGCTACATGCGATGCTTTTACCGTCTGACTCATCTGTTTCCTACATAATAAACAACATATTATTCCAACCCTTTAGCCTAATACACCCTGAAGCCAAGAGTTTTTCTCACCTCGTCCATTGTACGTTTGGCACTCTCGTGAGCTTTTTCTTTTCCCATCTGCATAACATCTTGCAAATACTTCTCATTGCTCGATAATTCAGCAATCTTTTCACGGAACGGAGTAGTAAACGCAATCATATCTTCGGCCAATTGCTTTTTCATATCACCGTAACGTATCTCACACTTATTGTATTTTTCTTCGAAAAAAGCTACAGTATCAGTAGTCGATACTGCTTTCATAAGAGTAAACAAGTTCTCTATTTCAATAGGTTTTTCCTGATTCATTTGAGTAGGACCCGAATCGGTTTTGGCTTTCATTATCTTTTTGCGGATAGATGCCGGATCCTCATTTAAGAATATCGCATTACCTTCACCTTCGGATTTTCCCATCTTGCCACTGCCATCCAATCCCGGTATTTTCACTAATTCATTTCCAAAGTTAAATGCTTGAGGCAATGGAAATACTTCGTTGCCATACATATTATTAAACCGGTTGGCAAAAGTACGAGTCATCTCCAAATGTTGCTCTTGATCCTTACCCACAGGCACTTTGGCAGCCCTATGTATAAGTATATCGGCAGCCATAAGAGTAGGATAGGTAAGCAAACCAGCATTTACATTGTTGGGCTGCTTACGAACCTTGTCCTTAAATGATGTTACACGTTGCAGTTCGCCAAGATATGTATTCATATTCAACAGCAAATACAATTCTGCTGTTTCGGGCAAATCACTTTGTACATATATTGTCGATTTCTCGGGATCCAAACCTGCTGCCAAATATTCTACAAGTATTTGGCGTACGTTGTTGTATAAGTTTTCTGGATTAGGATGAGTGGTAAGTGAATGGTAGTCGGCAATAAAGAAGTAACATTCATATTCTTCCTGCATCTTAATGAAATTTCTCAATGCTCCAAAATAATTTCCCAAATGTAAGTTTCCTGTGGGACGAATACCACTCAACACTATTTCTTTTTTCATCTCTAGTAATATATTATAATAATTGACAATCGTTTATATCTCAACGGAGGAAACGTTATCCCTACCGTAACAATTTACAAAAGTACTAATTTCGGGTGATATTTCAAAACTATTTACCCAAATATTCCTCACACCGAAACACTAGTTCGTCGTACCACTCACGTCCAAACTTTCTCACAAGTGGAACTTCCAAATACTTATATAATGGTACACCTACCTCCCTTCCAAGTTTCACCGCACAGCTACATATATCCCATTCATGGTAGTTTACGGCTTTGAAGTCGTCGTAGTTATCAACCCTTATGGGATAAAGATGGCACGACACCGGCTTTTGGAAATCTATTTTTTTATCCAAGTAGGCTTTCTCTATAGCACACATTGCCACACCATTGTCCCAACACATATACACGCACTCCCTTCCATCAACGAGGGGTGTACATGGCTCGTCATTGATATCTAGGGCCGACACTCCGTTTTTCTCCACTTCGGCTATTCCCTTTTCCTCCATATAAGGTTTCACTTCGGGATATATTTTTTTGAGAATACTAATCTCGCGTTTTTCCAACGGTGCTCCTGCATCGCCTTCTATACAGCAACAACCCTTACATTGTGCAAGGTCGCAACAAAATTTCTTCTCGGCTATGTTTTCTGATATTATGCAATCTCCTACTATTATCATAGTCTACAATCAATCTTGGTTTAATACTTCTATTATCTTATCGGCCAATACAGCTGCCAGTTTGTATTTCGATTCCACTGTCCAACCACCTACATGAGGAGTAAGCACCACGTTGTTGGAATCTATCAGGTACTTAAAGTCGGGAGTAAGGGAGTTTATATCCAATCCGTCTTTTGCCATATTCTCATATTCTATCACATCAAGGGCAGCCCCCAACACCTTACCGCTCTTCAATGCTTCGGCCAAATCCACTGTCTTAACCACAGCTCCACGTGCGGTATTTATTATATATATCGGCTTTGCAAAAGAGTTGATAAATTCGGCATTGACCATATAGCGAGTTTCGGCAGTAAGAGGCACATGAAAACTTACCACATCGGCACGACGATATAACTCGTTCAAATAAACTTCCTCTACATAATCGGGTGCATAATGTCTCTTATACTTATCATAGCTTATTATATTGCACTCGAAGCCCTGCAACCTCTTGGCAAACGAACTACCCATATTGCCAAAACCTATTATACCAATGGTTTTTCCCTTTATCTCCAACCCTCTATTATCCTCTCGTTTCCAATATCCATTCCTTATCTCGTTATTGGCTTTCACTATTTTGTTGAACAAAGCAAGCAGCATTCCCAATGCATGTTCGCCCACAGCATCTCTGTTGCCTTCGGGCGAATTAAGGCAACGTATACCTCGAGCTTCGGCATAGTCCACATCAATGGTTTCCATTCCGGCTCCCACACGTCCTATACATTTCAGAGTGTTTACTTGCGAAAGGAAATTTCTATCAATCTCTACCTTGCTGCGTACCACCATAGCATCATAGTTGTTTACCACTGATAGCAGTTCGCTGTACGACAAATCAACTTGCACATCGCAATGATGACCTGCCGCCCTAAGTTTCTCGCACAATATAGGATGAGTATTATCTGTAACAAGGATTCGTTTCATATCTTTGCAAATAATTTAATATCAAATCATCAATAGTCAATCCTCATTGGACCTCCGTTTGGCCCGGCAACTAACTGTCATCTGTTCTATTTTTGCTACTAGGAAGTAAGCCAAACTGCCACATCCCAATCCCACCAGTGTACCACATATTATATCGCCGGGATAGTGCACACCCAAATAAGGACGGCTATAAGCCACCACGGCAGCCCATGCAAACAACAAATAAGGCAACCATTTAATTTTTCGAACATAGCGATATGCAAGGAATGTTGCCAAAGCAAAACAGTTGGTTGCATGCGACGACACAAAACCGTACTGCCCACCACAATGTCCATCAAACAGGCGAACATCGGGCAAAGCATGACAAGGACGCAGACGCATAACCACATTCTTGAACCCAACAACCGATATGCGGTCGCCAAGCAAAAAGCAAAGTGCTATACCCAACAGCACAAACAATATTGCTTTGGGCTCCCTTTTGGCTGTAACAAACACAAGTATAGCCACCAACACAATAGCCCACGACCATCCTTGACTGAACGTCCAAAGGATATAGTCCAACACTGTACAATGATGACCATTTATCCAATAAAAAGCCTGAACATCGAGACTATTGAGCTTCTCCATCATACGACTCCGTCATTTTGCTCCAAATAAGATCCTTGAGTTCCATGATGTTCATACCCGAAACAGAGCTTATCATTATAGTATCCAATGTACGTGGCAATGTACGTTTAAGCTGCTTAAGCATCACCTCGTCCATCATATCGCATTTGGTTACTGCCAATATGCGTTTCTTATCGAGCAGTTCGGGGTTATACTTCTTTAGCTCGTCCAGCAATATCTTATACTCCTTCTTTACATCTTCGCAATCGCACGATACCATAAACAGCAGTATAGAGTTTCGCTCTATATGTCTGAGGAATCTAAGACCTAAACCTTTGCCTTCGGCTGCTCCTTCGATTATACCCGGTATATCGGCCACCACAAACGAGCGATTGTCACGATAACTAACCATACCCAAGTTTGGCACCAAGGTAGTAAAAGGATAATCGGCTATCTCGGGTTTGGCTGCCGACACCACCGAAAGGAATGTTGATTTACCGGCATTGGGAAATCCCACCAAGCCCACATCGGCAAGCATCTTAAGCTCTATTATCACCCAACGTTCCACACGAGGTTCGCCGGGCTGTGCATAACGAGGTGTGCGGTTGGTAGCCGACTTAAAATGGTCGTTGCCCAATCCACCACGTCCACCTTTAACTATCACTGCCATCTGCCCATCTTCGACAATCTCGCACAGCTGTTCGCCGGTCTCGAAGTCGCGACATACCGAACCCAGCGGCACATCCAGTATCTGGTCCTTACCTTCGCGGCCTGTACATAAGTTATGTCCACCGGCTTCGCCATCTTCGGCAAAAACATGTTTGGTGTACTTAAGATGCAGCAAAGTCCACATCTGCTTGTTGCCACGCAATATCACATGACCGCCACGACCGCCGTCGCCGCCGTCAGGGCCGGCCTTGGCATTGTACTTTACACGTAGCAAATGGGCCGACCCCGCACCGCCTTTACCAGAGCGACAGCATATTTTTACATAATCTACAAAATTCGAATTCACTGCTATTCGTTATTTAGCAGCAATCTTTGCATCAATAGCTGCAATGATGTTCTTGGATATTTCTTGAATATCACCATATCCGTTTACTTCCACATATAAACCTTTGCCCTTGTAGTAATCAGCCACAGGCAATGTTTTGCTTTCATATTCGTGAAGACGGTTTTTGATAGTTTCTTCGTTATCGTCCGAACGGCCCGATACTTTGGCACGCTCAAGCATACGACGTACAAGCTCTTCACGAGGAACATCTAGACTTATCATGCACGATAGTTTTGTTCCGTGGTTGTTAAGCAACTTTTCCAATGTTTCGGCTTGAGCCACATTGCGTGGGAATCCATCAAAAAGCACTCCATTACGAGTGTTGGTAGCAACGATCTTTTCGATGATTTCAACTACTATCTCGTCCGATACCAATTCGCCGGCATCCATAATGCTTTTAATGCGTTTTCCTAGTTCAGTACCTTCGGCAATTTCTTTACGCAACATATCGCCTGTAGATACGTATGTAAGGTCATATTTTTCAACCAACATTTGTGATTGTGTTCCTTTACCGGCTCCCGGTGCTCCAAATAATGCTATATTTATCATTTTCAACTCTATTTTGATTAATTGTATATAACTTATAATGAACGAAAAACACGCTATTCGGCTTTCCGTTACGTTTTTCAAAGGTACATTTTTTTTCGGACATTTACTAGGTTTATTCCCGAAATAGGCATTTTTTCTGCAAATCTGTAGCAAGCCATCACCACCAAAAGCCAAAGCCCACCCCCTTTGCAGGTGGTTGGGCTTTGAAACGGATAGACATTATTTCTTTACAAACTTTCGGCTTATTGCCCAGTCGTTGTTACGGAAGGTTAGCATATACACTCCTGGTGGCAAATGCAGGCGAGGTTTGGGCCGGACAGCCCTGCGGCAGTTTTGTAGCTCGGCGGTGTTTTTTTCGTACCTCCGCCGGTTTTATCATCCACTGCTACAGCGAAATTCAAAACCAAACTATGATTTTATTAAATCATGGTTTGATTTCTTTAAATCATACTTTGGTTTTTACAAATCATGGTTTGGTTTAAAAAAATCATGCTATGATTTTAAAATTTGTTGTAGGAGCAGTACAGTTTAGATGTAGGGATAGGAAAGTTTTTGAGTATGGGTCTGGAAAGTTTTGGGTAGGTATTGAGAAGATAGCAAGCGGAGGTTTAAGGCGGAGGACTACCAAAAGACCTCTAACGAATGGCAATACCGTAGGTCCACTCGATAAACTCGGCATTGGCGGCATGTGCCTTGATGGACACCCCTATGTATTGGTTTTGCGAGTGTCCCATATAGTAGAACAACCCTGCACGCTCGTAGAAAGGCATACGCTGATGTCGGCCGTTTATAAGATATGCTCCCAATCCTACACGCAATGCCACCCTACCCCATAGGCACTCGAAGTTGGCCACCACACCTTGCGAAAAGCAGTCGGATAGTCCGGAATCGGTATACCAGGGAGTGGAGGCAATGGTGCCGTTGTACATAAAATCGTAACCCACACCGTAGGCAAAGCAGGGATGGAACCGGCGGCTATAGGCAACAGACAGAGAGGATGCAAAGTAATGCTCCATAGTGTGTTTAGCTTGGGTAACACCCGGCGAAAAGGATATATTTACAGAATTGGCCTTAAGTTCGGGCTTGGCCACGGACAATACATCATGCTTATAGCCATCAAAATAGTATTCGGCACCCACCTCTAGCTGAACGAAGTTCAGCCCAAAATTGGGTCTAAACATTTGTCCGTTAGATGAGTGGCTGAACTTGGCGGCAGCCGTAAGGGCAAAATGCTCCGAAACAAAATAGGATGCCTGCACGCCAAGGTTTATCAACGCATTGAGGTGCGAACCTATATAAGTATTGTAGGGATTG
>JAEIGA010007241.1_pt1 | contig 16871 bp, 11 predicted proteins | sample 9270691 | NCBI WGS metagenome assembly JAEIGA01 (sample SAMN17057246, study PRJNA624740) | gut metagenome | biome: biome; isolation source: fecal sample | host: Bos grunniens | place: China: Xizang | collected 2019
GAGAAGGGTTGTCGCTTTGTAAACCTTAAGGTAAGCCCCTATGTTGAATCGTATCTGCGCAAAGGATTGTTTTCGCTCCGCATGCGTTGGATGTTAAAGTACAAGATGCGCATCAAGATCTCTACCGAGCAGAGTGTCGGTATGATTGATGTAGCATACCTCGACAAAGAGGGTAAATCGCTTCTAATGTAACTAACACGAGTTTAAGCTTTAGGAAGCGTGGATTATTTGAAAGGTCTCGTTCGCAACTCCAAACAGGCGAATGAGCTACAAAAATGTTTGGAAAAATTAGGCTCTACCGTCCATCTCGAGCAGATGGTCGGCGGAGCCTATTCGCTTTATGCTGCGGGTACTGTCGAGCGCATGGGGGGCATACATATCTTCCTAACTGAGGACCGCGATAGTGCAGCATACCTCGTCAACGACCTCTACGAACTCCTTGGCGAAGAGCGTGTTGAGTTCTTCTCATCGGGCTATAAGCGCTCTGCAGCCTATGGCAGCGAGGATGCCCAGGGTGTCGTGCGCCGCACCTCGGCACTCAATGCTATCACCAACTTCAAGGAGGGTTTCCTAGCCGTATGTACCTACCCCGAAGCTCTTGCCGAGAGCGTTGCCGAGCGTGTTGAGCTGGCAGAGTTGTCCCTACACCTTAAGGTGGGTGACAAGATGGAGCAGAGCACGCTAGTCAACTGGCTTATAGAGCATGGTTTCGAGCGTGTTGACTTTGTCTACGAGCCTGGTCAGTATTCGGTGCGTGGCGGTATCGTCGACATCTTCTCGTACGTGGAGTCTAAACCCTACCGTGTCGACTTCTTTGGCGACGAGATCGACTCATTGCGCCGCTTCGACATCTCGAGTCAGCTATCGCACGAGAGACCCGAGAGCGTAGAGATTGTGGCAAACACCATGCGCGATGGCGAGAGTGCAAACCGCGTGTCGTTGGCACGCTTTGCTGCGGGTGCTACATGGTGGATTTCGGATGGAGACTTTGCGCTACGCAAGGTTGCCGAGGTGCGCAAGAAGGTATTGGAGCAGGCCGAGAGTGAGGAGGAGGCACGCTCGTTGGCAAGCCGTGTGACCTCACGTCAGGTACTCCTCAAGGATTGGGAGGAGTCGAGTATCGTTGTGTGGAGAGATAACATCCGCGAGCGCCGTGCTACGCACACCATCACCTTCAACACTACGCCACAGCCCGCCTTCAATCGCAACTTCGAGATGTTGGCCGACGACATCCGCTGGAATGGCGAGCGTGGTTACACAACATCTATCCTCTCGCACAACAAGGCGCAGATGGAGCGTCTTAACAACATCTTCCACCAGATTGGCCGCAACGAGGTATCGTTCCGTGCCGAGGATATAGTGCTCCACGAGGGCTTCGTTGATAACGACCTTAAGGTCTGTGTATATACAGACCACAACATATTTGACCGCTACCAGCGCTACCGCCTGCGCGACGAGATTAAGCGCGATGAGCAGATGACCGTAGCGGAGCTTAACGCCCTAAAGGTGGGCGACTATGTCGTGCATATAGACCATGGCGTAGGTCGCTTCGGAGGTCTTGTTAAGCTCAACGAAAATGGCCACACTAAGGAGGCTATAAAGCTGATATACAAGGATAACGACATCCTCTTTGTGAATGTCCACGCCCTACACCGCATCTCGCGCTACAAGAGTGGCGAGGGCGAGCCACCAAAGATATACAAGCTCGGAAATGGCGCATGGCAGAAGCTCAAAGCAACGACCAAGAAGGCCGTAAAGGATATTTCGCGCGAGCTTATCGCCCTTTACGCCAAACGTAAGGCATCGAAGGGCTTTGCATTCTCCGAGGATGGCTACCTACAGCAGGAGCTCGAGGCATCATTCAAGTGGGAGGATACACCCGACCAGCAGACTGCCATTGCCGCGGTTAAGCGCGACATGGAGTCGGACCAGCCTATGGATAGATTGGTCTGCGGCGATGTGGGCTTTGGTAAGACCGAGGTGGCTATACGTGCAGCCTTCAAGGCGGCATGCGATGGCAAGCAGACGGCAGTTCTTGTGCCCACAACAATCCTCGCTCTGCAACACTACCGCTCCTTCTCGGAGCGCCTTCGCGACCTACCTGTAACGGTGGAGTACATCAACCGCACGAAGTCGGCAAAGGATGCGCGACGCATAGCCGAGGAGCTCAAGGCGGGTAAGATAGACATTCTTATCGGCACGCACAAGATGCTCTCGAAGCAGATAGAGTTCCACGACCTGGGTCTCTTGGTTATCGACGAGGAGCAGAAGTTTGGCGTGGCAGCAAAGGAGAAACTCACGCAGCTCTCGGTTGCTGTTGACACCCTAACACTTACCGCGACGCCCATTCCGCGAACGCTCCAATTTTCGCTTATGGGTTCGCGCGACTTGTCGGTCATCTCTACCCCACCGCCCAACCGCCAACCTATTGTCACAGAGTCGCATATCTTTAGCGAGGAGGTGATACAGGATGCTATCGAGGAGGAGTTGGCACGTGGTGGTCAGGTTTACTTCGTGCATAACAAGGTCGATGACTTGTCGCGTATCGCGGACATGATTACACGACTATGCCCTAAGGCGCGTGTGGGTGTGGGCCACGGTCGCATGAAGGCCGAGGAGCTAGAGAAGCTCATCATGAACTTCATCTATGGCGAGTTCGACGTGCTTGTAGCGACGACAATCATCGAGAACGGCATCGACATCGGCAATGCTAACACCATCATTATCAACGATGCGCACCACTTCGGACTAAGCGACCTGCATCAGCTGCGTGGCCGCGTGGGTCGTAGCGACCGCAAGGGTTTTTGCTACTTGCTCTCGCCGCCTGACGAACTTATCGGGGGTGATGCACGTCGCCGTCTGCGCGCTATCGAGGAGTTCTCGGACCTCGGTTCGGGTTTCAATATCGCGATGCAGGACCTCGATATTCGCGGTGCGGGCAACCTCTTGGGTGCCGAGCAGAGCGGTTTCATCGCCGATGTGGGCATCGAGACATACCAGAAAATTTTGCAGCAGGCAATCTCTGAGCTGCGCGCCGAGGGTCTCGACACTTCGGGTTTGAGCGAGGCAGAGAACGATGCTATGAAGGATATATCGTTTGTTGATGACGCCACTATCGACATCGACGTGGACGCTTCAATCCCTGATAGTTACGTGCGCTCACAGAGCGAGAAACTGCGTCTCTACCGCGAGATTGACGCCATGCGCACCGACGAGCAGTTCGAGGCATTTGCGGCGCGCCTACTCGACCGCTTCGGCGCTATTCCGCAGTCCGTGCGCGAGCTTATCGACGTCGTGAAGCTACGCCGCGAGGCTATAAGCCTCGGTATGGAGCATGTAAAGGTAAAGAACGGCCTACTCATCGTGCGCTTCGTGGGTGACAGCAACTCGCCATTCTTCAAAACCGAGACATTCCTCAATATGTTGCGCAGAGTTGTAGCCCAGCCCGACAGATTTGTGGTTAAGCAATACAATAACCGCCTATCTATGACCGTTAGAAAGATATACTCAATAGCGGAGGCTGTAGCTATGCTTCGCCACTTGGCGGAGGCAGCAACGCCAAATAGTTAACACTAAAGCAGATGAACCTAATAATCGATACGGGCAATAGCCGCGCAAAGGTTGTAGTGATGAATGGTGACACGCTCATCAAGGAGTATGTCACCGAAGCGTTTAGCACCTCGCTCTTTGAGGAGATAATGGTTGAGTACCCCACCATCTCGCGTGCCATCATTGCCTCAACACGTGGCGACGAGGAGCAGACACACCAGATTGTGGCAGAGCACCTTAGTAAGGTTGTAATATTTAGACCTGCGACAACGCCCATACCCCTCGATAACCACTACTACACTCCCGAGACATTGGGTGCCGACCGCCTTGCAGCTGCCGTGGGAGCACAAGCCATGTACCCCAATAGCGACATTATGATTGTCGACTTCGGCACAGCCATAACAATCGACTTTGTGGAGGGTGGAGCATTCAAGGGCGGCAACATATCTCCCGGTGTTACGACGCGCTTCCGTGCATTGTCTGACTACACCGCACGTCTGCCTCGTTGCTATGCAACGGATGAGGTCATGGACTACGGCCATACAACAAAAGAGGCTATCGAACAGGGGGTGATGCGAGGTGTTGAGCACGAAATTAGGGGGTATGCAGAGGCATTTATGCAGAAAAATGGAGAAAAATTCATAATTTTCACCGGAGGTGATGCAAAATATTTTGCAAAGAGAATTAAAAATGCGATATTTGCAGACTGTGAGCCGGTTATTTTCGGACTCAATAGAATTTTGAACTACAATGCAGAGAGGATATAAGTCAATACTTGGTTTAATCATGGCACTTGTTGTCGTGCTTTTGCCCCTTGTGGCAGAGGCACAGACAAGCAGCATCAACGCCTACTCGCCATACTCGATGTATGGTCCCGGCGAGTTGCTCACACCAGGCAATGTGCAGATGCGCTCGATGGGTGGCATAGGTATCGGTGTGCGCACCTTGAACCAAGTAAACACCCAGAACCCCGCAGCTGCAAGCATCGCACCTCGCAAGAGCTTCTTGTTCGATGTTAGCTTCGACGGCACACACTACCGCAACAACCAGATGAAGTTTGATGCCTCGGGTGCCGAGAGCCATAAGGCAAAGACCGCATACAACACTGCAAACATCCACAGTATCTCGATGGCGTTCCCCTTGGCTAAGAGCCTGGGCGCTACAGTGAGCGTTGCACCATACAGCAGCGTGGGATATAAGATGAACGTTACAGACCAGAACGAGGACAACTGGGCAGATATAGGCCGCGTGGTATATGGTTACATGGGCGATGGCGACATCACAGAGGTCAAGGTCGCAGTGGGCTGGGCTCCATGGAACAAGTTCTCGATTGGTGTTGCAGCAAAATATTTCTGGGGCAACATCGAGCGTACATACACAACATCGATCCCCAATGTCATTACTGGCGAGGGTAACTTCGCTTCGACAAAGGGCGTTGACCGCTACGTAGTGAACAACTTCAAACTCCAGGCGGGCTTGCAATGGAGCATCATCTCGAACGAGAAGCGCATGCTTACGTTTGGTGCTACATACGACCTCGGTGGCAACCTTAACCCCAAGGTGCAGAACTACGTATACACCGACAACACGATAAACAACATTCAGGGTGCTACCGTGCGCAACGACCTTTCGACATTGAAACTTCGCGTGCCTCACGAGTTTGGCGCAGGTATCTACTACATGGACCGTGTGATTGCCTGGGGTGTAGACTACAAATACTCGGCATGGGGTAGCAACAACAGCGACTTTGTGGAGAATAACAACAACAAAGATATTGCAGTAGCATACACCAATACCCACACCATCAAGGCGGGTTTCGAGATTACACCCAAGCGTAGCGATGTGCGTAACTACCTCAACCGCATGACCTACCGCGTAGGTGCTCGCGTAGGTAACTACTACCAGACCTTCGCAGGTGAGAGAATCAACCAAATGGCCATCACCGCAGGTGTAGGTTTCCCTGTAAAGATGTGGGGTTCGTCATCTATAAACCTCGGTTTCGAGTATGGTCGCATGTCGTCGGCAGCTGCCACACAGCTCAAAGGCATGAAGGTAGGCCTCGTGACACAGAACTACTACAAAATTTCTTTGGGCTTTACGCTCTTCTCGCTCGACACATCAGACTACTGGTTTGTGCGACAGAAGTACGACTAACGTCAGAGGCTTAGGAATCAGAAATATACAGAAACAAATACAATAAAAAACTTAATTTATGAAAAGTGTAAAGGTTATTTTGGCTGCTGCCGCGCTCTTCGTGGGCTTCTCGGCTTCAGCACAGGACTTCAGCGACGACAAGGCCTACGGCAAGTGGGGCGCAACCGTTGAGGAGCGTAAGGAGAACATCAGTGCTAGCAACTACCTCAAGGAGGCTATCGACGCTAAGGATTTCAAGCTCGCTACAGAGTACTTCCAGCAGCTTTTGAACAACTGCCCCGCAGCATCACAGAACACATTTGCTCGTGGTGTGACCATCTACAAGAACAAGGCTCAGCGCGCTCGTAGCGTACAGGAGCGTAAGATGTACATCGACTCAATCTTGTTCATCTACGACCAGCGTGTCATCTACTTCGGTGACCACTCAAAGAATGGTAAGGACTACATCCTCGATATGAAGGCTCGTGATATGCTCCGTTACTGCACAACTGACCGTCCTTTGTTGCGTGCAGGTTTGAAGGATGCTGTAGACGCAGGCATCGAGAGCGGTAAGTCACAGCTCGACATCGCAGCTAGCTACTTCAAGTACCTCTGCGAGGACTACGAGTATGATGATAGCGTAACAAGCGACATGATCTTGACAGAGTATGAGCGTCTCTCACCCCTCTTCGCTGAGGTATCAGCAGAGGATGAGCAGTATCGCGACATGTTCGAGACAAGCTTCGGTACTAGCGGCGCTGCAAGCTGCGAGAACCTCGAGGCATTGTTCAGCCAGAAGCTTGCTAACGATCCTGAGAACGAGGCACTCCTCGCACAGGCTGTAGCACTCATGTCTCGTGCACAGTGCTCAAGCGACTTCTTCTTCGCATGCACAGAGAAGTACTACACTATCAAGCCTTCATCTGAGACAGCATTGTTCCTTGCTCAGGGTTTCAAGAACCGTGGCGAGAACGACAAGGCGTTGAAGTACCTCCGCGAGGCACTCGCAGTTGAGGCAGATCCCGCAAAGAAGGAGCCTCTCTACGTTCAGATTGCTCTTATCGAGATCAGCAAGCACAACTACTCTGCAGCTGTTGAGTCTGCACGTGAGCTCCGTGGTATCAACCCCGAGAATGGTTACGCATACTTCATCCTTGGTCAGTGCTACGCAGCTAGCACATGTCCTGAGGATAAGGTTGGTGGCACAACTGTATACTGGGCAGCATACGACGCTATGTCTCAGGCTGTTAACCTCCTCAAGGATGAGCCCGAGGTACAGAAGGCTGCACAGCAGTTGATGAGCGCATACCGCGCAGCATTCCCCGTACAGGAGTCTTGCTTCTTCGCTGAGCTCACAGCTGGCGATCGCTACACTATTCTCTGCGGCTATGCAGCAGGTCAGGTAACAACTGTTCGTTACCGTTAATCAACAGGTGCCGAGATAGATTCTATGCACCATATATTGAGACGATATGCAGTGATAGCACTCTCCGTACTGGGGAGTGCTACATTGCTATTCTCATGTAGCAACAAGCCCAAGGCTACAGAATATGACTATGAGACACTGATGACAGAGTCGAGCGAAAACCGTACGATCATGATGATGGAGAACGGCAGACGCTCCTACACCTTTGTCACACCACTCATGGAGGGCTATAGCATGGCAACAAACCCATATCAGGAGTTTCGCCGTGGTATTAAGATGACGACATATACCCAGGACTCTATAAACCTCGAAGATGCCACAATCACGGCAAACTACGCCATCTACTACGAGAACCAGAGACTCTGGGAGGCTAAGGGTAACGTCACCATCATCAAGAACAACCGCAAGGATGGCGACACAACGGTAACGGGTCATACCGAAATATACACACAGCAGCTCTTCTGGAATGCTACGACCAAGAAGATATACTCGAACGTCGACACCAAGATTTTGCAGCCCGATGGCTGGCACTTCGGCGTGGGCTTCGATGCTGACGAAGACCTGAAAAACATCCACTTCCGTAAGTATAGCTCCGAGATGGAGTTCGACATGAGTCAGCCCACTGCCGAGGAGCTTGAACAGGAGGAGAAGAAGCGCGAGGAGAGCGCATCAAAGAGTAGCACAAAGAAGGATACCAACAAGAAGAGTGGAGCAAACAACGAGAACACGAAGAAGTTCGATCCTACGAAGACCAATCGTGCAATCGGCAATAGCGTTAAGGCTGAAGATAGCCGCCCCAATAGCGCACCTACAACCATCAACCCCTCACCTAACGGCACACGCCCTACGCAGGCACCCCCAGGAGTAAAGGGTCAAAAGCCTACGGACGCAAAGATGGGAACGCCTCCAACAAACAACAAACTGAATAGTCAGTTGCAGAATGTCGAACTCTCGAATAACACAGAGTTCTCGGCGGAGGTGACCCCAAAAACTCTGGAGAAGAGAGCGAATAACGCTGTCGCCTCTCCTAAACAAAAGTAAAAGCGCAAAAGTGAATATATAATAAGGTATGCAAGACCTATCTATACTAAGCATAGTGATTATCGTGATGCTCCTCTTCTCGGCATTCTTCTCGGGGATGGAGATCGCCTTCCTCGGGCGTAATCGTCTGCGCGAAGAGATTGATAGAAAGCAGAGTCCAATGTTTAACTACATTGCCGATATATTCTCACGTAAATCGAACAACTATATAACGACAATCCTCGTAGGTAATAACATCGCGCTTGTCATATACTCAATGTGTATGGCTGTGATTATCGGCGTATGTGGCATTGAAAACCCTCTGCTTCAGACCATTATATCTACGATCATAATCCTTTTTATCGGCGAGTATATCCCCAAATCGGTGGTTAGACGAAACCCCAATTTCTATTACTCGTTATTCTCGCCCATAATCTTCTTCTTCTACATCTTGCTCTACCCCATCACGTTATTCTCTACGCTACTATCGTACGGACTTATACGCCTTACGGGGCGTCGCATCGAGCAGCGCGAGGAGCCAACGGAGTTTAACCGCGACGACCTTGCATCGCTTGTCGAGGATGAGAATGTGGAGGTTAACGACGAAGAGGAGGAGGATATACGCCTATTCCAGAACGCACTAGACTTTGCCGATTTGCGAGTGCGCGACTGCATGGTGCAGCGCGTAGATGTCGAGGCCGTAGACCTCGAGTCGACAACCATCGAGGAGCTTACAGCGCGATTTGTCGAGACTAAGTTCTCGCGTATCTTCGTATGGCACGACACCATCGACAACATCATCGGTTATGTCAACTCTAAGAGCCTTTTTGAGCAACCTAAGGCTATCTCGGACATTATCATAAAGACGATATATGTAGCAGAGACCATGCCCCTACAGGATATGCTTGAGACCTTCACAAAGCGTAGAGCGAGCATCGCTGTTGTTATCGACGAGTTTGGAGGCACGGCGGGTATCATTTCGTTGGAGGATGTCTTGGAGCAGATCTTCGGCGAGATTGAGGACGAGCATGATGTTCAAGAACTTATAGAGCGACAACTCGCTGATAATGAGTGGTTGTTCTCGGCACGCCACGAGGTTGAGTATCTTAACGAGACCTACGACCTTAAGATTCCCGAGAGCGACGAGTACGACACTCTTGCGGGCTACATCATTGCTGAGCATGGAGGCATACCCCTCGAGGGCGAAGTGCTGTGCAATGAGAGGTTTAGCATCAAGATTATCAGCCGCAAACAGTCTCGTTTGGATGTCGTTAACGTGCGCATAAACGAAAAGGATTAACAACCACCGGAGCCCACTACACCGTAAGAATGGGGTCATAAAAGGGCGATATAGCTAACAAACTGCGATTTTTCGGTCGTAATATATCGCTTATTAATAAAAAATTACTACCTTTGGAGGCTTAAACGGAATATTAACAATAAAAACATAAAATTAATATGGCTTCATTAAACACTTTAAGAACCAAGTACGGCATTGTACTCTCAGTAACCATTGCCCTCGTACTTGTTGCATTTATTCTTGGTGACCAGCTCTCAATGCGCAACAGAAAGCAGGACATTGAGGACAACACTGTTCTTACAATCGACGGCAAGGCTATCAAGCAGTCTGAGTACTATGAGTACAAGCAGCAGTATGGCGTAGAGGGTGCTGACGCTGATGCAAACGCATCTAACATCTACATGCAGATTTTGTTCACTGAGTATCTCCACCCACAGTATGAGGCTGCAGGTGTAGGTTACATCGCAGAGAACGAGACTGTGTTGCGCGATATAATCGCTGAGAACTACATCAAGACTATGGTTACTCCCGGCGAGAAGAGCGCTAAGGAGATCGCCGACGAGATTAACAACACTTGGGACTACTTCAAGTACATGCGTGGTGGCAACTTGACTCCCTACATCTCAACAATGAAGGCTATCGAGGCATACTCAGCAGGTAAGTACACTAACAGCCTCCAGGTTAACGAGGATCTTCGCAACGCAAACCTCACTTTCGACGGTCGCTACGTAATGTTGCCCTACTCTGCTATCACATGCGACGAGGCTACTGAGGCAGAGATCGAGGCATACTACAATGCTAACCGCAAGGAGAACGCAAACTATGGTGCACGCACTCTCTCTTACGTTCGCTTTAACATCGCACCCAGCGAGGCTGACAAGGCTGCTGCTGAGGCTGCTGTAATGGAGGCAGACGCTAAGGCTAAGGTTGCTGAGGACTCTAAGGGTATCAAGAACGCTCTCCGTGGTGTTAACGGCAAGATTGAGAACTACGTAGCTATGAGTTCTTTGAAAGAGGACGAGGCTAACGCTATCAAGGCTGGCGAGAACTACGGTCCCGTACTCAACCGCAACATGTGGACTGCTAAGTACATCGTATCGAAGGTTACTGCTCCCGCAAGCTACACATTCAGCGCTATCACTGCAGAGTCTAACATCGACGCTAACGCTCTTGTAGAGGAGATTAAGGCTGTTAACGGCAACCTCTCAGAGATCGAGGCTGGTGCAAACGCTACAACTAAGACTATCGAGATGGTTACGCTTAACGAGCGTACAGCTGAGAAGTTCGTTAACGCAAAGGTTGGTGACGTATTCGTTCACACTGTAGACAACAAGCCCGCAGCTATCATCATCACTGAGCTCGGCAAGAAGGATAACTTCGTGCTCACAGCAAACGTAAACTACGAGGTTGTTGCAAGCCCCGAGACACACAGCGAGGTTAACGCAAAGGCTAACGATCTTATGAAGAACGCTGGCAAGACTCCCGAGGAATTTACTGCTGCAGTGCAGGAGATTGGCATGTTCGCTATCCCCACAACTGTAACACGTAACGCTGATCCTAGCCAGGTTGAGCCTATCGTATTCGGCATTGAGGACTCTCGTAACATCGCTATCTGGGCATACGACGCAAAGGTTGGCGACAAGAAGAGCTGGAGCGCAAAGAACGTTACTTACGTATGTATGATTACTGGTATTAACGACCAGAAGTATGAGGCTAAGGACGAGTCTGCTATCAAGCGTGTTTTGGAGAACGAGAAGAAGTTCCAGGCTACAAAGAACACTCTCACTATGGAGTCAAAGGTTGAGGGTCTCAAGAACGGTAAGTTCGAGGGCGTAAACTTCGGTTCAGAGTTCGTAGGCGAGATGTCTGATGCTAAGGTTGCTAACGCTATCGCTCGTAGCACTAAGGAGGGTGAGCCCACAATCGTTAAGGGTAACACTGGCGTATACGTATTCGTAGTTGATAAGATCAACAACACTGACGCTGTTGTTAACGCAAACGTAGAGGCTAAGCGTAAGGAGATGACCCAGGCTCAGAAGAGCATGGTTAACTACTACTTCATGAACAACATGTTGGATGGTGTTAAGATTGTTGATAAGCGCGGTGTAAGCGAGTTGTAATACTCTTAACTATCAAATCTCTATAGTTGGGTCCACGAAAGTGGGCTCAACTTTTTTTTGCGGATATTGGGTTAGCTTTTTACCAAAAAATTGTACCTTTGTAAGGTGTGAGTGCGCACGATTGGTATGCTTTTAGTCAGGTCTACGTTTACTGAAAAAGGAGACGACATGGCAAATATTAAGACTATAGGCATACTCACCTCGGGAGGTGATGCTCCAGGCATGAACGCTGCAATACGCGCTATAACACGCACGGCCATATACCACAACCTACGCGTCATGGCCATAAAGCGTGGCTTTTACGGACTTTTGCTCGACGAAATTGAGGAGTTTACAACGAAGTCCGTGAGCAACATCATCCAGCATGGAGGAACGATACTTAAAACGGCACGCTGCCCAGAGTTCTTCACGACTGAGGGACGTACCCAGGCACACGATAATATGCGGGCACACGGTATTGATGCCCTCGTTGTTATTGGCGGTGACGGCACACTCACCGGTGCACGTATCTTCGCCCAGGAGTACGACGTGCCCATCGTGGCTCTTCCCGGAACCATCGACAACGACCTTGGAGGCACGGATGTTACGATAGGCTACGACACGGCGCTAAACACCATTATCGAGGCGGTGGACAAGATACGCGACACGGCAACAAGCCACGAACGCCTCTTCTTCGTCGAGGTTATGGGACACATGGCTGGCTACCTCGCGCTGAATGGCGCTATAGCCTCAGGTGCCGAGGCAGCGATAATACCAGAGCGAGAGACCGAGATGGACCAGCTTGCCGAGTTGGTAAATCGCGGCTTTCGCAAGAGTAAGAACTCGGCGATAGTCCTCGTAGCAGAAAGTCCCGAAACGGGTGGAGCACTCTGCCTTGCGGAGCGCATAAAGGAGGAGTTCCCCGACTATGATGCTCGCGTAACGATACTCGGGCATCTGCAGCGCGGAGGATCTCCCACGGCAGCAGATAGAATCCTCGCCTCGCGCATGGGCGCCGAGGCCATTACGGCACTAATGGCGGGACAGCGCAACGTGATGATAGGCATAAAGAATGGAGAGTTGGTCTACACGCCACTATCCAAGGCCATAACTGAGAAGAAACATATAAAAGAGACTGATATAGAATTAGTTAAGATATTATCAATATAGAAACCGCAAAAAACTCTAACCCATGATACAAAATATTATAGGCATTGGTAATGCCCTTACCGACATGCTCGTAAATCTATCCAACGATAAGGTTTTGGAGGAGTATGAGCTTGCTAAAGGTTCGATGAGTTTGGTTGACAGCCAGTTGCAAACAGCTATTTCGAAGAGTGTAGCAGGATGTCCTTATTCGCTATCGCTTGGTGGCTCGGCAGCTAACGCCATCCGCGCTATGGCACACCTCGGATGTAGCGTAGGCTTCATTGGCAAGGTGGGCGAGGATACGACGGGAGAGTTCTACGAGCAGGCACTACGTAACATAGGCATCGAACCATTCATGCTACGCTCGGAGCACCGCTCGGGTAAGTGCGTGGCACTTGTCTCTGCGGATGGCGAGCGCACGTTTGTCACACACCTTGGCGCAGCGGCAGACCTCCAGGCAGAGGATATTGACGGTTCAATCTTCGACAGCTACGACTGCCTATATATCGAGGGTTATCTTGTTCAGGACCACGACCTTATCCGCAGAACTATCGAGCAGGCAAAAGAGCATGGTCTAAAGGTTGCCATCGACCTTGCATCGTTTAACGTCGTGGAGGAGAACCGCGACTTCTTGCACAACATCGTCGAGAAGCACGTCGACATTCTCTTTGCGAATGAGGATGAGGCGCGCGCCTTCACTGGCGAGAGCGACCCACACAAGGCTCTCGAACATATCGCTACGATGTGTGAGCTGGCGGTAGTGAAGATTGGCATGCGCGGTGCACTTATCAAGCGTGGCGAGGAGTTGGTACACGTGGGCATCATGGCAGCGGCAAAGCGTGTTGACACCACGGGTGCTGGCGACTTCTACGCCGCAGGTTTCATGTATGGTCTCACTCAGGGGTTATCGCTCCGAGCATGCGGCACTATTGGAGCTATCGCAGCGGGCAAGGTTATCGAGGTTGTGGGCACCACCTTTGGCGAGGAGGTATGGCACGAGATAGGCACTCTTGTGGAGCAGGTGCGCACAGATAATTACCTGTTCTAAACAAGGATAGATAGTAAAAGCAGGGAGACACATTGTGCCTCCCTGCTTTCGTATAGATGATATTTCCCTACTATTTCTTATTCTTCTCGTAGAGTTCCTTGCCCTTCTCCGCAGCATCCTTTGCTGCCTCCTCGACTACGGGCGCAGCCTCCTCATAGAGCTCCACACTCTTCTCCGCAGCATCCTTTGCTGCCTTCTCGACTACGGGCGCAGCCTCCTCATAGAGCTCCACGCTCTTCTCAGAGACCTCCTTTGCAGTCTGCTCAAACTTATCCGCCCACTCATCGCTGTTGTTTGTGGTAGTGGTAGTGTTGCACGCCACTACACCAAGTGCGGCAACCATCAAGAACATAATCTTTTTCATAGACGTAATTGTTGGTTTATCATTTTGTATATCGTTTATTGCTCTTGCGAGGTGCTGCATTACGCTTTGGGCCACGCTGCGAGGGCTGTGCCTCAGGGAGTTTTCCACCAAAGAAGTAGCTCTTCTGCTTTCGCTTATCATCCTGCGAGCGTGCCACATAGACCTTTTCGCCCGTGTATGGGTTCTCACCCATGTAAAACATCACCGACGATAGCGTCATGGGCGTAGGCGTAAGATCCTGCACCTGCTCGAGGTTGAAGTTTAGCTTACCCAACACCTTAGATGCAAGCGCCTGCATATCTCGCTCTGTGCATCCAGGGTGCGACGATATGAAGTATGGAATAAGCTGATACTTAAGCTCATTGCGGCGACATATCAAGTGGAAGCGTGAGTTGAGTCGCTCAAACATAGTGAACGAGGGCTTACGCATAAGGTTGAGCACATGCTCCTCGGTATGCTCAGGGGCAACCTTCAAGCGACCCGATGTGTGGTGCTTGACTACAGTCTCGAAGTACTCCGACTCATCGAACAGGTCGTAGCGTATGCCGCTACCGATAAATGCTCGCTTCACACCCTTGGTCTCGCGCACACGGCGGTACAACTCCAATAGCGGAGCGTGGTCGTTATTCATATTGGGGCAGAGCTTGGGATGTAGGCACGATGGGCGCTTACACTTCTCGCAGAGCTCTGTATTGCGTCCCGACATGCGATACATATTTGCCGAGGGAGCTCCGATATCCGAGAGGTAACCCTTGAAGTCCTCCATCTGTGTTATGCGCTCCACCTCCTTGAGGATTGAACGCTCCGAGCGCGAACTGATAAACTTACCCTGATGCGCCGAGATAGTACAGAAGGAGCAACCACCGAAGCAACCACGGTGGATATTCACCGAGTGCTTAATCATCTCCCATGCGGGGATGTCGCCCTTACCCTTATAACGATAGTGTGGCGCTCGCTCGTAGGGAAGGTCGAACGAGTGGTCGAGCTCCTCGGTTGTGAGACGCTCGTAGGGAGGGGTAATCACAACATACCTATCATCGACGGGTTCCACGAGTGAGGTCTCGCACTTCATCATATTACTCAAGACCTCTATCTCGCAGAAGTTCTTGCCGAACTTCTTCTTATCCTCGACGCACTGCTCATAGGAGTTAAGCACGATCGTCTTGCCGTTATACAAGCGCTCGACATACTCCTTATCAGCCATGAATCCCACCTGACGCAAGCCTCTGAGCAGTTTCATGTTAAAGCCGTTACGCATAGCCTTAGCTACGTCACGGATAACCTTATCGCCCATGCCGTATATCAACAAGTCGGCACCCGACGTCGCAAGGATTGAGCGCTGGAGCTTATCGCTCCAATAGTCGTAGTGCGTAAGGCGACGCAACGACGCCTCGATACCTCCCACTACAACGGGGGTATGTGGGTACAACTCCTTGAGAATCTTCGTATAGGTATCTACCGTGCGGTCGGGGCGGAAGCCCGCCTTACCACCTGGCGTATAGGCATCGTTAGAGCGCAAGCGGAGGTTTGCGGTGTAATGGTTGACCATAGAGTCCATCGCACCCGCCGTAACTGCAAAGAAGAGGCGTGGTTTGCCGAGCTTCTTGAAGTCACGTAGGTCATCGCGCCAGTTGGGCTGTGGCACGATAGCAACTTTGTATCCCTCCGCCTCAAGGATGCGGCCGATTACCGCGGGACCAAAGGCTGGGTGGTCGATGTAGGCATCGCCCGAAAAGATGATGACATCCAACTCGTACCATCCTCGCGCCTCAACCTCCTTTATTGTTGTTGGTAGAAACATAAGCGAAAGTTTTAGAAGAAGCTGTTAATAGTAGACTCTGTTAAATAGTTCCTCATTTCTAATAACGTTAGTGTGAAATGAGGCAGGAATGCACCTGCAGCAATCTCATATTTGCTATAATAGAACTCTATACCATCAGCAGTAATCCATGGGTCGTTATCCTCTGGTAATGGGATATAACTAATACTATATGGTTCTGATAGTAGAAGGTAACCCTCTAATTCCTCGTCAGTATTGACATCAAAATACTGTTTTAATTTCTGTTTTATAAGCGGTTGCAACTCATATATTGCATATCGCATACTTGAACTGGTAAATCTCTTACCATCTGATTTTCTAAACGATGCTCCATCTGTATTCCATAAAGCAGTTGCCGCGTCATATCCATAATACGTATAGTCCCTTTGATATGTAACTATTTTATCATTTTCATATACTACAGTCAAGTCTATACTTGAGGAACCTGTATCATCATTAATATCGCAATTCTTACAATATGCGACCACAGCATCTGCATCAGAGATATCACCCTTATAACCAAAGGCAATCTGCTCGACAATCCACTCTTGAACATTATTCACTAAGGCGGTATTTTCCCCAATAGGATAGTCTAATACCAAAGTCGATTCCAAACCACATGCTGTGATAACGCTGTAAGAGTATCTTTTGGTCTTGAGTCGGTTATCTACCTCCTCTGTTTCTAGATTTGGGATAAGAATAGAGGTAGGAGGTTCTCCTATTACGGATGGTTCCTCATCCTCTATCACATCATCATTGAATCCATCCGATACAACTACTGTTTCGGGGACATCAATTTGAGATTCTTCAGATAAAAAGATATAGGCAACAAAACCTAATAGGATAACAAATAAGGGGACTAGAAACCAAGACTTGCTTTTTGACTTGGGTTTCAATTCTGCACACAGAAGGTTCTTGAACTCTACGATAGAGTGTGGACGCATCGTGACATCATACCTCATAC
>JAEIGA010007242.1_pt1 | contig 16871 bp, 10 predicted proteins | sample 9270691 | NCBI WGS metagenome assembly JAEIGA01 (sample SAMN17057246, study PRJNA624740) | gut metagenome | biome: biome; isolation source: fecal sample | host: Bos grunniens | place: China: Xizang | collected 2019
GACTTCACGACTCATATATATGTTTCCTTGACAATGACCAGGCAGGACGCAAGTGCCTTGAAGATATTCAGAAAATGTTCCCTGGCAAAGAAATCAAAGATATGTCAGGCCTGTACAGCCAGCACAAAGATCTTAATGAAATGCTTCAGAACTGCCGAGGCTATTCGCTTAACCAGACAACTCAGAAAAATTCACTATAAACTATGGAAGACAGAGATCAAAATATCGCAAACATCCTTAAGCACATTAAAGGACTGCGCAAGGATATTCGCGAAATGCGCAAGAGCATGGACTCAGTCAGTAAAATGGTATTCACCAACCAGGAAATAATGGAGCAACTAGATGTCTCCACCGCAGTCCTCAAAAAGTGGAGAGACTCCGGCCTACTCGGTTACTCCCAAATCAACAACAAATATTACTACTCCCGCAATGACATCCTCGAATTCATGCAAACCACCCACTACGAAGCTTTCGTAAGTCGCAAGATGCGATAAAGTAATTATGCAAAGAAATTTCATTATTATAAAAAGCCATATAAGTAAGATATTAAAGCAACATCTATTGTATTTTTATTTTCTAATATTTGGTATAGTTTGTATGAAATATTATTTTTGCCATTTAAATTGGGATGATTGTGTATAGCCTATGGAACAATTTTCCTGTAATTATTAAATTATGGCAAAAATTGACAGAAAGAGACGTGGACGCTTACCGCGTATCGAAGTTGTTGACCTGTTTTGTGGGATAGGTGGTTTGAGTTATGGTATGAAATCTATGGGATTTCATATCCTATCAGGTTATGATTTAGATTCAACTTGTCAATATGCCTACGAGATTAATAATGGGGCAAAATTTAATTGTCAAGATATAAAAACTCTTACCAAAGAAGACATTCTTCCACTATACCACAAGAAGGCAATCAAGGTTCTTGCTGGGTGTGCGCCTTGCCAACCTTTTTCCTCTTATTCATTCAAGAATAAGGAGAAGGATCCCAATAAATATGATTTACTATACGAATTCGGTAGGTTAGTTAAAGATATACAGCCTGATATAGTAACGATGGAGAACGTACCATCTATTGCTACTTTTAAATTGAAGCCAATCCTTGCAGATTTTGTACAAACATTAGTTGAACAAAATTATAATGTAAAGTTTAGTGTTGTATATTGTCCAAATTATGGTATACCTCAAACTCGAAGAAGATTGGTTCTGTTGGCATCTAAACTGGGTAAGATTGAATTAATTCCAGCCACTCACAATCCAGAAAACTATGTAACTGTACGCGATGTTATTGAGACGCTTCCTGTTATTAAAGCAGGCGAATCTTGTCCAACTGATGCGTTACATAGATGTGCAGCATTAGGCGAGAAGAATATGAAAAGAATGAAAGCGACTCCTTATGGAGGAGGGTGGAAAGATTGGCCCGATGATTTAAGATTGGATTGCCATAAACGCCCTAGTGGTCATAGTTTTGGCAGTGTGTATGGGAGGATGAAATGGGATGAGCCTAGTCCTACAATGACTACCCAGTGTACTGGTATTGGCAACGGTCGTTTCGGGCATCCAGAGCAAGATAGAGCAATATCTATTCGTGAAGCTGCTTTACTACAGACATTTCCAATAAATTATCGCTTCTTTGAAAATGAGTCTGACGTCTCTATCACAAAGGCATCTCGATATATAGGTAATGCTGTCCCTCCACGTCTTGGTGAGGTAATTGCAAAAAGTATTATTGAACATATAAGAACACACCGGTAAATCAATGGATGACAAGGAACTTTTGAAATGGCGTTTTGATATCAGCACTTTTAGGCTGATAGGCCGGGAACTTATTACGGATAGAATTACGGCTCTCTTTGAGTTAGTGAAGAATTGCTATGATGCAAATGCGCAAAAAGTATCTGTTATATTTGAGAATGTCGGGCCTAACATGAAAGGTTCTGCTATTAGTATTCAAGATGATGGCTTCGGTATGTCGTTTGAGGATATACGAGATAAATGGATGGTTATAGGTACAGCGAATAAGCGTAAGAGCCCGTATTCCCCTGAGCCTTTCAATAGAAAATGCGTTGGAGAGAAGGGAATTGGGCGTTTTGCTGTTGATAAGTTAGGTGATAAGCTAACGATTCTTACAAAAAAGAAAGGACAGTCAGAATGGTTAAAGGTAGATATCGATTGGAATTTTTATGAACGATCTGAATCTGACAATCAACCTAAATGGTTTACCGATATTGAAAGTCCATATGAGTATGTCCTTGCAGATGATATTGAGGAACAAGGTACGAAACTAATTATTACTCAAATCAGAGAGATATGGGATTCAAGTAGTATTCATCATGCTATTAGACAAATTTCAAAACTAGTATCTCCATTCTCAATACTTAATTATCCTTTTCAAGTACACGTTAAGGCTGATGAATATGGTATTAATCAAAAAGCCATAAGGAGCATTGATGATTTTGATTTGGCGACTTATTCATTTTCATTAGGTTATAACAAAGAAAAGAATGAGCAGGACTATGCGGAGTTTAACAAGGAAACTCACAGTTTAGATATAATTAAAGGCACTATTAAATCTTTTGGTGGTGTTAAAATTAGAATATATTTTTTTGATGCCTCTGCTCGTCGAAAGTATAATTCAGCATTTCCGAATGATCCAATTGATGGCTTTAAAATATATAGAGATGGAATAATAGCCACACCATTTGCAGAGGAACAAGAAAATCCGGATGCAAAACGTGATGTGTTAGGCGTAGATAAACGTCTTTGGCGAGATATTTTTTCTCGTATTAGTTCTAGAGAATTTTTGGGTATAATTGATATAACCAAGGAGGATAATCCTAATATTATTGATGCAACAAATAGACAGGATTTCGTCGAAAATAAAGAGTACCAGGCGTTAAAACGCTTTGTTATTCAGCAGCTTGTAGCTTTGCAGATGTATCGGGCAGACTTGCGTAGAAGTGCTAAAGAAGCGAATAAGACTCAATTGATGAGTGCGGAAGATGAGTTAACGAAGTTAGTTTCAACAATAAATTCAATTGCTGACAGGACACCTGAAATAAAGGAAACATTAACTCCGTTACTACAACAAGCAAAGAGCACTCAACAGGCAGTTAAAGTTGCAATTCAAGAACAAAAAAAGGAATCAGAAGAATTTTTGCGTAAGGAGAATGCCTATTTAAGCATTATGTCAATGCAAGAATATTCGATACAAATAACACACGCGATTCGAACCACTCTAAATCAATTGAAGGGAAGAATAGAATTTTTTCATAAATACTACCCTCTACCTGCAAAAGAGGACGTATTTAAGCTTTATGCTAAAGAAATGTTTGAGAAAATGAAAATTCTAAATCGTGTGACGGATTATATGTTGAGTTATTCGCAATCGAATATTAGTCCAGAACCGGTTGATATGCATAATACTTTCTCTGATGTATTTGCAACATATGATGATATCTTCAAAGAAAATGGAATACTGCTTCAAACCTATTTTACGGATAAATTGGTTTTGAACACTAACCGGCAATTTTTTTATGACATCTTACAAAATTTAGTGGATAATTCAGTTAAAGCACTAAAGGAAGTAAACGGAGAAAGAATTATCAAATGCTCGTACCAGTTTGAAGATGAATATTTGCAAATTCTTATGTCTGATAATGGTTGTGGCATACCTGAAGACGAACGGGTTAAAGTATTTGAACTCTATTATACAACAACAGAAAAGCAAGGGGGAGCAGGTGTGGGTTTATATATTGTGAAAACAAGAGTAGAATCGCTGAAGGGTACAGTTGCTGTTGTAAATAGTGAATTCGGAAAAGTCGGAACCACGATTGAAATAAGAATTCCTTTTAAAAATAATAAAGTATGAGCGATTTTTCAATAATATTCATTGACGATAATTTCAATGCAATGTCCACATTGGTACAAACGATGAGTGTGGAGTTCCCTCAAGCTGATGTAAGCCAAATCTTTAATGATCCTGATAAAGGAGTTCAGTATGTTTTAGATAATTTGGATAGACAGATGATTGTATTTGTAGATTGGAATTATAAAGGAACTACTAAGAAAGGATTATCAGTACTCCGCTCAATAAGGAAAAGAACGTCATTACTTTATGTAGTAATGATGTCAGCAAATCAGATTGTTCAAAATGGCGTACAAAATTCAGAGGTTATAGAAATGATGAATGAAGATAATTTCTATTTCTATGATAGTAGCACAAAAGATGATGCAGATGCGGTAACACTAGTAAAAACCATTCTAGGAAAGTGGGAATCAAATTTTGATTGTGTTTTAGAACAATGGCTTTTACGACATCCGGAAGATAAAGGTAAAGTTATAATTAGTCAGAGAGGTGTTGACTATACGTGGAGTGATATTTTGAGAGAGGTCAGAATGCAGACGAAATTTGGAAGAGACTTCGAAAGAAGAGCAAACCAGTCAACGATTCACCGATATAAAGATATGCAAAATAATATATGATAACGGTACTTATTGCATACAATAATGACGAGAATGAGACGTGTAGACATTTCTTTGAGGAATGTGCAACTGATATTCGTAATCATTGCTTGACATCTGGGATAGATGTGCAATTGCTGACCCCGCCAGATTTGACAGAGGAGCAATTTGCCAAACATTCTGAAACTTCACAAATCTGTTATGTAGCTAGCCACGGCAGTCCTAAATCAGTAGTAAATGAGAAAGGAGAAGAATTCATATCAACTAATACTGCTAATTATAGTCTTAATGGGCAATGCTTTTTTGCAGTTTCTTGCCATTGCGCAAAGGAACTAAAGGACGCCCTTTTTAGAATAGGTTTAAAATTATTTGTAGGTTACAATAATACTTATACATTATTCCCAGATTGTGATGAGTTTACTCAGAGTGCTAATTCTGGGTTAAAGGCCTTTATTGAGGGTATGAGTGTCGCTCAGATGAAAGAATATATATATGCAGAATATGATAGGCTATATGAAATTTTAGATACCAGATCTGCTATAATGGCAGACGCATTATTGGACAACAAGGAAGCCATCATAATAGCGGGTGAAGACTCATTGACTATTAATGATTTGTTATAATTTGTGCATTTGTCATTTAAATACAATAGTGATATAAGCATTTATATAATATGTAGTGTTTGTTGGCAACTATGACAATACCTTGGAAAGTTATCTGACATTGATTTGGTAAGTAGTGAAATATTGGTACTTAAACGTGGAAAGTAATCATATATGGCTGCACATAACTTCTTTTATCTATCAAGAAAGTCCAAATTGAGCTAGAATTACTAAAATCAGATAGAATAACATATTCTAATTTTGGAATGAAAAATAGTAAATTCATGGAACGAAACAACTTAACTAAATATGTCTCTGAATCAGACCCAGAGGTTAATGTATTGCTTAGGAATGGCAAGGATGCTTCTGCTTACACTTTTGACTCTTTATTCGAGATGGGAGCCATTCCTCAACCACTGTATAGATTAATTAATAACGAACACTTCCAAGTTCAAGACAATACATTCATAGATCAAGCATATTTATCCTGTACTCGTGACGTTGACTCATTCATTAATCATGTCCAAGGGGAGAATGTGGCATGCTTACACTTTGATATTTATGATGAGTTGCCAATGATAGATGTACACACTATCCTCAAAGACCATAATGATGAGAATGAAGTTGTTCTACCTAGAGGACTAAGATTTAAAGTTGAACTAGTGAAAATACATTCATCTTCAGATGATATTCAAGAATTCTTGGATATTGTGAATAGCAATTACTCTGTTAAAGAAATTCGGGATATATATAAGATTATAAATATCTTTTATTATAAACTAACATTATAGTTTAAAGGAAGGAGTCAGCATTATGTAACAATACTGACTCCAAAACTAAAGAATTTGAAGCAATATGCAAATCCCTAATCTCAAATCAGATTCAAGATTTTTATATTTACCTTCTTGTTCGTGACCATCTGATAGATATCTGACAAGTATTCTCGTATTGCGTTCTAGATGATTATAATGAGTAGGCTTTATGCCTAAGGCTTGCTTGTTTCTTTCCGTTTGACTTAACCATTTTTTTAGTTGTTTAGTAATATTCTCTATATCACCAACGGGTAACCGATTCTCTGATATTGTATCATATCTTTGCCAATATTCAGTAATGTTTTTTAATAGCATCGCCCCTCTTTGCGAGAATGTGAGTAGTTTATTATCCTTATATAAAAGATAACATTCATAATAGTCCAATAACAGAGACTTATCCTCATGTTTCTTGCTGATTTTGGACTCAATTGAACGATATATATCTAGTGTACTAATTGCTCTGTCCTGTGTGTCATTTTTAATGTAGAAAAATATTATAGTAGAGAATAACTCCTGAACAACCTCAGGGAAATAAGGGGTGCTCAAATCCAACTCTGATATTATAGCTTCAGCAACATGGTTTTTACTATATTCTCTAATTTGATGCAATGCAATACTACAACGAGATGATAAGTCAAACATCCAACCTTCTGCATATATAAGAGATACAATATAATCAAAGAAAGGCTGAGACATTTCATTATTATCCTTAAGCAATATTTCATATATATATATGACAGCATTTTCCTTGGATTCATACAAGAAAAATCGCAAATATCGTGTCACATCTAACTCTGGATATGACAGCATTAACATAGATAGAATCTGACTTGCAAACATTAAATTAAAACCAAGCGGATTGTCAAAGTCTTCCACTTCAGGACGAACCTTTATAGCATCCAAGCTTTGATATAATTCTTTTGCTGTATCTGTTTTTGTTATTCCATTAACACATTCATGTTTGATATATAACAAGTAAGGACGCTCATTGGGCTGAGCTGTTTTTAGAGCATTATCTATATGCATGACAGCCCCATCGTTAAAAGCCTTCTTTTTATCTATGCATGCTAAATAATAATATGCTGTTGGTAAACAATGTAACTCAAGTAGCTGTTGTTTCCAATTAGACAATGACTCTTTAATTAATCGTTCGGCTTCATTCCATTGAGCTTCATTTTCCTGTGAAATTAACACGGTTACTAATCCAAACAATGCCTTAAAAAACATTTCGGATCCACACAAATCAACCTTGTTTAAAATATCTCGATAGCAGCTTTCAGCAGCAAGATATTCTTCATTACCATAAAGGGCATTCCCTTTTAGCAAAAGACTCTCATAGTACAACTTTGTCTCAGGTCCTCTTTGCATAATTTTATTTATGAACATTAAGGACTTATCGTGTCGATATGACTTAAAATAAGCTTCTCCTAATAAATAGTGAGCCTTATCTACCTCTTCAATATCTGTTGGATTAGAATCAAGATATTTGGTTAAATTTGATATGGCTTTCTTATAATCTCTTTCAAGATGTATGCTCTTATCCGCAACTGAAAGATAATTGAGCTCCTGATCATGTAGGGTCAACAGCCAATCATAAGCCAGACTCTGGGCTAATATAGGGTTCTTAAACCCAACAGCAGTTTGATCATAATCAATAACTCCAGCTAGATATAATTTACTCTTAACATCATCCGACAGAGAATCGCCCTTATCAATTGATAATTGTATTAATGCTTCACGCAACTGAGAATCTAACTTCACCTTTTCACGTATTGCATCAATTGGAGCCTGATCATAACTAATTAGGTATAGCGACTTAACTAAAGCATCAACATCTTCAGTGGTCTTGACCTTTTGTTCCTCGGCGGCAGAACATAGATCCCAAGACATTCTAGGTTGTCCTTTTGTCCAATAATATAGCCTCTCAATAATATCTATAGAACAACTATATAAATATTCCGAGTTGCTAATAATTCTCAGAAATTCACTATATGTAAAGTCGCTCATGTATATTTTCTCACCAATATTAAATGGTGAGATATTAGGATCTTTTATTATATCTTTGGGCTCAATTACACCGGATAATATATACGTGGCTTTTTTTAGCTCTGGAAAATTTGTATTTGCATAATAGTGACCACGTATCAATGAAAATATACGATCTGAATATTCTGTTCTCGTTAATGCATCTATTTCGTCTAGTATAAAGACTAACTTATCTACATATTTCAATACAATACGTAACTCACGATAAAACATCTTAGAAGCATTATATGACTCTCTTTTTCTAAGTTTAGTAATCTCTTCCTCAGCATCGCCCAACAAGTCATAATTAGCCTCAATCGCTGTATCTATTAGAGAATTCAAACACTCTTGTTCTGAATAACTAGACATTGTAGAAAAGTCAGCATAGACAAAAATATTCTTATCGCTCTGCATTACGTCTTTTGTGTGCAGCAATAAGTTAGTTTTTCCCATTTGTCTGGCAACCAAAACATATCCAGGACGAGCCATCTCGGAAATAATACGTTGTATTTGCGAGTCAGCTGCTCTCTCAATATATTGTTCACGAGATACTATAGTTGTTGATCTTAACATTTTGCGCATTTATCCCAATTTTATACGATTAATAATTGTTTTATCTATAGTCCCACAGCCTAATACACATACATCTTTGAGTGCGTTTTTTATCAATCTTGGAGAGCACTCAAAGGCCAAAGCGAAATCCTCAAAATTAATTTCCTTCCATTCCAAATGCACGTGTGCACCTAATAGGTTTATGAGTGCAACGCATTCATCTATAGTCCAACTCTTTAATTCCACAAACTTTATATGTTGCGATACTTTTGCTAAATAATCAGGTGACAATAATTCCAATGGGGAAGCAATTGAAGATAACATAAATAATACAGAAGTATTAGTTAACTTTTTACCACAATATGTCATCATTGCACAAAAATTTTCAACAAATTCGTTGAATACAGAACTTTTATGTTCAAATGGTATCTCATCGACAAGCAAATATAGAGTCTGATTCCCCATGTGCTCATTTAGTAAGTCTGCAATTAACTTAATTAAGCTCTTAAAATTAGACGTCTCTTTTGGCTCTACACTTAACCTGTTGCATATCTCTTCATATATTGTCTTGAATGAATCTATTGGTTCCGTCCTAGAACACAATGATAGATCCACATAGATAAAGTTTAAATGATTATTGATAAGTGTTCGAGTCAATAGTTCAGATTTACCCATTCCTGATTTACCATATACCCAACAACTTTTTCTTAAAATAAAAGGGGCCAATGCTTCATCAACTGATCGTTGTAAATAATAGGATTCGCAATCAGCCTCATAATGAATAAAAAAGACTTTGCTTAAATCCACCCTTTCTGGACGATAAAAATAATTGACTTTCTCTCCAATCAATACGGAAACATTATCAGTTGCTAATGCATTCTTGCATGCCAATATAGCAGCTTCTGCGGCATCCCTTTGCTTTTTTTCTTTTTCTTCCTTTTTATTGCCATCAGCAAAGTCGCAAATTGCTTTCAATAGTATCCATGGCTTATTATGTTCTTCACAAGCTGCTGCAACTCCTATTCCTTCCATCTCGCCACCTCTACAGGTAGAAAAGGCTTCTTTCAAAATATTTCTTTCTTCTAAATTGTCAACCAGTTTTTCTCCGGATAACATCGAACAAATGTCAATTCTAGTCACTTCACCATTTGTATTTTTCCTATCCCAATTTTGCGCAATAACAGCAAAGGCATCAATAAATTTTGACTCGCTTGAATGTTCTTTACCTCGATATTTAATACTTCCGTCTGGATTCAACCGTTGATTCTCATATGGGAAGATTGTATTTGCAATCAACACATCAGAAAAATGCTGAGGATTTTCACCTTCGTTCTCATACATACCAAATGCAATACCAACCATGACCACTGCTTTAATATTAGGCCAGGCACAAATCGCTTTTGTTGTAGTCATCAGAGAGGCTCCACGTTCTTGTGCGCCCATATTTGTGCACTGACAATGCACCACGTTATATTCCCCTAATTTTCCGGCATAATATACGCTGTCTTTATGTCGAATTTCAAGAAGCCCTTCATCTGAAATTGGAGATAAGGAAGCATGAAGCATCTGGGTTTCGATATCGGTGGCAGTAATTATAAGGATGTCGGCGATATCTTTGTTTACCAATGCTTTGTAATCCACTACAAAATTCATATTCGATATTACAAATGATTAGAAGCACAAATTTACATTAATAGATTCTTAAAATCAATCATATTTCGTATCTTTGTGTGGAGTTATTTGATAGCTCTTGGTAAGTTCTTTGAATTCGATTTGGTAAGTGCTGGGAAAGTAGTGTTGATACGCGGAAAGCAGTAACATTTTGTCGCATTTGACGCAACTTCTACCTACCAAGAAAGTTACCAAATCACCTAAGAATCGCCATCCTACGTGCGTAGAATGCCATTAATCACATTCTGGAATGAAGAGGAATACTAATGAGGTAACCGATTGGTAACCAAATAAATGAATTAAACGGTGAGAATAACTTTTGCTATTCTCACCGTTTAATTTATGGAATTATATACTTGTTTACCCCATAATGGTCATCATTGATGTCCCGGTGCAACCAGAACAGAGCCATTTTATTTTTCAGCAGTTCATAGAAACGTCGGTGCATCTTCTTTGATTTTCAGGTACCGACGCTCCGGTGTTGGTGTCAATTTGATGCGATTTTGTTAGCGTGGGGTCACGATTTGCCCTATATAGGTACCGACGGTGTTGCAGGTGCTTAGACATATACTTTGGTGACCGCCTACTACTCAGACCCATACTTTTGCTGCTCCTCCTATATATCAAGGTATCAGTTTCCTCAAAATATGAGCATCCGCCGGTTTCTGACCTTTTCTTAAGAATTTTATATAACAAAAGTTTATTTTTGTATCTTTGCAGCCTGATTTTTTGAAAATTGATATAAGTGCTTTAAAATGAAGATATTTACTGTAATTTTACTGGTTTTGGCAGGGGGTGCAATGTGTGTTGAGACAGCTTTTGCTCAGAGTGGAAAAGGAAGCAATATGGTGATTTCAGGCCAGGGCTGGTATGGATATGATATCGAGAAGCTGCATCCTAATCAGACTACATTCGGGTATATGACATATGATCTGGGACTTGGCTTCCAGACAGAGCCGGGAAGTGGAAACCAATTCGCTCAGCAGTTCGGATTTCCTATCATCAGCGTAGGAATGTCTGTGGCAAGAATGGGACATTTCCAGTTTTCCGACCATACGAAGTTTCCGGACCTTTATTCTTTATATGGTTCGTTCGAACGTTCTCTCCTGAGACGCGAACGCTTTTCGCTCGGATATTTGTTTGACTTTGGTGCAACTTATAATCCGGGAAAGTATGATCCTGTGCAGAATCCTGGAAATAATTGGCTTAGTGCCCCTTTTATGGCATATTTCGGTGTGGGAGCTTTCGCTAAGGTTCACATAGGACGCAGATGGGAAGTCGGTGCCGATTTTATGTTCCGTCACTATTCGAACGGCCGTCTTGCGCTTCCGAATGAGGCTATAAACGCCCTGGGAGCCGGTGTCTTTGCACGTTACAGACTGTCTGACTACGAGTGGGCGAAATATACCGGCAAGCCTCAGAAGGCAACGGACTTCAAGAAAGGTATGCAGTATATGATCACCTTCGGTACGGGATTCCATACCTGTCAGGCTGAGTGGAATAAATATGCATATGATCATAGTAATCCTGATAAACCTGCCAGAGTACCTACAAAGGAAGAGGCTGCAGGTCTGAAGGCACATCCGAAATATTCCCTCAGCTTCGATGCGATGTACAGATATGCATTGAGATATGCAACCGGTATAGGTATCGATATGTTCTATTCTTCAAATATGAAGGAGCTTGAGGCTGCGGACAGAATTCTCTATGGTGATGCAGCTGTGGCGGCCAGCCCGGGTTATAATCCTATATCAGTAGGAGTTGCAGTCGTGCAGGAGGTGTATTGGCGTAATTTCGCAGTGCATATTGCCATTGGAGCATATCCTTATCGACATAAGGGGGTGAATGATAAGGAATTGAATGAAAAGCTTGATGACCGTGAACGTGGATGGCATTACGAGAAGGCAGGTGTAAGATACTACTTCCCGAAGCTGGGTGACACTTATCTTGGTTTTGCGATCAAATCGCACAGTATCAAGGCAGAGTATCTGGAATTCAGTATCGGAATAAGACTATAGCACTGTCTTCCTGTCGGCACTCATCTGCTCTACTCTTGATGAGATCCTGCTGAAGATGAATGATATCTGATGTATTCTGACGGTGAAAAATAAAATCTGGATTCTGATAACTGTTATCTGTTGCCAGGTCGGTAATGGACGGATTCTTTCTGCACAGACCGTTGAGGAAGCGTCCTCTAAAACTGTCTCGATCGGATTAAATCTCAGGCCTTCGTATGTTATGCCCACACACGGATTCTACAGTGGCTGGAATCCGGCGCATAAGCCCATAAGGACAGGTGGCACGGCTGATATGCAATTCGGCATATCTGATCCAAGTGGGGGAGTGTATCAAGGCTTTGGTGTGGCTGCTCATACTTTCTTTGCAGATGATATGTTGGGTACACCTGCGACTCTGTATCTGTTCCAAGGTGCTCCGCTTATGTCTTTGACGGAATCTCTGGCATTAGGATATGAATGGAATCTGGGCCTGTCCTGCGGATGGAAAGACAATGCCACGGTTACTGTCTCTCCCTTGAATGTGTATATCAATGTCGCTGCCTTGTTCACTTGGAGATTGGACAGATATTGGGATATGACTTTCGGTCCGGAATACACTCATTTTTCCAATGGAGATACTAAATTTCCCAATGGCGGAGCCAATACGATTAACTTCCGTGTGGGAGTCAGAAGACGTTTTCAGCCTGCGGAAACCATCACTCCGGAACGTATATTTGCAGCTGATTCAGAGCGTAAAGGGATTACCGAGAGACTTTCATATGATCTTACGCTCCTGGGAGGATGGAGGGCTGACCGTACTATTGACAAGGACGGTCTGCACATCTTCAACAAGGCCTTCCCGACAGCATCCTTAAGTTTCAATCCTCTTTATTCTTTCAATGGCTATTTTGCAGCAGGACCTTCATTGGACCTGGTGTATGACCATAGTGCGGATCTGCTTGTTTCGGAGGGAAGCATATTGGAATATCCTTCATTCCTTCAGCAGACCTCAGCCGGTCTTTCAGCCAGAGCCGAGCTCAGGATGCCCATCTTTGCAGTCAATATAGGAATCGGGTACAGCCTGCCGTTGACAGACTATACCCGATATTCAGACTTGAAAGCCCTATATGGTATATTTTCATTGAAGGCTTTTATGACCCGGAGGCTTTTCTTCAATATAAGTTACCGTCTGAGCTCCGTATTGTACTCGCATAATCTCCTGTTTGGTGTGGGATGGAGATTCGGCGGAAGTCATCAGTAAACTTATTCCTGTACACAGCGTACCGAGCAGGCGTATTCAAATCCGCTGAGCGTGTTGATGGTAGAGTAGTCTTTCCTGACTTCAAGTACATATGCACCGCTGCCGATGGTATTTGAACTCCAGTAGAATCCTGCCGTTCCGACATATTGAACTTTTACATCGTCCGCGTCCTCTCCATAATATTCACGTCCGTTTGCATCCATCCACACGCGAGGTACATCTTCACTGTAAGGCTTGCCTCCCGAGAACCAGCATCCGGATGAGAATTCCGGTGAACGGTTTGCCATCAGTGTCCTGAATTCATTTGTAGTCGGAAGCCTCCATCCTTCAGGACAGATCTTGTCATATGAATAGAAAGAAACGAAGTCACCTGCATTGACAGGTGCCCAGGCAGTACCGGATATATATGTGCCTTTGCCGTGATTCTTTCCGGATTTATCCACATAGTCTGTCAGCGACCAGACAGTGACGGTGCAGCTTGCTGAGAATCCGCTGCAGGTTACGGTTACGACAGCTTCGCCGTCTGCAACTCCCACCATCTGATTGTTCTCAATTCTTACAATGGAAGTATTCGAAGATGTCAGAGTATATGACTTGTCTGTCGCATTTGATGGATATACGGTTATATCTGCCTCTTTCTTTTCCCCTTTCAGAATCTTTGCTGTATAAGGCATCTCGACTCCAATAACCGGAATTTCTGCCAGCTTGTCAGTGTCCTTGATGCAGCGCAGAGTATATCCCTCGGCTGTCCAAGTCTGCGAAGGTGTGGAGGTCTGATAATCATTGGCATCAGATCGGGTGTAAATATATCCGTTGGATGCCGACATATAGCTTGTGTGCGCCAGGAACATACTTGGAACCTTAGTAGAATACTTGTTGGATCCGCTGTAGTATTTTCCTTTTCTGGATGCCACTGTCGTCTCAGATGAATAGTTCGCTATAAGTGCCTGCAGTTCGGTTCCAGTCGGAACACGCCATCCTTCCGGACAAGGATCATATTCAGTTTTGACAGGATGCTCTTCTGTACCGGAGTTCCATAGGGTCGCATCTAAAGGCTCAAGCCAGTTATACGGATAGTTCTGGTTTGTATAGAAATTATTCCTGTTCTTTGAAGCCTCTCCTGTTTCAGCACTGACCGGACCTTCTAAAAGTTTACGATATGAGTCACTTTGGGAGTTGCCTGTCTGTCCGTACTTTCTTCCCCACTGATAGTATTTTCCGTTAGGGTCGTATGTCGGGTCGTATCCGCAGTTGACCGGAGCCCATATCTTTCCGTCGATATTGATGCCTTCTCCGTGATTGACTCCATATTCGTCGATATAATATCCCTCCTGATATCTTGGAGCTACGGTTACAGTGCATATGGCGGTTACAGTTCCTACCTTTGCGGTGATTACTGCTGTACCAGCAGAAACCGCTGTAAGTCTGCCGTTATCTATTGATGCCACGAATTTGTCAGAACTGCTCCATCGGATAGTTCTGGTGGTGGCATTCGATGGAGTTATGACAGAAGAGAATGTGTGTGTCTGGGAAGGCTCAAGAGTCAGTTCCTGAGCTCCTATGTCCAATCCTGTTGCTTGGATCATAACGGCATTAGGGTCTTCCTGTACGCAGCGTACAGAGTATCCTGATTCGGGCTCAGCCCCAGTACTTTCCACATTATAATAGTTTCCGTAAAATCCTCCTTTTATCCAATAAGATCCGAAGGTGCCGTAGTAAGTCGAATAATAATCAGTTGCCCAGTATTGACCGGATTTTCCTCTATCGCTTGCAGTACCGCTGGAATTTCTGCTTCCGGCCAATGGCAGAAATATCCTCATTTCTCTGTCTGTGCACGGTCTCGAACCGCTGGCCCATATTCCTTCCTGCTCCAGGCTATTCTTTTCCAGTCCTTCTGAACGATTGGTCAGCAATGTTCCGATTTCAGCGGAAGTCGGCACCCTCCATCCCTCCGGACACGGATCATATTCACCTTTGACAGGAGATGAGGCAGTTCCGGCATTCCATTGGCTCTGGTCCGGGTAATAGTATGTGCCGGTGAAAAACTTGTCTGCATTATTGTCGCTGTTTACGTCTGAGAATCCATTATCGTCCAGCTGTGGTATGACGGCGTCAGAATATTCTGAATCAGAGTAACCCTGGCCGTACATACGGCCCCACTGGTAAAGCTTACCCCAAGGGAAATCAGTTTCGTGGTATCCGCAGTTTACAGGAGCCCAGATGACGCCGTCTATATCGATACCTTCTCCCTGATCAATACCGTTTTCGTCAATATATTTCACGGCATATGGTGAACTCGAAACTGTTACGACGCATTCATCCGTTTTCAGACCGGACATAGCTGTGATCACAGCCTTTCCAGCAGATTTCGCAGTTACTGTTCCGTCAGCATCTACACTTGCCACAGTAGGGGAATCAGAACTCCACTCAATATATTTATGGGATGGTGCGGAAGGACTTACTGCGGCCTGCAGCCTGGCACTTTCCCTTACGGTGAGAGACAATGAAGACTTGTTGATATAGATTCCGGTTACCGCAGTGGTGCTTCCTCCCTTGATGCAGCGAATCAGATTAGCCACGCCTTTATGGAAAGGATATAATGAGTTTTCGTACATAGTTAATCCTACTGCCCTATATTGATCCTCGCTCTGATTCGTCCAGAAGTTATTCTCCCTCTTCAGACCGATACTCGGCCCTCCTGCCTCTGATGGTACAGCGCCGCTCGCCCAAATCAAGGTCTGACCGAATCTTGACACTTCTGCGACATTTGTGACCAGGTTACGATAAGTGTATGGATCGGGTATTGTCCATCCTTCAGGGCAAGGGTCGTATTCGCTTTTATATTCATCAGTCCATAGATCATCACGCCAGATGCTCAGACCTTCGTTGATATAATTGTCAGCGTATTCATCGCTCTGATATTCTACCAGATCCACCGGGCCCGATATTCTGCTGTCAAAACTATATTGACCGAATCTTCTTCCCCATTGATAATATTTACCTCCTGCTGCATATTCATCGTGGTGTCCGCAGTTTACCGGTGCCCAGGTAACTCCGCTGATGACGGTACCCGGACCGTGGTTGATGCCGTATTCGTCGATGTAATCACCCTCGTGCCTCTTTCTTGGGGTGACATTTACCGAGCAGTATACTGTAATGTTGCCGGATGTGGCGCTGATTCGTGCCTTTCCTTCGGATATGGCAGTAATCTCTCCTTTTTGACTGACTCGTGCTATTTCAGGTCTGTCGCTGTCCCAGAAAACTGATTTGCTTGTGTTTCCGGATGATTTGGTCACAGTAGCGGAAAGTTTTACTGTCTCGTGGTTTTCCAGCGACAGTTCTGTTTTCTCCAGAGTGATTTCCGTAGTGTATTCGTAAGTCTGTGACGGGTATCTTACGCAACGTACAGAGAACGCATTCAAGTGCTCGTTCCACGGGATAGATCCGGTAGAAGTGGCAAACGACTCTGCTATTCCGGCCTCGC
>JAEIGA010007243.1_pt1 | contig 16868 bp, 27 predicted proteins | sample 9270691 | NCBI WGS metagenome assembly JAEIGA01 (sample SAMN17057246, study PRJNA624740) | gut metagenome | biome: biome; isolation source: fecal sample | host: Bos grunniens | place: China: Xizang | collected 2019
GAACAAACCGCCATCGGCGTTATCTTTATTTCTATCAATAGAAATATCTTTATTATCCATATTGGTTGCCGAATCAGCAACACCCCCCGTTGCTATTTCAGCAACACCCCCGTTATTGTTTTGACAACGCCCCGTTGCTATTTCAGCAACGCCGTTTCTTTTTGCGACATAATGGCAAAATTTGACGCCGGAAAAGAACATTTCGCGTTTCTCAATCAACCCCCGGTCAATCAATCGGTCAATAATCTTTTTGGCGTTCTGTTTGGTCACATTCAACGCCGATGCAACGTAATTCAACGACCCGCGAAATTCGGTTTCGTTATCTTGGGTAAATCCGTATATCAGCGAATAACACAACAATTCATTACCGGACAATCCCAAATCCACAATTGCGAATCCGGGGACCGTAATGTAATTGTCAATCTTAAAAGTTCGTGTTTCCATCATTCAAAAATTTTCAATTGTGTTCCAACCTGTACTTTCCCCAAGATAAAATCGCATATAAAATTACGGGCATATTCTTTTGTTATCATTGAACGCGTTTCACTACAAATTCCGCCGCCCTTAACCCCGCGTTCATCAATAATTCGTTTTCCTTTATGCAACTTTTCCATTGTTACGTTATACGTTGGTTCGCAATTCAAAAACCAATATCCGGTTGGTTTCTTGTATATGTCCCCGCGCAACGTTCGGTCATTGTCAATTATCGTTGGTTGGAATATAAAATTACCACGTAAAAAGGTTTGCATACTAAACGGGTTTTCCATAATTATCCGTAATCCCCGCATATCGCAAACGGCAAACATCATTACGGCAATCCGCCAAAATCTTTCCCGATTTTTTGAACGTTCCAATATGGAATCGGCCTTTTCTTTCGTTGTCAATTTGCGCGAATTGTAATTGTGCCAACCCATCAACATTTGCGACATACAATCGAAATAAATGCAAGGAAAAAACGCCAATATTAAATCGTCTTTTGTTATTTTGTCGAATATAGAAATACCCCCCCCCGTATGCGTTTTCTATTTCGGCGAACAAATCAATAACATTGTCCGTTTCGCCGAAATTGTTTTGTATGTCATAATCGGCCGCCGGGATTCCAAGTTTTATAAACTCATTCTTGAACGTCCCGGATTGCTCAAAAAAGCAATGCGCCATTCCTTTTATTTCCATAATCAAAAAAACGTTCCCGACATTTGGGCCACAACACACCAAACATCGGGAACGTGTACGGTTATCCACCGTTAAATTTCCATCCGTTGGTTGTGGGCAACGTTATTTGATGCAAAGATAATTATAATTTATTTTCCGGCAATAGCAATGACAAATTTTGTGTTGGCGCAATCGCTTTCCGGATTTCCTCAATACGCGTATCGTTGGCAACCAACGACACAACAGGATACCGGGAATTGACGCCGGGTTTGTTACTCTTTGCAAACTGTACGGACAAATCGAACGCCGTTTGGCATACGGTCCCGCGCATCATTTGGATGCCATCGAACGAATTGCGTATGTTCTTAATGGACGACGCCGCGCCCTTGGTCGAAAATTGCCATACGCCCACGACGCCACGGACGGCCGGGACAATGAACCGCAACGTTAACGCCACGTCCCAATTGTCGGCCCCGCGTTTGGTCGGGTTCCGGGCGGTTATCTGTTCCATAATGTCCGGGTAATTGTCCACGGAATACGGGGCGTATTTCTTTCCGTCCCATATTTCGAACGTATGTCCGTCGCCACGGGCAACCAATGCGCCCTTATCGTCCCGGTATTCGTAACGTTCGTTGCAAACCTTTGCCGCATCGTCGGACGTGAATATGATGGTAATGGTTTGGGGCTTTTCGCCCAACGCTTGGGTAAACAATCCAGCGTATTTGCCGGACGGTATGAAATAATCCACGGAAACCGGGTATTCCTTGCCGTTTTTGCCCATCTGTTTTTTACCGATATGCAACCGGCCAATTTCGGGAAATTCCAAGATTCCCACGCCCTGTTCGGGCCTAATAATACGTCCGCCCATATTAACCAAAAATTTTTGCTTTTAATTCATTCTTTGTGTGGCACATTTCTTTTTCGGTATAATCGCCGCCAATCGCGCCATTCGATAAATGATATTTTGCGCCTACTGTTATGTTTTTTTTTGAATAATCAAGTGCAACAGTAATTGAAACAGACTCAATTTTTAATTGGGTTGGTGCATTATCTTTCATTACCCAACAAATATCGCCGGGTATAAAATCCAAATGTATATCCATAATTACAATTCTATTTCAGCGTTCAACAAATTGTCCTTTGCGGCCTGTTCCGCACGTGCGGCCAATTCTTCCGGGGTTACAACCATAACCGGCTTTTGTTCTTCCTTTTCCCACGGTAATTTTTCGTCATTTTCCGTTTTAACGGGCTTTCCCGGTTCGGACGTGGTATTTACCGGTTCGGTTGCTTTCGTCGCTTTTACGGCCTTTTTTGTGGTCTTTTTGGCGGGTTCCGCCTGTTGGCCCGGTTCCGGGGCGGCGGCCGCCTGTTTCGGGGCTTCCTTTGCATCCGCCTTGGTGCGTATCAGTTCGGCCAACGATAACGTCAACAGGTTATCCGCGATTTTGCCGTTGTCCAAATCCAAGACGCCACGAACGATTGTCAACGTGTTGTCCCGCTTTTCATCCTCAATCGCGGCCAATGCCAAAAGATACGGCAATTTCTTGGCGTTGACGGAATCCGTTTGGTCTTTCAAATTGTACGTGGGTTTGTTGCGCCAATCTTTCGGGGAAAAGTTAAACACGCGTTCAATGGGTTTGTCCTCAAAATTGACATTCCACATTTCCCGGTACAAATGCAATTGTAATTCGTGTTCTTCAAAAAACCCTTTGCGGCCGCTTTTGAAATCCACAATGGCCGTGAACGTCTTGGCCGTTTTGGGTTCGGTCATTACGCACGGCAAATCCAAACAACCGGCATAACGGAATTTGGGATGGACCAAACCGATTTCCACGGCCAACGGTTTCACGTTGTAATCCTTTATGAATTGAGCAAAGGCCAAAACGTCCTTGCGGATTTTTAACAACCATTGGGAAAATAGGGATTCCGGGATGTGTTCGCGTTCCATATACGCCAACAATGTGGCCGGGACGTTATCAAAGTCATAACGGCGGTTGATAATCAGTTTTTCAAATTCGCCGTGCATAAACGTTCCGTATGCGGCGGCCATATCCCGTTTTTCCGTGGAACCCTCTTTGCCATTGGCAACCATCCAATCCAACAGGGCGGGCGGGGTCGGCATTACCTGTTTCAAAAGCGTGGTAACGGACGGGTAAAATTCCGGCGTTCCATCGGCTTTGAATCGGTAATAATACCGGTATCCGTCGGAATTGAGTTGGAACACCCGGTACGGCGGTTCCTTTAACGCATCCGCGTTGAAATAGACGGCGCGGATTTCCTCAACGGTCATTCCCGGGAAAACCTCTTGGGCCGGTTCCTGTTCCGGGGCCATCAATGCGGCCAACGCCGCGTCATTCTGTTTAATTTCCTTTTCCATCGTATCGCAATTTTTATTTCATCCGGACAAAACGGATAAAGTCGTGTAAAAACATCCCGAACATTACGGCCGCAATAACGACGACAACATAAATGGCGGGTTTCCAAAAGATACCGGCGATTGCGCCGATAAGGACAACGGCCCAAACAATGGTCCAAAACAAATTCAATGTGCTTTCGTATTTCATAACCTTATTCGTTTGAAAGTCCAAACAGGAAATCGGCCGTGCAACCGGTCATTTCGCAAATGATGTTGACCCAATCCGGGTTGATTTTGTTGGTTTTCCCGTTACACAACGCGGTCATATTGACCTGTTGGGCGGCGGGTGCGGAATCGGGCCACAACTTGGCGGCCACGTCCTTTTTCAATACCTTTTTGCCCTGTTCTTTTGCGCGGGCAATCGCTTGTTCAATTCGCATCATAATTCTTTTTCGCTTTTAATAGTTTCGCCACATTCTTGGCATTGGTAAACGTAATTGTCAATAACGTATGAATTGGGCGTGTAATAATCGCCATCATTCAGTTCGTGGCCCTCTGTTTCGACAAACTCAATTTTCCCGCCACAATGCGGGCATCCGTCGGAAAGGATTACCAATTTGCAAAACGCGTCGAACACGTCCGCCGGGATGGTATGGGTTTCGTCGTTGTAAAGATAATCGGCCAATACGGCGAACACGTCGTAAACGTATTGCGGGCCTGTTGCAAGTAAGACCGTGTTGTTAAAGTTTGCCGGGACCATTTCGATATATCCCGCATCAATGCACCGGGCGCAAAGTTCACGCGCCACGATGGATTGTTGGTGTTCGCCCTTGGCGTCCGCCACAATTCGCAAGTTTTCGTCAATCTTGAATTGCATAATGTTTCCCGGGTATCCGCCCGGTCGGGGCCTTGGTTAATATTCAACCGCAAATATAACCATTGTTTTTTAATTACCAAAATTTTTACCATAAATTTTTATAGTTGCACCCGGACAACCAACGGCGCAAACTTAATTTTCCCGGATTTTCGATTTAACGGCCTTTCCCGGCAAAAACGATAAGTTATACCACCCGCAACAGAAAAGCCCGGAAAACGGCTTAAAAACGGCCGTTCCGGGCGGGATACGAAAAACCCGGTGATTTGCCCGGGTATTTCTTAATTCGTCGTTTCGGCGTTGATGTGTTGATGGATTAGGGCGTAAACGGCGTGGATGGATTCTTTGTTTTCGTCGTATTCCTGTCGTGTGCAATCCGCAATGAAATCTTCGAATCGTTTGTACAGGGCTTGCAACTGTTCCAATGTCATTGTGTACCGGCGGCAACCGCTTTCGTCAACAAATCCCCGTTGTTCGTCCTCAACAATCCGGATTCCCGGGTTTAAGATTTTGTTGGCCCGGTATTCGTCCGGCGTCATTTCCACAATCTTGGTTTTTCCTGTAACCGGGTGCGTCGTTTTAACTTTCATATCGCTTTTGGATTTTGGGGCCGGTTGCCCGGCCCCGGGGTTTTACATATCAACCACAACGGTTTCCGTGGATTCGGCCAAACGGCGGCGGATTTCGCGGTAACAGACCGGGCCAACACTATACCACCCCATTGGTTCGACGTGTTCGGTTTCGGTTATACGTTCGGGGATTGTCGCCACGTTGGTATCAACGAAATAACCGGGTGCAAGCCCTTGAACCTCTTTCATCGTCTTTGGATTCAGTTTGCGGCCGCAACAAATGCACGTTGTATTGAAATTCGCGCCACGGTCAATTGCGCGGTCGTAATTCTGTTCGTAATTGTCGGTCCGGAACATCGGGATAACCTTTATTGCCTGTTTCATATCTTGACGGAATTAAAGATGGTATTTGCGTTCGATTTTAACCGAACCATCGGCATATTCGACGCGCTTGTTAAGATAGCAATAAATGACGTTGTGACGATTAGAAACCAAAAGATACTTGGAATATGCGTCATTGTATTGAAATTCCCCGAAATAATTTGTGGTTCTGCGAACGTGGGTGTTTGCCTGTTTGGTTGACCAACCTAAAACCCATTCGATTTTTGCAATTGTCTTTTCCATTGTCTGTTTCTTTACCGGGAACCGGCCCGGGCCGTTGGGTTGTAACCTCAACCACAATGCAAAGATACAACCTTTTTTCGAAAAACCAAAACTTTTACTTTAATTTTGTGCGATTTTTTGAAAAAAATCGCATTTTGCCGGAAATAATACCGCCGGAACCCGGTATATTTGTATGCGTAACCATTAAATAAAACAGTTATGCCCGTTCAAAAAGTCCCCGGCGGTTATCGTTTCGGTACAACCGGCAAAGTTTATCCCACAAAAGCCCAAGCGGAACAACAGGCCCGCGCCATTTATGCGTCCGGGTATCGTGAAAAGCCCCAACAAAGCAAAAAGAAATAGGGAATTTCGCCAATCGCCGAATTTTCCCTATCTTTGTGGCGTCTTTTTACCTCATCGTATAGCCCACATCGGTATTTTGACCGCCCCGCCGGGATTCGTCCGGGCGGGGTTTTTATTTTCATCGGCGATTGTGCGGATTCCGCGCCCGTATCTGTTCCGCCAATTCCGGCCGATTCTTGCACATATAATCGTACGCGTACAATTCCCCGTAAAAGCCGGTTTCCACTTGGTAACGGTTCATCGTTTCCGGGTCCAATTCAATGCAAGACGCGTACATTTCTTTCCGAACGTCCCGGTGCAATGCCCGTTCAAACGTCGGGTCAATGTATTTGTCCCCAATCTTGACAAATGCGTGTTCAATTGGCAACAGGCCGTAACAATACGCGTAACCCTCAACGTATTTTGTCGGTAAATCAAAATCCAATAGGAAATACCATTGTTCGATTATCTGTATTAAATCGGCGGCGTTCTTGTAACACATTTTTTGTTGTGTCTTGTAACCGGCATTTTTGAACAGGAATTGCAATTGTTCCGGCGTGAACACGTCCCGCATCCGCACACATTCAACGGGCCGGGCGTCGTTTGCCTGTTGTTCGAACCACGCTTTTTGTTCCGGGTTCCAATCCAATGACGCCCGTGCGCGTAATACATCAATGATTCGGTTTGTTTCCATCATTCTTTTGTTATGTCTGTTCCCAATTTGTCCGGATAAATGTAAATGGTCCCGCCATTGGTTGTTTTGAACATATATCGGCCATCTTTTGCGATACCGATAAATTCACACAATACGCGATGTTTCCAATAGAATAAATCGCCTATTTTCATATTATATCAAATTTGGTGTTGTCTTTTTCCCGCCCACCTGTTCGGCCAATTCTTGAACCCGGGCGGCCGTGGGTTCATCGTTCGGAATGATTATTTGCGCCATCTTTTCCAAACAGTCAAACAAATGATATTCCGGGCGCGGGTCCGCGTTCATCAAATGCAAATGGAACGTTTCGGGACCCAATGGCCGTTCGAACGTGAACGCCAAAACGCGGCAATCCTCAAAACGGATTCCGTCCCGGTCCAATATTTCCCGGTACGTCTGTTTTCGGGTTGATTTCGCGTTTCTCTTTGCCATATTTACCAATTGATTATGATTGCACCAACAACAAACAGGATACCCAACACGGCCATCGGCCAACGTTCTTTGAAATCTTCAACAAACTTTTTCATAACTAAAATTTTATATTTTTTTCGTAGATATATCTTGTACTCCCATCTTTTCGCGGTTTAAATTGTTTTGTAAGCAAAATGCCGTAATAGAAAATTTCGATATTACCTTGCTCAATAAAATATCCAAGGCGTGTAATTTTGATTGAATCCCCGCCATCGCAAATAATATCCCCGATTTTATATTTGGCGTTAGTTCGCACATATTCAATATAAAGTGCTTTTTTCTACGTTCCGCCACCTCGTTTATATTGGCAATCTCTTTGTAAAGTAATTCTTTTGTCATATTACTTTTCTATTTCAAAAGTCCATACAAATTCCCAAAACAGGATTCCCAAACCGAACACCAACGAAAACGAATCTTCGTATGGTATAAATGAAATTCGCAAACAGGGAATAACGAAAAACAATCGGTTTCCGTTCCAATCAAATCCGCCGAATGTGTATCGGTCCGTGTAAATAATTTTTTTCATCGTATCGCATTTTGTGGGCCGGTTGCCCGGCCCGGTTAATTACTTGACTATTTCGAAATCCTTTACATATACGTCCAAATAACGGCGGTCGTTCGTGTAATGGTCCGCGACAATGCGCAATTTCTTTCCTTTGATGCGCTTGGCCTTTCCGCCCTTGACCGGTAAAAAGTATTCCCAACCGTTGTATTCGAAACGTTCGATGGCGGCGCGGTCCCAAATCAAATTCACGCGTTCAACGCCTGTTTCCGAACCAAACCCGTTTTCGACCCAATCTTTGATATTGGACACGTTCAACAGTTCGACGCAACCGTTAATGTCAATGGCCGCCGCGATTTCATCCCGGGCCGCATCTTGGGCCAACAAGTCATTAACGCGGTCCATCGGTAAAATCATATCGTCATATTGGCCGTATTTCCCGGAACCCAACAGAACGGCAACGGCAATGTCCCGGGATTCCCCGCACAACATATTGGTATCAACGGCCCAATACAGGTATCCGAAATCGGTGCAATCGGCTTTCCCATATATATACCGCACGGGAAAACGTCGGACGGCAACGGTTCCCAATTGGTCCAGCAAAAAGACGAATGGCCGCGCAATTCCAAGTCAACCGGGGCGTCCGGGTATTTGGCCCGGGCGGCCTGTTCGTCCATCGAAATATTCTTGATGTAATTGGCGGTCACGCGTTCGCCCTTGCGGCCGTATGAGTTCGTAAAGTGTTCAACGGTCACGTCCCAAAGCGTGTAAAACTTGGTTGTAAATCCAATCGTGTACATAATGGCGGGGAAATTAAGCAACGTAAAAACTTATTTTTATGCCGCGACGTAACTTGCAAACGCAAACGTCGGTCATATCGTTAAACGCACGGTCCAAAAGACGGTTGGTTAATTCGATGTCGCCGACCAAGCGGATAAGACCGGAAACGCCAACCAAAGTGTTAATCTTTTGACCATCGAACAGGCCGGAAACCTTGATTTTGTAATTGCGGTTGATTTCGCGGGTGGTGTATTTCAACGTTGCCATAACTGTTGTTGTTTGTTCCGGGAACCGTCCCGGGCCGTCGGGTTATTTCCTTAACCCGATACAAAGGTGCAACAATAAATTTAATTTCCAAAAGTTTTACCTATATTTTTGCATAAAAAAGTTAATTTTTGCGAAAATACGATTTAAGACACTTTTACGGCACGGACGATAACTTGTGCCAGCCGGACCGGAAAACGCGCTAAAAACGGCCTAAAAATGCGAAATTCGGGATTGCACGAAAAAACCGGGCCACATTTCGCAACGGGACCCGGTTGGTTATTATATGGCTTTTCTTAACTCATCAACGGCAAAGATACGATTATTTTTCGATAACGATATATTCCACGCCCAAAATGGACGTGTGCGGATTCTTGCTTACAACGTCCACGCGTCGGTCCTTTACTTTGTGGGTTTTCCAAAGGAATCCAAGAAAACGTTTATATTGGACCGATTCAGCAATTAACAACGAATCCCGGTTGGCCAACGTCCCGGTAAACTCTGTTGCCGTCAACAGGCCGTCGAAATCAAACCACGCGTCCCCGCAATGGACCGCAACGGCCGGGATGGGTATGGAATCCCGGACAATGAACGTATCCCGTGGCGCGGCCTGTAATTCAATGATGGTTTGGGATTGCGTCTTATTGACGGCGGCCAAATCCCGGTTGCGGGCTTTCAACTGTTTTATCAACGCCGCATCGTCCGCCCGGAACCGTTCAAATTCCTTTACGGTCAATTCAAGCGATTGCACCCGGGCCGCGTTCAAAGAATCCCGGACCAGGTATTGTTCAACATCGGACAACAACGTTTCCGTGTTGTTCCGGTATTTGTCACATTCGGCGGTCAACCGGTCAATTTTCCGGTCCATCCATATAACCGCAATTGCGGCCGCCGCAACCACGGCAACCGCAATAATTATTTTCCGCCAATCCATTATGCGGCGGTTGCGGTTACATCATACGTCCCGGCGTCGGAATCGTATGCAATGACAATGGAAAACGCATCGTCGCCCATCGAAACGGACGCGGGCGTTTGGGAACCAACGGCAACGCTTCCGCCGCCGTACACGAAACGAACGATTTTGCCGGACAACAGGGCGTCCAAATCGCCGCCCGTAATTCCCAACGCTTGGGCCGCTTGTCCTTTGCTTAATCCCGTTCCGGAACCGGAAACAATGGCCGCTTGGTCCAAATCCGTTGTAACGGAAAATCCGGCGAAAATGTCCGCCGGGGTTGGCGGCACGGGTGCGGCCGGTATCAAATCCAAAATGCCATTCAAGATGGCGGGCAATACTGAACCCGCGTCAACGTTGGTTCCTTGGCCCTCAATTTTTGCCGCAACTAATGCGGCGATTTCTTGTTTAGTCATAACGCGTTTCGATTAAATAGTTTATGTATATATAAGTTATTATCCCTATTCACACCGCCCAATTTATCGGCCCATTTTTCCCACGGCATATTGTAATATATTTCGCAAGAACGTTTCCAACCAACAATCTTTTCAACAATAAATTGGTCTATTACATTATACAACCCGGATGTAATACCGATAATAAACAAATATAACGGCCCAAGAATCCGTGATTGGATACTGTGGCCGTATTCGTGTTTCATACCATCTTCTTTATCTTCGCGGTTCATTATAATATAATTCCCCAAAGATATTCCGGAACGCATTTCAGTTGTGAAATAGAACGTGCGCCCATTTAATCGGTGGTAAATCTTTTCACGCTTATACCACACTAAAAGCAAAAGGCCCAACAAATTTTGTGGCAATTGCCACGCCCACAACAATATTTCAATAATCTTTTTCATCGTTTTGTTTTACAAATGGAAACGGGAAATTCCGCCCGGACGTCAAAACATGGACATTGTTTTATCCATTCGTTCCGGGAAATTACCCCGTCGCCATTTTTGTCCGGGCTTGCGTCCCGATGGCCGATTACCTCAACAATCGGGTATTCGTCTATCAACTTGTAAACAAGATTGGCCAACGACAACTTTTGTTCCGGGGTCCGGGTATCGGCCGGGTTACCGAACGCATCCAACCCGCCCACGTAACAAATGCCGATGGAATGTTTGTTGTACGCCACGCCGGACAATCCGGCCGTGTTGCAATGTGCGCCGTCCCTGTTCAACGGGCGGCCTACCTCAACCGTCCCGTCCAAGTCAATGACGTAATTGTACCCAATACAGGCAAAGCCGCGTTCTTTGTGCCATTTATCAATGTCGGCGGCCCGGACGTCTTGGCCCGCACGGGTTGCCGAACAATGAATAACGATTGCATCAATTTTGTTCATCGTCTTTGTCTTTGTGTTCCAACGGGCAACCGTAACCCAACCGGTCGCAACGCTTTTTCAACCTTTCATCATTGGCCAAATCAACAGGACAAACCACGTTTGGGTCCGTGTATTTATGTTTGCAAAAATGGGATTGCATAATGACCGACGATTTTTCGGCCGAATCCAACTTTTCACGTTCAAAGTCCGCATTGCGTTGGGCGTAAAAAGTTTTCATTTCTGTTAACAGGCCCATAAACATATTGTACGGGGTTTCTTTTTTATCCTCTTTTGCTTTAATCCAAGACCAAAACCCCGCCCCGGCAAATATGGATAAAACACCGGTTACTATTGTAACCCAAATGGATGTTGTCATAACTCAATACATTTACGTTTACAAAGGCCGCCGCCGGAAATCCCGGCGGCAACCCCTAAATCATCATTGATTACGGTTGTTCAATGTCTGAAATCGTAATCGTATAATTGTATTTTTCTTGCTCGGCGTTGTACGCGGCAACAATCGAAATGTTCTTATTGATGGCCGCGCCCAACTTGGCCGCAAGTTCAGCACAGAACGCGTCAAAGGACGGTTTCGAAATGTAGTTGACCGGCAAGCGGCGCAACGTATCCACGGCGTTCATTGCGTATTGAACCTCCAATGTCAACGGTGCATATACCCCGTTTTCCTGTTCCGTGTCGGCGGGTTCCTTTGCTTCTGTTCCGAAATCATCAACCCGGTAATTCATCGGCACGGGTTCGTCAAGTATGTACGTTTCCGGTTCTGCAAGTTCGTAATACAACATTACGCCGGACATTGCGGCTTTGAACGCGGCTGCATCGGTCCCATATGTTGAATCTTTTACAAATAGATACTCATCATAAATATAGCCACACTCCTTATCGTTTACAATAGAATAAGCGCCCTTAAATAGATATTTTGAGCATACGGCTTTAAAATAGCCTTTGGCGCCAGAAACAAACGCAGTAAAACCCGAATAAGTATCATCATATCCCCAATCCAAATTTCCCAAATCCACCGCGCCAATCCGTTTGTGGGCCGTAACGCCATCGGCTTCAATCTCACTTTGTACGGAACCGGCGGAACGCATACCATCCGGGAATACAACGACCGATGAACCGACGCCGTCTTTCTTGCCGGTAAGCGTGGCCAAATTCAATTCAATTTCACTTTCCCAATACGGTTCGTATTCGCCGTTACGAATACCGGACCATACAAGATGAACGCACGTTGTGGAATCGTCGCCGTCGGATACAATCAATTCGCCATTTTCGGGAACATTAAATTGCCCGTTTGCATCGGGTGTGATAAGTTCCAAAGGGCCACCGCTTGCTTTGGCAAATGCGATGGACGTATATTCGCCGGTAATTTGATAACCGTTCGTTTGGCAGCCAAGCAAATAAGCCTTTCCGGTAGCCGGATTGTACAGGTTAAATCCAACGGTCTTTAATCTGGTGGCCTTATTGCTTACAAGTTGGCCGGGATTATAGGCATAATGCGGCAACGGGAACATTGCTTCAAATTCTTCGACCGTGGACGGCTCATTACCCGCGCCGAACATAAGCGTTAAGTCAATAAACATATAATCGCGGACTTGTACTGAATGGAAATCTTCTGTTTCGTCATTGATTATTCTTACATTTTGACCGGAAGCCAATGCACAACCACGAATTGCACAAATTTTTTGCCAATTCGGTGTTCCAATGTTTGTTGCTTGAATAGCATCAACGTCTGTATCTACCGCGTACGCCGCAATTCTAATTTTCCCGGCTGGTGCATCTGTTTTTATAAATGCACTCATAAAATATTTATGGCCTGTTATAATAGGATTTTGCGACAAATCATATTGCGCAATACCATCTCCGCCGTTTTTTGTTATCGTTAATATATCTCCGTCGGTAGATAATATTGTTGATTCGGTATATGCATGCCAAGTGTTTTCAGTTGTTCCAACAACCGGTGTTTTTTTTACGTGTTGATTCAACGCCAGCGTCTTACCAAGAATTTTTTTAATGGTAGCCGTTCCCGAACCAATATCGGCGGAACCGCCCGCCGTGCGCAAGTTGATTTCGGCCCGAACAGAACCACGGCCAACAAGGTTTTGGGCCGCACCGGATGTTAATTCCGGGTATGTGCCGTTCACTTTGGCGTAATTCTCAAATTTCGTCGCAAGGGCCGCGAGTCTTTCCGTGATATACTCCCCGGTGGGAATGTCAACAATTTCCGTGTGCCATTCGGAGTTCAAAACGCAAATGGCAATTGCGGAACCGTCCAACGTGAAAGGTCCGCCAAAATATTGGTATGTGCCTTTTGCAACGCAAAGATACCAAATGCGGGCATCCGGCGTTCCGGGTTGGGTGTCCGGGGTTGCGATACCGGCAAATTGATAACCCGCACCAAGCGTGTTGATTATTGCGATAAGCACTTGTTGCAGCAAATCGCCGGTGATTTCCTCATTGTTGTTTTCCTTGATAATCGCCCGGACCGATTCTTTAAGTACAGAATAATTCATAATTTTTTTGTGTTAAATGTTAAACTTTAAAGTCCTTGTTGTAATCCTTATTAAACGAACCGCCCTTTTCGTAACCACGACCAATTTTCTTTGCAACCGTTGCCGTGTCAAATTCGGCGTCCACGGCCGCAACATCGCCGTTATCTTCCCATTCCGGAGTTATTAAGAACGTGTCAAGATTGTATCGTTGGCCGTTCTTTTCAATATATGCGAAATCCGACATTCGGATAAACCGCATTACATCCAACAAGTATTCCGGTGCAAAGAATGAAAAATGGTATCTTTTTTCGGAAATCTGTTTGACAGGGAAAAAGTAACCGTCCCGTGTTTCGCCCTCCTCTTCAAATTGATATTCCGGTTTTGCAATATCGGCCATCAAATACAAAACGTTTTTGAATTGGCCCATATTTGACCGATAAACGATTACCCCCGCATCCATCACGAAATCTTCCGTGTCGTACCAAACGATTTTTAAATACGGCTGAATGTCATTTACGACCGTGAAAATTTCGGAATACCAAGTTTCCACACCGTCGGATAATGTCGCATAATATTGGCCGTTTGCAAACTCTGTGAATATCGGCCATTGGCCGCCAAAAACAATTACATCATAATCCGCAAACGGCTTAATGGTCAAACCCGCATCAATCAATTGTTGCGTGAAATCCCCAACCAAAATTCCGGTTTTATCGTACACCAAAAATTGATGTATTTGTTGCGGGATTTCTATTGCATTTGCTTCATAAACCTTACATGTTTGCGGCGCGTATTCACTTGTACGCGCAAGCACATAGGCCCAATAACAATCTACGGGTTTCGCAACATCCCCGGTGTAATATTGGCCGGTCCCATGTATGTTCGCAACCTCAATCAGATGAAAATCTTGGTCGAAAAATGCAATATTTGGCCCATACCTACCAATCGGCAAATTTTCAACATAAAGACGCGAAACGCCCTGTAAATCAATTTCCATTGTGGATGAATCGGGCCACAATTCAATTTCCCCGGTATCGGTTATGTAACCGGCCTCATAACCCAACGGTTGGATTTGTTCCCCGGGTTCATATATCGTTTCACGTCTTGGCTCGCGCATGATTTGGAACGGCAACATAAACATTGCCGGGGTAAACAAAGGGTACACACGGCCATATACCCACCATTTCCGGGCATTCTGTTGCTCAATGGATGTGTACCACGGCAATACGGATAAGTTGTTATTCGGTATCATACTTTAACGTCGTGTTTGCGTTCCTCGACGACAAATTTACGGACATTTTTTGAATTGTCCCGTTGCCAAGTCCCGTTTTAATTAAATTGAACATATCCGGTTCCGTCAATACCGGGAATTTAATGGTTTGGGTTTTTAATTTTTTGATTCCACGAACATATTGTGGAACGCCGTTTATTTCCACATTCCGCCCGGGCATATCAAACAAATAATACAATTGCAAAAATACAAAAGCGACCCACGCATTTTGTAAAATATGCGAAGAATTGTTTATTTCGAAATTAACATACGGCAATTCAAATTCGTTTGTTACGGAAATAATCTTTATTCCAACTGTTCTGTTTGATGTAAACAACAATCCGGACGCGCCAACCGGCACAATTGCGGAAATCTCAAAAATATTTTGTCCCGTCGGAATAATACCATTTTGAAACATCGAAATTGATTGTTGGTTTTCGTCAATAAAACTAATTGCAAGCCGCGTTCCGGGAACCGGCGAATTTGTTTCAAACTTAATGTCAACAGAACCACCAACACGCATATTTGGAACCGGCCTAATTGCGGGTGTGTTAACAAAGGACGTGTCCGGTGTAATTAAATTTTTCTTTGTAGCACCCAACAAAACAAACCCGTCTTTTGATACCGCCCCGGGATTCAACAAGATATAATCAACGTCGGACGTGAATTGCGACACGTCAATTTGTTCGATATTGTCCGGGTTGACATACTTGGAAATAATGTCAATCGGGTATCCGTCGAAAAGTTGTGTAACGTCGTCCATCCATCCAAATTGATAACGGGCCGCCATTTCGGGTTTGTCAAATTCGTATTGGTTCCGGGCATACGACCACGGTTTACCATTACGGGTTACAATCCGTTGCGTCAAATCAATTCCGACAACAGGTTGCCCCGTGTATGTTCCGCCACGCATAAAGTACGATATATGTTCGATGCGGAACCGGTTTTGTTCATCAATGAACCAATAACAACGGAAACAATCGCGCAACATATCCGTAACGCGTTTTAATGTTATCGTGGCCTTTTGTGCCGGTTGGTCATAACCCGACGAAATAAGGTTGGATTTTGGGGTAATAAACAACCGTTGGTCAATGTATGTTGCAATCGGGTTTTGTCCATACAGGAACAGGGAATAATCCGTTGTCCCGTCGTGCGTAATCCCGGGCGCAACCTTGGCCAACAAAACCGATATAACGGACCATATCGGGAACGCATCTTTTAACGTGTATTCCTTGCGCCAAGATTGTTCCGCCAACCAATCGAACGTGTCAAATGCAAACCAAATTGACGTCCGGCCCCAAGCGGAACGGGCAACCGGGAACGTTTCATTTATTCCATAAATAGAATTTGTATATTGAACATAATATTGTCCGGGTTGATATAATCCCCATTGGGTCGGCGTTGTACTCAATCCATCATAAAAAAATATTGTGTTCGGGAAATAATACCCAATCGCATAATGATAATTTCGGTTATTTTCCACCAAATCGTCGTCGGGCAATGGATACGTATTCAGTCCCAACGCCTGTTCAACGTCTGTAATATATCGTGAATAAACCTTAACGTCGTGTATGAACAATTCCACGGTTCCCGTCGCGCCGGTTCCGGAAACAGGTTGCAACGTTACCGTTATTGGATAATTCATCGGTGGGTTTGTTCCGGTATAGGTGTACGACCAAAGCGTTACGCCATCAGAAATGCGGACAATTTCGAAATCAACTTTAACATATTGACCGGGAACGGTCCACGTATATCTAAATTTATAGTCGCCACTTGTAAATTCATACCCCGTCGTTACCTGTTCCGGAACGGACCCGTAAAAAATATTCGGGATTTCCGGTGCGCCTGTTTGCGTTACATTGATTTGGCGTTGTGCTTTGTTGAACGCAAAATGGTATTTATATTCCAACGCCGGGTACGTTTGGCCCTCAATTTCGACCGTATCGGTTTCCAAGACGCTTTCACATTCTTGTTCCCACCACATACCGGAAAGGAAACAACCAATAACCGTTTGGCCCGGGACGTAAACTTGAATCATTGGCCGTTTGTCCAACTTGACGGGTTGGATTACCGGGGCCAAATCAATCAAATTGTATTCCTTATCCATACCGGCCAAAACCGCGTTGTAACGGTCGTTGACGTTCGGCGTTACAATCGCGGTTTGGTCGTCCTCATTAAATTTGCAATC
>JAEIGA010007244.1_pt1 | contig 16866 bp, 13 predicted proteins | sample 9270691 | NCBI WGS metagenome assembly JAEIGA01 (sample SAMN17057246, study PRJNA624740) | gut metagenome | biome: biome; isolation source: fecal sample | host: Bos grunniens | place: China: Xizang | collected 2019
CAAACTTCCGGTATCACCCATGAAAATTTTAGCAGGTTGCCAATTGAAAACAAGAAATCCCAACAAACTTCCAATCATTGCAACCGCAACAAGCAACCAAAAAGATGTGTTTGCAAAATCATCTTCAAAAGAAAGTGCGCTCATATCTTTGAATACAAACATGAATATCGCAAACATAAAGCAGAAAAACGATAAAGCTTGCGTTCCAGCCTGCCCATCGATACCATCAATCAAGTTATAAGCGTTGGAAACTACCACCATAAAAGCGATAGATAAAATATAACTCAACCAAACAGGTATTACATCAATGCCGAATAAGCCATAGAAACTATGAATCCTCACTCCGATATAGCATAATAAAAATCCGACAGCGATTTCGCAAATAAGTTTGGTCTTGGGTGTGAGATTATTCATGTCATCTCTTACTCCGACCAAAAGAACAAGGCTCATTAAGGTAATAAATGCAAGAGCCTTCCAAGTGAGATCTGCATAATCCATAATGAAAATTCCAAGCAAAACAGAAACAAGCGAAGCTACAAAAATAACAACCCCACCCATGTGTGCCGTATAGCCTGTGTGAATTTTTCTTCCGCCTGAACTATCAAGCAATTTGTGTTTCTCCATCAATCGAATAAAGGGAGGCATGAGTAAATATGTTGCTAAAAAAGAAGCAACTCCGAATACAATCCATTCCATACTACATATACAATTCGTTCATAATGATATAAATTGCTACTGCAAAAATATGATATTTTTTTTACAAAGAGATAATAATCTGAAATTAAGTTACAATGGCGGAACTCTTACTTGCAGATTATCACGTTGTTAGTTAACTGTTTTATTTTCTTTCAAAGAATTGTGCATTTTATGTTGTATTTTTTTTGTACTTTTGGAGAACTTTTTCTTTTTTGAAAACATTGAAACGGATTCAAGTTTCGTTGGAATGAATCAAAGAAACAGAATATTGAAATCAAAATAAAAAATATACAGATAGATATGCAGACAATAATAATTTTGGATCACGGCTCTCAATACACACAATTGATTGCCAGAAAAGTAAGAGAATTGAATGTTTATTGTGAAATACATCCTTTTAACAAAGTTCCTCAGTTTGGATCGGAGGTTGCAGGTGTTATTCTAAGTGGTAGTCCTTGCAGTGTGAGAGATGAAGATGCTCCAAAGCCGGATTTGTGGTTCAAAGGTAAGATGCCTGTTCTTGGAGTTTGTTATGGAGCACAATACATGGTGAATGCGTTTGGTGGAAACGTGGTTGCAAGTAAGATAAGAGAGTATGGACGTGCTAATTTGAGCTATGTCGACTCTGAATCGAAATTGATGAAAAACGTTCCTTCAAATTCTCAAGTCTGGATGAGCCATGGAGATACCATAGAGTCAATGCCGCAAGGTTATAAAGTGATTTGCTCGACCGAAAGCGTTGAAAATGCGGGCTATAAGATTGAAGGAGAAGAAACATACGCTATTCAATTTCATCCGGAAGTGTATCACTCGAAAGATGGTTTGACAATATTGAAGAATTTCGTTGTAGACATTTGCGGATGTCGCCAAGATTGGACAGAGGAATCGTTTATTGATAAGACGATTGCAGAATTGAAAGAAAAACTTCAAGATGACAAAGTAGTGTTGGGGCTTAGTGGTGGAGTGGATTCATCAGTTGCAGCAATGTTACTTCATAAGGCTATCGGCAATCGCCTAAATTGTATATTCGTTGACAATGGGCTTTTGCGTAAAGATGAATTTGAAAATGTATTGCAATCATATAAAGGAATGGGATTGAATGTTATCGGAGTGGATGCAAAGGAAATTTTCTATAATGCTCTATCTGGTTTGACAGATCCTGAAAAGAAAAGAAAAGCAATAGGCAAAACGTTTATCGATGTCTTTGATGCAGAGGCAGGAAAGCTGACTGACGTGAAGTGGTTGGCACAAGGTACTATTTATCCTGACGTTATAGAAAGCTGTAGTGTGAAAGGTCCGAGTGTGACGATAAAATCTCACCACAATGTGGGCGGTTTGCCAGATTATATGAAGTTGCAGTTGGTTGAACCATTGAGAGCATTGTTCAAAGATGAGGTAAGACGTGTCGGTAAGGCGTTGGGATTGAAAGAAGAATTGCTTGGAAGACATCCATTCCCAGGTCCAGGTTTGGCCATCAGAATTTTGGGAGAGGTAACAGCCGAAAAGGTAAGTATACTTCAAGAAGTTGATGATATATTTATATCAAATCTCAGAAAAGATGGCTTATATAATAAAGTATGGCAGGCAGGTGCTGTATTGCTTCCAATACAATCTGTAGGCGTTATGGGAGATGAAAGAACGTATGAAAGAGTAGTTGCTTTGAGAGCAGTGGAATCTGTCGATGGAATGACGGCTGATTGGTCTCATTTGCCGTATGAATTTTTGGCAAAGGTGTCTAACGAAATCATAAATAAGGTTAAGGGTGTCAATAGGGTATGTTATGATATCAGTTCAAAACCTCCTGCAACTATAGAGTGGGAATAATCTCTTATCTAAAACATTGAGTTATGAAAGTCTTTAATCGGTTGAATTGTTTCTTTGTTTTGTTGTTTTGTTCCTTTGTTTTATTCGCACAAAACGAAGATTTGTCTGATGATGTTCTTGTTGGACTCCATAAAGTTGAGCAAGGAGAGACTTTGTATAGGATTTCGCGTAACTTCTATTTGACAGAAAAAGACATAATGGAGGTAAACGTCGGCTTGACTGCGGAAAATCTAAAAGCAGGTCAGATTATAAAGATTCCAATTACCACAAGAAATAAGGAATCTTTCAAAACAACACAGACAGACAATGTTACAAAGGTACAAAACAATACTTTGGTAGTAAAGAAACAGCCGAAGAAAAAACTTGACAAGAGTAAAAAAATCAATGTTGCAGTACTTTTGCCACTCAATTATGAAGAAGTTGATAAGCTAACCTTTACAAAATTTAATATAGATGAGAAGAAAAGGCAGAGATATAAGTGTTTTGAGTATGTAAGCTTTTATGAAGGAGCAAGAATTGCTCTTGACGTTCTTGAAGGTAAAGGTTACAAAGTAGATTGTTTTGTTTACGATGTGGGGGAACGGGATAGAACTGAATTGGATGTTGCTTTAAGTTCACCTGAAATGAAAGATATGGATTTAATTATTCCATTGGTATTCAAGGATAACTTTTCCATTGCAGCACAATTTGCACAACAAAATAGGATTCCTATTGTCAATCCGATGAGTTCGGATATGAATATTCTTCAAAATAGTTATACTTTTAAGATTCAACCATCGGCTGCGGCAGAAGTTGAAACCATTATCCGTTTTATAAGAGCTAATCATGCGGAAGACAATATTATTGTTTTGCATGATAATAAGGCCGACATCAAACCTGCGGTTGATTACTATGAACAATTGTTATCGAAAAGCAGTATGATGTGGACGATTATGGATTACACAAAGTATGCCAATAAATTGACAAGTAAGTTGTCAGTAACAAAGAATAATGTTGTGATAACTTTGTTTGGAGATGATGAAAAACGAGAAGCCGAAGTTGTAGTTAAGAGATTGTTGTCTGTTTTGTCGTCTAAAAAGAATGCAAAGATAACTCTGTTTGGTGATTACGCTTGGACGGAATTCGGTTCTTTGAATTTTGAACTTTTAGAGAATTTTAATTTTCATTTTACTTTGAGTTATTTGAATGACTATACAAATACGAATTTTGTAGAGTTTGTAAAAAAATTCAGACATCACTTTAAGACCGAACCGGATAAGTTTTACGCAGCTTTGGGTTATGATATAATGATGTATTTCGTGCAAGGGGTGGTTGAAAATGGGGAAGAATTTATTGAAAATCCTCAAGTATCTGATTTGAGTGAAATGATAAATCCTTATTATTTTGAAAGGCGTGATGTAACTCGAGGATATCAAAATAAGAGAACAACAATCTACAAGATGGAAAACTACAAAATAAAATCGATCGGAAGATAAAATGAGGATAGAACGAAGAATACTATTATTTTGTTTGTCAATCTGTTTGACAGCTTTCTCTTTTGCCAAACCAGAACTTGATTCTGTTAAAATAGTTCATGATTTGGATAAAAGCGATTTTGAATTGAAAAACTTCGATGCAAATAAGCATTCGGCAGAAAAGTCAGTTATTTATTTTGAGACAGAGAATAAAAAACTAAAAACAGGAAGAATTATACTAAACCTATCAACCCTTAATCGGGAAGAGGTAACTATTGAATGGCAAAACTATTCCGGAAAGATAAAAAACTCTCGTTGGTCGCTTAAATTACAATATAGATTGTCTGAAACAGATGAATGGAAAGATGTATTAGATTCTCGTTCTCGTCCTTGTGAGTTTTATACTACCAAAAGGGCTATAACGAAAAATTTTTCTGAGATTGTACTACCCAAAGAGTGTAATAATCAACCACTTGTTCAACTATCATGGAAATTAAGTCGCATAAGAGGAAAAGGAAGTGCACCAAACATACAGACTCGTAAGATAAAAATATCTTCACTACACGATCCATTTAATGGACTTGCTACAGAGATAACATTACTTCAAAAAATTGATAAAAAAATTCTTGAAGTCAGCCAATTGAATTTTAATCATATACCATTGCCTTATACTTATCCTGAATCGGTTCGTTTAAGATTGAATGGAAAACATGTAAGGGATATATTGAAATTTGAAATCACTGGAGCAGATAAAGATTGCTTTTCGTTGGAAGCAAAAACCTTGGATATAAGACATGGATCAAAAAACATCACTCTTTCATACGCTCCAAAAAAGGAAGGAAAGCATAAAGCAGTGTTGGTTGTTTCATCGCGTGGGTTGCAAGAAGATATTCAAATACCTTTGGAAGGTTCTTGTGAAAAGGCAAAAGATTTTAATATCTCTTCGATAAAAGATGAGGTATTGAGCGATAGGAATATTACTTATATGATAAGGGTTTTCTCAAATAAAGATTATCAATTCAGAATGAAAGTAAAACCCGAAGATAGTGAAGATTACGATTCACCAAGAAAGCAAATCAAAACCAATATTCTTGTAACCTATAAATGGTATCGTGATAATGTCTGCTTGATGACAATGGAAGATGAGGTTAAAACATCGGATTATTGTGTTCCTCTTCAATCCCCTGCAACTGCAAACATGATGGAGATAACTATAGACAACATCGATAACTTGGAATTGTCGGATTTCTATTTCGGATTCCCTAAACCAAAGCGTATGATACGCTCAGGACATTGGAATGACCCTGATGTATGGGAACCGAAAGGGGAACCGAATATGGAAGATTTTGTTTACATAGAAGATAGTTGTAAGGTAATGGTTACAACTGATGTTGTGTGTTCGATGCTTGTGCTCGGCGATAATGTAAACGTTGATATAAACGCAGGAAAGATGTTTTACGTTTCTGGAGATATCGTTTATGGAAATCGTTCTTATTTTACAGTGCGTCAAAATTTACTTCCCGAAAGATGGAATTATATATCATCTCCCGTAAACCAAGCAAGAGCACTTGTATATTCGATGAGAAATACAGAAAATGAGACTTGGTTGATGAAATATAACACAGGCGTTGTGAGTAAACATGGGGATCATTGGAGTGAATATTTGGTTGATCCGAATCTTATTTTGCAACCGGGTATCGGATATGCGGTTTATACTCACGAAAACTTAGATGTTAAGTATGAAGGCATACTTTGTAATAGCAATACAACAGTTTCGCTCACTTCTAAGAATAATGACAAGTGGAATCTTGTGGGTAATCCGTTTACAGCGCCATTAAGTACCAAGAAACTCTATGAAGATATTGATGGAAGAATACAAGGGAATGCCATATTCTTATTTGATAGGGAGAATTTAGTGTATAATCCTATCATAGTAGATGAAAACGAAGAGGTTATGATACCTTCTTTGGAGTCTTTCTTTGTTGAGGCGATTCAAGATGGAAGAGAGATAACCTTCAAGAGAAATCATCAATACATCCCTAAGAGTGGAACAGGTTCTCTGAATAATCACAACTACCTTACTTTGACTGCACAAATCGATGGTAAGAGTCAGTATGCGTTAATGGGTATGATAGAAGGTTCGGATTATGGTTTTGATGAATACGATGCACATAAGATGTTCGGGATAAGTGAGAATATGCCGGAGATTTATTTTGTCGTAGATAAGGAAGAGGTATCTGTAAATACATTTCCTGATTATCCTGCAGCTTTTGACGTAGGGATGTATATAGGTACCGATGATGTTGTCGATATACAACTAAACAATCTTTCGGTTCTACCATCGAATGTCAGTGTGATATTGGAAGACAAGCAAGAAGGTGTATTTTATGATTGTTGCTTGCCGAATAAAATTTCGGTTGATTTGAAAAGTGGCACTACTTCCGACAGATTTAAGATTTATTTGAATAAAGCAATCAATCTATACGAGATTCACCCCGAATATTCGGGAATATATTTGTGGAGTGATGATAATCGAATAATGGCTTATGGGGATGGGATACATCAATTGAACGCTGTAAAGGTATATGATAAGAATCACAATGTTATAGGTGAACAAGAATTTGATTCAAATGTTCTTGTATTTGATAAAATCGAGCAAAAGGGTCGCTATACCGTTGATATATTAGTTGATGGTGATTGGATTAAAGACTTTATAATTGAAATAAAATAACTCTAATAACGATAGTAATTTTCAAATGAAATTATCGAGAAACTTATTTGTTTGCTTGTGCTTAATATTTTTAACTTACTTGGTAGGCTATTCGCAAACCAATGCTGTAATCAAGAATCTGGAAAAAGGAGAGTATGAAGAAGCTTTTGTAAAGTTGAATTCATCTTTCAAGGATACCAATAATGTCGAACGCTTGGGCTTAATGTATCAATATTACGCAGATACGAATAATCCTTCTTATAATTCATGTCTTGCATATCACTATGCAAATAGGTATAATCAAAATAAGACTGCTTCCAAAATAGAAATCAAAGAATTTATTCAGCAAACCCTATCACGAATCCATAATTCCGAAAGTGTTGAAAAATTAGAAGAATTTATCGAATGCTTCAGAGAAGAAACTGCCTATGTGAAAGAAGCTGTCAGATTGCTGGAGCAGACGTCTTTTATCAATGCACAAAAAGTTGGAAGCATAGAAGCATACGAAGAATATGTGAGAAAATTTCCAAACGCACTTCAAAGCAGTTTGGCAAAACAAGAAATCGACAGATTGGTAATAGAAAATGTTTTGGAAAGTGAGGATTTGGATTTGTTGAGAGATTTTGTTCAAACGAGCGATAACCCCAAATATGTAAATCAAGTAAAGTTAAAGATAGAAAAGTTGGTGTTTGCACAATCTTTGGAGGCTAATACAGCTGACGCATATTTAGCTTACTTGGAAGAATATCCCGAAGGAGCCTATGGAAAGTTGGCAAAGCAAAAATTGAACGATGTTTTGTATCTGAACGCCACACAATCTGGAAAAGTAACCGAACTTTCGAGATTTGTCAAAGAACACCCGGACCATCCGGATTGGAATTCCGCTTTCACACAATTGAGAAGAAAAACATTTGTTCAATTATCCGTTCTGGGAATGAAGACTTTGTATGAGGCTGATAATAATTCGGATTTGTTAAATAGGTTTGCACAACTATATCTTGAAGATACCAGAAAATCAACAATGGATACGTTGCTTGCAAATTTCCCTTCGCTTGCCACAGAACAATATTTTCAAAAAGCAGATAAAAACAGAAAAAGCATAGAAACTTTGTTGAGTAAACCAAAAATTGAAAATACCGATTTCAAATCAAATAAGAAACTATTTACACAAAAAGGAAATATACAGACATATGATTTGGTTGAAAAATATCTTCGCTTGAACGCAAAAGCTAAGAGTTTTGATAAACACATCTATTCATCCTTGACGACAAATCTTCAACAATCCAAGTTGTTGCCGTTATTTGTTGAACAAAGAGAGTTTCCTGAAGCAAGAGAACTTAAAGATATGCAATCGGAACTTGTTTCTGCTCGAACATTAAATGGATTCTGTGTAGAAAGTTCTTTGGACGCTTGCGATATATACAGAATTGTAACCGATTATTCAGGAAAGGTGGATTCTGTTTTGCTGCCTTCTCCTGTTAATACGAGATATAGAGAAACCGCTCCTTTGTTATCATCTGACAAAAAGACGTTATTCTTTTCTTCGGATGCAGGAGTGAATCACGGAGGTTTGGATGTGTATTTTGCTCACAGAGAAGACGCCGAAGTATGGGACAATTGGAGCGAGCCGATCTTGTTCGGAGAGGATATAAATACAGCTTACGATGATGTGGTTTTAGAAGTCGGAGAAAAAGAACTTGTAGTTCAAAGCGGTAAATCGCAAACAAAGAAAGTATATCTTCTTGAAGAAGAATTGCAATTCATTGATGGATATTTGTTAGATCAAAGCGGACGTTTTCTAAAAGGTGAAATATTGATTTTAGATTCGATAACGCTTGATACACTCTATATAACGCACAGCAACAATAAAGGATACTTCGCATACCTCAAGCCCGAACAACCATATTGTTTGCATTCACAGATGAGTAATCATATAAACTTCTTTTCAAATGACCTTTCGCAAGTTGTTGTTCAAAGTATAGAAGATTTGATTTCAACAAAAAAACTATTCATTACAGAAAATCCTTTTGGAAATAAAAAACGCAATCAACTTACTCCAAAAGGTAAGCGAGAACTTGAATATTTTGCTCAAAGTATTAAGCATATCAATTACACAGTTACCATATCTGTTCATATACATACCGAATCCGATGCAGAAAAAGCAGAAAAGATTTCGATGCAACAGGCAGATGAGATAACCAAATTGTTGATTAAAAACGGTATTCCCAAAGAAAAGATTGTTATTGTAGGATATGGAAATTCAAGTTCTTTGATTGGTTGGGAGGGAAAAGACAGATTGGAAATCGGATTTTTGAATAATTGATTCTGTTTTTGGTACTCGTAATCTCATTTTTTTGATGCGTAAAAACGGATCTTGGTTTCGGTAAAATGAATCTTTGTTTCAGGAAATTATTTCTTGAATTCAGTAAATTGTTTCTTGAATCTGATTTTTTCTTTCTTTGTTTGGTGAAAAGCCTTGTCAAAATTGGTTATTTCAAATAATCTTTCTATCTTTGCAGTTTGAAATACTATGGAAAGACAATCTACAATAAATAAACCGATAGAACTATCCGGAAAAGGACTTCACACAGGCAAAATGGTGAAAGTAAGACTATTGCCTGCAGAACAAAATAATGGAGTTGTTTTCAGAAGGATAGATTTGGAAAATCAGCCGATTATCAAAGCATCAGCTGATTTGGTTACAGACACTTCAAGAGGTACAACCCTCGAAAAAGAAGGCGTGAAAGTCTGTACGGTAGAACATCTGATGGCTGCACTTTATGCTTTGATGATTGATAATTTGGTTGTTGAATTAGACGCAGAGGAGATACCTATTTTGGATGGTAGTTCTCGTTTGTGGGTAGAGGCAATCGAGCAAAGCGGAATTAAAGAATTGGAAGCCGAACGTCGTTATTATGAATTAAAAGAAACGGTTGTTTATACTGAGCCAGAGAGCGGTATTGAGTTGATAGCAATGCCATATAACGGCTTTCGAGTTGATTTGGCAATAGATTTTGCATCCAAATCCATAGGAGCACAGCTTGCTGACTTGAAATCATTGGATGAATTCAAAGAAAATTTCGCAACATGTCGCACATTTGTTTTGTTAAGCGAAATAGAATTGTTGTTGAAAGCAAATCTTATCAAAGGCGGAGACTTAGATAATGCGTTGATATTTGCAGACAAAACCTTAGAAGAACATCAAGTGAACCACCTTGCAAGTGTTTTTGGAAAAGATCCTAAACAAATCAAAGTGGAACAAGGTGTGCTTAATACCATAAAACCACAATTCGATAACGAACCTGCACGTCATAAATTGCTTGATTTCATTGGCGATATTGCCCTTGCAGGACGATATATTAAAGCCCGATTTATCTTGAAGAAACCGGGACATAGAGTAAATAATTGTTTATCAAGAAAAATAAAAACTTTGATGGAAGATACAAAAACAGTGCCTGTGTACGATCCGAACAAAGAACCGGTGTACGATATTAAGGCTATAAAAGGGTTGTTGCCTCATAGATTTCCTATGTTGCTTGTAGATAAGGTGATTGAAATTGGGGAAGACTATGTTGTAGGTTTGAAGAATGTAACCGGAAACGAGGATTTTTTCAACGGACACTTTCCTGAAGAACCTGTTATGCCGGGTGTGTTGATTGTGGAGGCGTTAGGACAAACCGGAGGCATATTGGTGTTGAAAGATGTTGAAGATCCTGAAAATTACAGCACTTATTTCATGAAATTTGAAGAAGTAAAATTCAGAAATAAAGTTGTTCCGGGAGATACATTGTTGCTAAAACTCCAATTGACAGAGCCAATCCGCAGAGGAATCGTTAAGATGAAAGGAACGGCTTATGTAGGCGATAAAGTTGTTGTTGAAGCCTTGATGATGGCTCAAGTTGCAAAAACAAAAAAGTAGAGATTATGAATCAGCAACTCTCTTATATTCATCCCGATGCTAAAATCGGTAAGAATGTAAAGATAGAACCGTTTGTTGTAATCTATGAAGATGTCGTTATAGATGACGATTGTTGGATTGGAGCTCATGTTACAATCTTTCCGGGCGCGAGAATAGGAAAAGGTTGTAAGATATTCCCGGGTGCAAGCATATCCGCAGTTCCTCAAGACTTGAAATTCGCAGGAGAATACACTACTTGCGAAATTGGTAACAATAATATGATAAGAGAGTTTGTTACGATAAACAGAGGGACATCTGCAAGTGGTAAGACTGTTATCGGAGATAATAATCTGATTATGGCTTATGCTCATGTGGCACACGATTGCGTTTTGGGAAATAATTGTATCCTTGCAAATTCTGCAACATTGGCAGGTCATATTGTTGTAGATGATTTTGCAATTATCGGAGGACAATCGGCAATTCACCAATTTACAAGAATCGGAAAGCATGTTATCTTGATGGGAGGCTCTCTTGTCGATAAGGATATACCGCCTTATGTAAAGGGAGGTAAGTTCCCTGTTTCTTATTGCGGTGTTAATTCTGTTGGTTTAAGCAGAAGAGGATTCTCAAACGAGGTTATAAACAATATTCAAAGCCTTTACAGAATCGTATTTCAAAAAGGATTGACTTATTCTAATGCTCTCGAAGAATTAAAGCAACAACCGATTTCTAAAGAAAGAGATGAAATAATAGCTTTCATGGAAGCATCGGAAAGAGGCTTGATGAAAGGTTTTACATCTGTAAGAAAATAAATATTTTATAAAGATACAAATAGAAAAGTATAAGGGTGAGATATTGACAATTTGTTTTTATCTTACCCTTTGTGTTTTTCGTGTGATTATCATAAAAATAAAAAGATATGATTACTTGTGATGATGCAATAATTGAAAAAATGGTGTTGCATAAAGTTGGAAACAAGGTTAATAATGAGCCTTTGAAATTATCGCAATCCGAATTTGCTTTGCATGGTGAAATAAGCAATATTTTATTAAAGTATTTCACAAGCAGTTTTCGCTCTCCGATAACCTATCGTCTTGCAGGAGAAAATGGCGTTACGGGAAATAAGATAGGCAGATTCGTAAAAGAAATCTTTGAAAACAAGTCTGAATTGTATTCAAACAGTGTTGAGATAGCAAAGTATCTTTATGAGGTTTCGGAGCATCCGAATATAAAATCGGGAGAACTTTATGTTGTTTTGTTGAGTCGTTGTTTTGTTGAGGGGGAAACGGTGGATGCAATCGGTATATTCAAATCGGAAAACAAAGAAACCTACCTTAAAGTGTTTCCACAGGGAGATGGTTTTGATATAGAGAGTGATAGCGGAATCAATATCAATAAATTGGATAAGGGTTGTATAATATATAATAAGGAAGCTGAAGAAGGGTTCGTTGCACAAGTAGTTGATATATCCAATCGTGGGGGAGAGGCAGCCTTTTGGATAGATAATTTTCTTGGATTACAACAACGACAAGATTCTTATTTCAATACGCAGCATACAATCGATATGTGCCGAGGTTTTGTTTCGGAATATTTGCCAACGGAATATGAAATGAATAAGGCTGATCAAGCAGAATTTTTGTCGAAAACAGCAGATTTTTTCAAGGAATACAATCAGTTCGATATGGAACGCTTTGGCGATGAAGTGATGGAAAGTGATGAGTTGAAACAATCGTTTAAGGATTATAAGGCTCAGTATGAGAGAGATTTTGATGTTGATTTGGCTGATAACTTTACGCTAAACGAACTGGCATTTCGAAAAGGGCAAAGATTCTTTCGTTCGGTTATGAAATTGGATAAGAATTTTACGATTTACATTCACGGAGCTCGCAATCGCGTTGAGCAGGGTGAAGATGCCGAAACGGGAATGAAATATTACAAATTTTTGTACGAAAACGAGAATTGAAAATAGTGGTGAAATGAATCAAAGAAACAAAAAAATCTTTCTTGATTTCACTGAATTGTTTCTTTGATTCAGAAAAATAAAACAAAGAAAAGATAAAAGGCTTTCGGAGAGTGATAAAACTATACTTTTTCTGTGAGTTTTTTTTGCTTAACTGCCGTTAGTTTTTGAAAAAATCCTTATCTTTGCACCCGTTTTATTTAGAAATTAACAATATAAGTATAGAATTATGTCTCAGATTATTGGAATTCATTCAAGACAAATCCTCGATTCAAGAGGAAATCCAACTGTTGAAGTTGAAGTTTATACAGAAGCAGGTGCGTTTGGAAGAGCTGCAGTGCCATCAGGAGCATCTACAGGAGTTCACGAAGCTTGTGAATTGAGAGATGGTGATAAGAATTACTTTTTGGGCAAGAGCGTTTTACAGGCAGTAAATAATGTAAATACTGTTTTGTCTGAAGAATTAAGAGGAATGCAGGTTTCTGAACAAGGTGCTATCGATGCAAGAATGATAGAAATCGATGGAACTCAAAATAAAGGTAAGATAGGAGCAAATGCTATCTTAGGTGTTTCTTTGGCTTGTGCAAAGGCTGCAGCGATGGAAACCGGTCAAGAGTTGTATCGCTACATCGGAGGTGTGAATGCAAATACTCTTCCTATACCTATGATGAATATCTTGAACGGTGGTTCTCATGCAGACAATAGTATAGATTTTCAAGAGTTTATGGTAATGCCTGTTGGTGCAGAAAATTTCTCTCAAGCTTTGAGAATGGGTGCTGAAGTTTTCCATAACTTGAAGAGCGTTTTGAAAGCAAAAGGATATTCTACCAATGTGGGAGATGAAGGTGGTTTTGCACCAAACTTGGGTTCAAACGAGGAAGCAATAGAAGTTATATTGACAGCCATAGAAAAAGCAGGCTATAAACCAGGTCAAGATATCTACATAGCCTTAGACCCTGCGTCAAGCGAGTATTTTATACCTGAAGAAAATGTTTACCATTTGCATAAATCAACAGGTGATAAATTGACTCCTGATCAGATGGTTGCTTATTGGAAAGAATGGGTTAATAAATATCCTATCATATCTATCGAAGACGGAATGGCGGAAGATGATTGGACAGGTTGGAAAAAATTGACTGACGAATTGGGTAACAAAATTCAGTTGGTTGGAGACGATTTGTTCGTTACAAATCCTGCTCGTTTGAGAATGGGTATAGAAAAAGATGTTGCTAACTCTATTTTGGTGAAAGTAAATCAAATCGGTTCGCTTACTGAAACGATTAACGCTGTTAACTTGGCTTACAGAAACGGATATACAGCTGTTATGAGCCATCGTAGCGGTGAAACAGAAGATACAACAATCGCAGATTTGGCAGTTGCGTTGAATACAGGTCAAATTAAAACCGGCTCAGCTTCAAGAACAGATAGAATCTGTAAATACAATCAATTGTTGAGAATTGAAGAGATGTTGGGTGATGAAGCTGTATATTTGGGAAAAAATTTCAAGTTTGCAAGATAGTTTTTTGAAGTTTTAGATAAAAAAAAGCTTAAAAGTTTTGTCATATCAGCAAAAATTGCGAACTTTGCAGCTTGAAATAATTTGGAGTATAAATAAAATAATAAGGTATAGCGATGTCAAAAATTTGTGAGATTACAGGTAAGAAAGTAATTACAGGAAACAGAGTTTCTCACTCAAACATTAAAACCAAGAGAAGATTCTATCCTAATTTGCAATTGAAGAAATTCTACATTCCTGAAGAAGATATGTGGGTAACATTAAAGGTTACTCCTGCCGGAATGAGAACTATAAACAAGAAAGGTATAATGGCTTGTTTGAATAATTCAATTGAAAAAGGTATTATAAAGTTGTAATCGAATTATTACAAAAAAACATAGAAACGGGAGTTTGAATTAAATTCAGACTCCCGTTCTTTTGAATGATTATGAGCTATAGTTGTGATATACAAATAAGGGTTGAGTATGTTGATACCGATAAAATGGGAGTTGCTCACAATAGTAACTATTTTCGTTACTTTGAAAGAGGGCGTTGTGAAACTATGCGAAAAATCGGAATCAACTATAAAGAAATGGAAGATAAAGGGGTAATGATGCCTTTGGTTGAACAATATGCCAAATATTTGCGTCCTGCTTATTATGATGATGTGTTGATTCTTAGAACGACCGTTAGTGAAATGCCAACTGCGAAGATAAGGTTTGATTATCAGGTTCTGAGACTTGAAAATCAAGAAGAAAAACTCATTTGTCAAGGATATAATGTTTTGGCTTTTATCGGAGTTGAGTCGAGACGACCAAAGGCTTGTCCTTTGTGGGTTGTAGAAAAATTAAAGAAAGTTTTGTAGATTCAATGAAATATTGTATCTTTGCACTCCCTAAATGGGAAAATTTCAAATAATTTATTAACAAAAAACAAGAAAGAGGTATTAATTATGATTATTGTTCCAATTAAAGAAGGTGAGAACATCGAGAGAGCTCTAAAAAAATTGAAGAGAAAGTTTGAAAAAACAGGTGTGGTAAAAGAACTGAGAAACAGACAGAAATTTACTAAGCCTTCTGTTGTGGCAAGAGATCGTAAATTGAAAGCTATTTATATCCAAAAGTTACAACAACAAGCAATGGATAAGTAGTTTTCGAAAAAAAAGAGGCTTGCAAACAACATTTGTAAGCCTTTTTTCGTTTTATTATAGAATTGTTTTTATAGACTTTAGTACTTATGAATACGAGTGAATTTTTAGAGTATCTTGAAACAGAAAAGGGTTATTCAGCTAATACTATGTTAGCTTATAAAGCTGATGTGAATCAATTCGCAGAATGTATGAAAAGAGAGTGCGGAGTGACGGATGAGAAAGATGTTACTTCGTCTATGATAAGGCTTTGGATGGTTGACATGAAGAGTAGGGGCGTTTCTAACCGTACAGTTGGAAGAAAGGTTTCTAGTTTGAGAACTTATTTTAACTATTTGGCTAGAATGGGAGAGATTGATCAAAATCCAATGCTGAAAATTGCAGCACCAAAAGAATATCATAAGCATCCGAATGTTGTTCTTACAGATGAAATGGAACGTATATTGGCAGAGCGTCGTATCGATACAAGTTTTATTGGAATAAGAAACTCATTGATTTTAGAACTTCTTTATGCCACAGGGGTACGTCAGTCAGAACTATTAATGGTTGAGGAAGATGATATAGATTATGAGCTAAAAGAAATACGTATTCAAGGAAAAGGTAGAAAGGAACGAATAATCCCTGTAAGCCCTGCACTATTGGAAAGAATAAAAAGTTATCTTGAAGAAAAGCATAAGTTGAATAGCACGACGAAAAGGCTTCTTATAAATACAAAGTTTGAACCGATGTCGAAAAAACAGCTATACTCCATGGTATGTAAGGAAATGGAATCAATCACATCTACATTAAAGCATTCTCCTCACGTATTACGCCATACTTTTGCAACGAGTGTATTGTCTGAAGGTGCAGATTTGAATTCTGTAAAGGAGATTATGGGACATTCTTCCATTGCTTCAACTCAAGTTTACACACATACAACGATAGAAGAACTTAAAGAAGCTTACAAACAAGCACATCCGCGAGCAGAAGAGAAAGATTCAAATAAATCTAAGAAGGAAAAAAGCAAATAGCAATAGGTAATTGCAGTTTGTTATCTTATTATAACTAACTTAAATAAAGGAGGTAAATTATGAAAGTTTTACTTAATGCAGTGAAGTTTTCTCCTGACGAAAAATTAAAAGTATTTGTCGAAGAGAAAGTAGGAAAGGTTGAAAGATTATTGCCGGATGCTTTGCAGGCAGAGGTGAATCTGAAGGTTGAAAAGCCGGAAACCAATAACAATAAGATAGCAGAAATCAGGATTGTGGTAAGAGGAAACGATCTATTTGTGAGCAAACAAGCTGATAGCTTCGAAGAGGCTGTTATGTTGGCGATAGATGCCTTGAAAACTCAGATCGATAAATTCAAAGAAAAGAAATAGTATTTTGGATTTTAATTAAAAAACTGCGAGATGTGAAAGCGTCTCGCAGTTTTTTGTTTTTATGAATTATGTGTAAATATTTAATTCAATGAATCTTTGATTGATTATTCTCTTTTCAAGATTCGTTTTGCTAAAATCAAGAAAGAATTTTCTCTTTTCAAGATCTAATTTATCGAAATAAAAAAACGGTTGAGTTTTATTCGAACAAAGAAAGTTGGCCTCATTGATTGAACGATGTTCTGTGGAGAGAAGTCATTCCGCAGACTTTAATTGCCTCACGGTGTTGCTTGGTCGGGTAGCCCATATTCTTGTTCCAATAGTA
>JAEIGA010007245.1_pt1 | contig 16865 bp, 20 predicted proteins | sample 9270691 | NCBI WGS metagenome assembly JAEIGA01 (sample SAMN17057246, study PRJNA624740) | gut metagenome | biome: biome; isolation source: fecal sample | host: Bos grunniens | place: China: Xizang | collected 2019
AGAAAGTTTTGTCTCCGTTGCAGGGACACTTATACCAATGTCACTTCTTTTCCTTTATTACACAGACTATAATCTGGATCTTTTGAAAGAGATCCTGAGTTCTGACTTCAATTGGGATCACTTGCCGTCTTCTAGAGTGGTAGAGGTTCTGTACGGATATGAACAGTGTACTGCCGCTAAACTATTGGAATCTACTATGACTGAGGGTTCTTTGGCAGCTCCTGTGCTACATGACAAATATGATTACTGTCATGGCCGATGCAAGCTGAATGATTATCAGAGTAATGATCTCATATACTTTAGCGCTGATAATGAGCTGGATACTCTTTTCGCGAAAGAATTGCCTCTTTTCTACGATTCTGTCACAGTGCTAAGCAGCAGATATTCTGATAATGTCATTAATGATTTTTATCTGTCCTATGCTTCACTTCTACTTTGCAGGAAAATGGCTGAAAGTGAGGGTAAAGATCTCAGCAAGAAGATCGTACCGGAGATAAGTGAAAAATTGTATTTGTTTAGTGGCCAGCTGAAGTGATGATATAATTACAAAAAAAGGAAGAGAGATCCTTATTGAAGATAACGCTGGAAAAACTGAATAAAAGCTATACCGTTAAAAACAAAGGGTTTGACGAGAATATCATTGCCGTTCGGGATTTTAGCATTGTTATTCCGGACGGTATGATCGTTTGCCTTCTCGGACCTTCAGGGTGCGGGAAGAGCACTCTTCTCGGCCTCATCAACGGATTGGTGACACCTGATTCAGGAAAGATCTATTTCGGAAATGAAGATGTTACATCATGGCTGCCGGAGGAACGCGCTGTAGGAATGGTCTTTCAGAATTATGCTCTCTATTCCCATATGACCGTCAGGCAGAACATACGGATGCCTTTGGAGAATCCGATAAGAGGAGATAAGTTAAGCAGGGAAGAGCAGGACAAGAAAGTTGATGAAATAGCTCGTCTTGTTCAGATCCATGAACTTCTTGACCGCAAGCCGGACGAATTATCTGGAGGACAGCAGCAAAGGGTATCCATTGCCCGAGCGCTTATAAGAGATCCGGAGATACTCCTTCTTGATGAACCTCTCTCCAATCTTGACAAGATGCTGAGAATGCAGATCCTCGAGGAGATACGTAGGATACAGAATGAGCTTAAGGTTACCACTGTTTTTGTAACACATGATCAGGAAGAGGCGATGAGGATCGCTGATATGATCGTTGTGATGAAAGACGGTATGATCCTGCAGTCAGGGACTCCGGAGGAAGTTTATCTCGATCCGGAAAACCTGTTTACAGCAAGATTTTTAGGTTATCCTCAGATCAATACTTTCAGCGGCAGCGTATTATCCGGCGATCTGATGTGCGGTAATGACTTGATATTTACTGATTTGGATATCCGGGATCAGGATGTCATTATCGGAGTACGTCCGGAAGACCTTGTATTAAAAGAAGATGGTTTCCTGAAGTGCAGGGTCAGTTATTCGGAATTATATGGAAAGGATAGGGTAGTTTCCTGTGATTATCAGGGAGATACTATAAGTGCATATTTGTCTGCAGATTCCTCATTGTCACCAAACGATACAGTCAGTTTCTGCTTTGAAAAAGACAGATTGCTTCTGTTCTCTCAAGAAGCAGGAAATCGCATCAGATTGTGAACAATTTGTTAACCTTTAGCGCTTTACCTTGACAGAGTGGTGCAATATGGTATTATATGCGTAGATAAAGGGGAGTAGCGGAACACCGCAAGGTGATCTTGAAACCGTCATTACGAAGCAATAGCTTCCGTATCAAGTGAGACTGCAAGACTTTTATCGTGATTACGAGTCACGGTAGAGGTCTTTTTTAGTACCTCTTAAGTGACTGAAGGAAACGGAGGGGAACTAGATGTACAACAGAGAAAAAGAAGTCCGCGAAGCAATTCTAGCCGGACAGAGGGCACTTGACAGTTTATATCTTGCAGACCGCAAGATGAGCAACGCATCAGATTGGGGATTCCTTGATCTCCTTGGGGGGAAATGGTTTTCCGGACTGATGAAACATTCTAATCTGAGTGATGCTTCAGTGCTTCTTCGCAAAGCAAGAAGAGAAGTGGAGCAGTTCCGTTCAGAACTCGGAGATATCCGTGATATTCCGAATCTGACTGATGAGATAAGCGATTTTCTCACATTTGCAGATTTCTTCTGGGATGGTCCGATTGCTGACATCATTGTTCAGTCACGTATCAGAGATTGCAGAAGGAAAATAGAGGATGCGACACTCAGAATAGAAAGAATTATAAGAGACTTACAGCAATATGTATAAAGGAGGAAAGTAATATGATCATTCTGTTCTTTTTCATCATCGGACTTGTATTTGAAGCTCTCCGCTTCACGATCCGCATTGCAGGAAAAGTTGCCGGAGCATTGTTTGGTCTGGCTATCTTCCTAGCTGCTGTATCATTTGCAGCAAATACAATAGTATTTATTTTCAGAGTGCTGCCGGTAGCGATTCTTTTTATGATCGCTCTGTCACTTCTCTCATTCGCATGATAGGATGAATTATGTAACAGCCTGTTTTTTGAATGATTCAGATGTTTAATGCATTTGGATACTTCAAAAAGACAGGCTGTTTTGTTATATTCAAAGAAGCAAATAGGAGGTGACGCTGTTTGAACGAGATTCTTTGCAGGCAACTTGCACTGGATTACTGCTGTTCTGTTGAAGAGGTTCGGGATCCGTACAATCATTTTACGGAATATTCGCCACTCTTTGGCAGAAGAAGATATTTTAATGACGATGATCCGTTTATAAAGATAGCAGTAGTAGGAGGAAAAGTACTGTTCTCTGGCCAAAAGCCGGCAATTGAATGGTGCAGGGAAAGATTCTGTAAAGCAGGCGGAGAATGGTTCTTTGAGCCTGAAAACATACTTTTGATAGATCATTGGCTTAAAGATCAGGGGTTCAAGATAAAGATGCTTCATCCTTTCTTTGTCTCTGAAGGCAAGACATATGTATCATATTCTGATTACAATGTGGTGTGCTACGAAGGACCTCAGATTGAGAGATTCCGAGGGGACAACAGATGGGGAGAAGCGCTGTCATTTCATGAAAATGCTCCTGATATGATGGCTGTTACTGCTGAACGTGACGGCGAGATCCTGGGAATGGCGGGAGCATCAATGGATAGCCCTATTATGTGGCAGATAGGAATCAATGTTACAGATCAGTACCATGGGATGGGAATTGCAACTACACTGGTCTCAATACTGAAAAATAAGATTCTTGATAAAGGTGTTCTTCCTTTTTATGGGACCTCGTTCTCTCACCTCGCATCTCAGCATGTAGCCTTGAAGTCAGGCTTTATTCCTGCCTGGGTCGAGATGTCCGTTACTAAAGATCAATAGGGTGTGATACAATAAATATGATATTTTTTGGAGGATTTGATAAATGTACTCTGAGATAGAAAGCTGGATCGACAATGTCCTTAACACTGAGATCCCCGAAGATACGAAAGGTTTTATCTTCAATCTGTATGATGATGGTGATGACAACTGGTCTATGGAGATAGTTGCTACATCAAGGTTTGATGAGAATGATCCTGATTGGGGATGTGATGAGATCGATGATTTCGGAACGAGAGATGAGCCGTTTTCCTGGGAGGAACACGAGAGTTGGGAGACCATCCAGGATAAATGCTCGGAGGCAATTGCAGAATATCTCTCAGATGGTGAATATGCCGGTGTCCTGAAACAGGCTGAGGGCGTAGGAGTAGGTTTTGTAGACGGTGAACTGGAAGTCATTTATATGCGTGGCTGAGACAAAGCTGATAAATATTAAGCTGAAGCTAGTTGATAAATGAAACTGCTTCAGCTTTTATATAATATTGTATGTTTGCGATCATTTGGTTTTTGGAGAGCGACAATGGAAAACATAAGATTGGGAGTAGTCGGAACAGGAATTATAGTAAGATCCATGCTTGCGGCTGTGAGCCGCGTAAACGGTATAAAAGCTACAGCAGTTTGCTCACGCAGTCCGGAGAGAGGGAAAGGCCTTGGACTTGAAAAGGTATATACTTCTTTGGATGATATGCTGAAAGATGAGGATATCGATGCAGTATATATCGCTGTCCCAAACCTCCTTCACTATTCGCACGCAATGAAGGTATTGATGGCAGGCAAGCATTGTCTTCTTGAGAAACCTTTCTGCGTAAGGGAAAAAGAAGTAGATGATCTGGTCGAATTGGCTTGCCGGAAGAAACTGATCCTGATGGAAACGATACCGCCTGCGTATGGGGAAAATATCAGATTCATACAGGAAGCTCTTCCCGGATTAGGGAGGATCAGACTGGTAATGTCTAATTTCAGTCAGTACTCCAGCAGATACGATAAACTTAAAAATGGTGAGAAACCATATATCTTTGATCCGAATTACGGCGGCGGCAGTCTGATGGATATCAATTATTACAATATCTATCTGAACGCTTTTTTGTTCGGCAGACCGGACAAAGTGAGCTATATCCCTAATAAGATGGGGGATATTGATACTTCTGGAGCGCTAACGCTGCAGTACGGAGATTTTGTATCTGTAAATATAGGTGCCAAGGACACTTCAGGAGAAAACTTTTTCATAATAGAAGGCGAAAAGGGATATCTGAAAGTAGTTGACGGAACAGATTCAATACCTCAGGTCACTGTATTTAAAGGCGATAATGTGGAATCGTCTTCTAAATTGAATGAAGAGTTCAGGATGGATGACGAAGTTGAGTACTTTGTGAGGACATTTAACACTAAAGATTATGCAGAGGCATATGATAAACTAAGCGTAACTAAAGATGCCGTATGGATAACAGAAGAGGCGAGAAGATCCGGTGGCATTGTATTTCCTGGAGACTAAGAGCTTAAACGCAAGTAAAGGTATCCGATAGATCGGATACCTTTTTTGCAACAAAAATGCGATAAACGGGAACATTAAATATATAGAATCTGAGAGTTTTTGCTAAAGCGCTCGTTTCATGTATAGCAACTTCATGGAGGGAGGAGACAGAATCATTCATGGATAACGGTGCAAGTAGCTACCGCCGTTTCCTTGAAGGCGACAATGAAGGGTTTGTTGAGATAATCCGCGATTATAAAGACGGCCTCATGCTGTATCTGAATGGCTATGTCCACGATATCCATGATGCTGAAGATCTTATGGAAGACACATTTGTAAAGATATATGCTAAAAGACCTAAGTTTTCTGAGAAGTATTCTTTTAAAACATGGCTGTATACCATAGGAAGAAATGTAGCCATAGATCATCTCCGGAAGGAGAAAAGAGGTCGTACAAGATCTATAGAAGATATGAGCGATGCAGTTGCAGACAAAGCGCAGCTGGAGATCGAGTACCTTAAAAAAGAGGATAATGCACTGCTTTTATCAGCTATGGACAGTCTGAAGGACGATTATAGGCAGACCCTGTATTTAAAGTACTTTGAGGGATTATCAAATGATGAGATCAGCAAGGTGATGGGAAGATCCAGACGGCAGGTGGAGAATCTCTTATACAGAGGAAAACAGGCCTTAAAAAGCATAATAGGACAAGAAGGTAGTTTACGATGAAATCGTATTTGGAGATAGCAGACCGCGTATTTGAGCGCGGAGAAGCGATACGTGAAGAAAGCAGGAAGAGAAAGAAGCGGATAATTACATTGGCTTCATCTCTGATGGTGTGTTTTGTAATAGGAATCGCTATTTGGACCGTCATTGACAAAGGACTCGTGTATAAAAACGAGCCAATTTCCATTGACAAGGAAAAAGACTTTACAGAGTATTTTTCGACTGAAAATGAATCAGCAGATGATAAAAACAGTGCTGATACTTCGATAACAGAAGAGTCAGTAAAACAAGGTGACAATTTATCTCCCGCAAATAAAGAAGATTCTGAAGAACCGACAAGTAACAGCTTTTTTTCATCTGATGGTTCTCAAAACGGAACCAGTGCATCAGAGTCTTTGGAAACGGGCGAAGGAACAGAAGGGAACTATAGCAAAGATTATTCGGAGAGTAACTCTTCCTTTTCACCGGATGAAAATGATATATCTGAGTATGACGAAATGAGAAGCATTTATAGTAATGCTTCTGATGCTGAAAATGATGAGAAAATATATGTAGTTATAATAGAACTGTATTATGACAGCAAGATTGTGGATGATGAAACAATTTTGGAAAGTGAGAAAAAGCACTTGATCGAAAAAGGCATACATGCTGATGTTATCAATGACGGAGACACAAAAGTTCTGTCAGCTAAGATGACACTAAGTGAAATGAAGCGGTTTAATGATGAAAACAGCGGGCATGAAAATGAATACAGCTATGTTTCTCGCATAGTTGAATAGTGGAAGGAGGCCGCCAATGAAAGGTGTCATAAGAGTGCTTGCTCTGATATTGGTGTTAGGCTGCTTATCAGGCTGCGCTGACAAAGCGACGATTCCTCATGAGGAATCGGATGGATCTGTGACTGATGAAAAAATACACGAAGACAATTCAGACGTACAAACATATAAGGAATGTCTTTTTACTGAAGATGATGAGACGATTGAAGAAAATCTGAGTCAGTATGAGAACAGGCTGTTCAGCGGAAAAGATGTGTTTTATATCACACATTTTGTTACTGAAGATACATCATTGTGGGATCAGTTTGTTGAAGAATCCGCTGCAGGTAAAGAATCAGAAATAATCATAGGGCAGCCTACAATTGAAGGAGACGTCATTTATTCATACTTATATTTCACCGGTGAACATTATTATATGGGCATTGATAATTCCAGAGACAAATTCAGGGGGACAGATGGATTTTACTCTTGCGTAGGGTTCTTTCTGCAGCTGGACCGCACTGACGTACCAAGTAATGAAATCGGAGAAGATTCAGGTGAGTATGAACGTGTTATTGCATATCTTACACAGCTGGATTACTCCGCGATTAAGATGGAACCGGGGCAGGTGTATAATTTGCCGGTAGAATTTGGAGTATGTTCATTTATCAGAAAGAAAGACTAGCAGTTAATATGAAAACGAAATATATAACATAGGTAACTGCAGTTAAAGCTATAGTGCAGAATAAAAAAGAGGAGCAACTAGGTCAGTTGTTCCTCTTTTCATAAAGTTTTGTTCAAATCTCGAACAGATCTCTTGGGAAATTGGTAAGAGATTCTGCTCCGGTCTCTGTAACCAGGACCATATCTTCAACCCTCATGTAACCTTCATTTGGGAAGAACATCTTGGGCTCGGAACAGAATATCATGCCTGGCTGCAGGATCAAATCGCAGTCAGGAGTTAAGAAGGGGACCTCATGTACTTCAGAGCCGATGTGATGCCCGTTGCCTCCGCGTTCCTCGCGTTTGAAGCGAAGATAATCATAATAACCTAGCTCCTCTGCTTTATCGCAGATGTATGAATAGAGATCACCGAATCTTGTGACTCCCGGTTTGATCATAGAGATCATATAACATTCTGCAGCCTGCAGAGCTTCATAGCCTTTCTTTACAAGCTCGGGTGCTTTTCCGTAATATACGGTTCTGCCCCAATCGGAGCAATATCCCTGATCCATATATCCAATATCAAAAGCGACCATTGTTCCTGGAACAAGTTTACGTTCTGCCTCAAAAGGCTCTATAGCTTTTGCGTTTTCGGTGTTGCGTGTCTTGAAGCCACAGGTAGGAGGGAATGAGAGATCCTGTACTCCGTGGGTGAGACCGTAGTCTACGATTCCGCGCTCACAGTCGAACATAGTCATGCCTTCCTTCATGTGCTGTACGACATACATGACTGCATCATCAGTGAATTTTGCGAGGCGTCTCATCTGGGCAATCTCGTTCTCGTCTTTTATCCGGCGTAGATCATCAAAGATCGTCTCTACACAGACGGTAGTGATATCAGGATCAACTTCTTTTAATGTGCGAACGAACCACTCATCACAATCTCTTCCGATACCCAGCTTTTTGCTGCTGACGATATGACGCAGTTCATCTTCAAACTGATCCATATAGCTGACGACTACTTCATTTTTAGTTGTGTCAAAGTAGTCTTTTTTGGAAGGAATCGTGAGGATGGTAGTTTTACCCTCCAGATCCATGTAGATCAGACATTCGGGGATGATATGTGATCCGGCAACAGGCACATCAAGATTGAAGCAGTAACGCTGCCAGAAATAGGATGTGCACTCTGCTAGATACTGAAAATTAGCGCCTCCGGCGAATAGAAGGCCTTCAAGACCGGTCTGCCGGAAGGCTTCAAGACATCTTTTTCTTCTTTCTGTCATTATCATGTGAAGTCCTCCGTTTTTTCAACAGTATATCACAGTGGCAAGGTCAGTGTGAAAAAAGACACTCGACTTTAAAAGCGGTATTCAGCAGCTCGTGATATAAACATAGAATAAATGAAGGCTAATTTAATTTAGGGATTATAGCTTATAGATATATGCAAACTAAAAAAGCCGCATATGCGGCTTTTTGTTATTGATATCAGTATGCACCGAATTCATTCTGGAATTTCTCTACAGTTTCATCAACATCGAGTATTACATGGACGTCATACAGTAAATTTCCTTTTGCCCAGTGCGCTCTTTCTTTTATAAACCAGTCTCTGGTCGTAGCAAGAGTATCAGGATACCTTGTGTCTTTGAGATATGCGACAGCACCTGTCTCAGGATCACCGACATAACGGTAGATCATAAGATTTTCAGGATTCCACTCACTCTCAACATGATGAGGCTCATCACGGGTTTCAGTGAAGAAGAAAATAAGTTGATTGGAAAGATCATACAGATATACATTCCAGTCATTTGCCATTCCGCTGAGATCTCTGGAATCATACTCCAGCAGAGCATAATCAAAGTGGAATTCGTTCAGTGTATCTGCATTGAGATCATACCAGACATCATGAGTTATTTCTTCTGTTCCGTTATATTCTCTCAGACTTTTTTTGACTTTTTTGAAATCACTGTTGGCGGAAGAGGCAGCACCGACTCTTTCGTATGACAGAAGGAGAACGGCATTATCTTTCTTGTCATTCATAAGGAGGAAGGTGCCATTAGTGTTTCTTCCCGGAACAGCGCCTGTATACTCGATCTCGACAGCTTCTTCTCCGCAAATAGTAGTAGGGGTGTATTTGACTTGTGCTCCGCTGATACTCCATTCGGTCTCTATCTTTGACCAAAACTGTTCAGCATACTCACTGAGTGATACTGCGTCTTCAGGATATAAGAGACTGTAACAGACTCTGGAGAAATTAAAGTGGTCACTGGAGTCAAGATAAAAGTCTTTATAATATGAGAAATCTCCGCCTATTTCCCATTTCCCCGGGACATCGAACACATATGAACCTATTTGGGTAGTTCTGGTTTTCGGATAATCTGCACGGTTCGGGTTAGTTCTGTTACTGGGAGAAGCCAGGTATGCTATCCCGAAGATCAACAATGCGACAGCAGCGATCAAAACAAGAAACAAAATAGGTCTTTTAATAACAGTGTCGATAAAGGATGAACGGTTATCTGTTTTTTTGTTTGCCATTAGATTTTACCTTTATTTCAAAATATCATTTCTATTATATCAATTAAAAATTAAAAGAGAAGACATGTTTTGAAGGAGGTAAATTATTTGGTTTGGTCCTGTTGACAGTTTGTCAGTATGAGTCACAATGAATTATAATAACTATGATCAATACCTTAATACACAAATGTGAAAGGATGTTTAAACATGACAGTTAAATATTATCCTATTGTAAGTATTATCACAGGTCAGGAAAGAAACACATTGTCTGAACAATTCCTCGATGAGATCAGAGCCGAGCTTGGCTGGGAACTTGTTCCTGTCAAGTCTGTAGAGGAATTAAAAGAAGAGGAGCTGCGCTTTATCTTTGTTCAAAGCGGAGGGTCTGAAAATGCTTTCCTTAGAATTTATGATCAGATTTCTGATAAGCCATGCTATATTCTCTCTACGCTTCACAGCAATTCTTTGGCAGCATCTATGGAAATACTTTCTTATATGATCGACCATGGCAAGAAAGGCGCTATTCTGCATGGAGACGGGAAGACTGTTGCCAAAAAACTGAAAGCGCTCGCTCAGGCAAATGAAGCTTTGAAAAAACTGCGCGGGGCAAAATTCGGCGTTATAGGAGATCCCTCAGACTGGTTGATCGCCAGTATGGCAAACGAGCCGGTTTTGAAAGAGAAACTTGGTATAAGTCTAGTAAACATACCGATGTCAGAACTTGAAGAGGAAGTCGCCAAAAATACTTACGTGCCGAACCGCTGGACAGAAGAACTGCTTTCTAAGGGTTATGACAAAGAACAGATGGAGAAAGCTTTTTATGTATATGGCGGATTCCGCAGGTTAGTTGATAAATACGGACTTCACGGTGTTACTGTACGCTGCTTTGATCTTCTTACATCTGTCTTTACCACAGGCTGTCTCGGATTGGCTATACTGAACGCGGACGGGGTATACGGCGGATGCGAAGGAGATATTCCGTCACTGATCTCAATGGCCATTCTTGGAGATCTTACTGATAAACCAGTATTCCTCTGTAACCCTAGCAGGATCGATACTGTAAATCAGGAGATGGTATTTGCTCACTGTACATTGCCGATCAATATGCCATATACATATGAGCTTACTACTCACTATGAATCCGGAATAGGTGTTGCTATTGCGGGTTCGATTCCTGAAGGGGATATGACAATATTCAAGACTTCAGGTGATCTTTCCAGACATTTTGTCAAAAAGGGAGAGATCCTGGCGAATCTTAGGGAGCCAAGTCTCTGCAGAAGCCAGATCAAGATCAAGCTTGATGATTACAGCTATTTCACAACAAATCCGATCCACAACCATCATCTTATTGTGACAGGTGATGAAGTTGAGGCAGTTGAAGAGTTCTTCAGACTCATATAGAAAACACATGAGAGGGAAATACAATGTCTGATGCTATGGAAGTTTTGCTGACCAGACGTTCGGTCAGAAAGTATAAAACAGATCAGGTACCGGATGAGCTGCTGAAACAGGTGCTCACAGCAGGTACTTATGCACCTACAGCTATGGGAAAACAGAAAGTCAGGATTGTTGTAATTCAGAATCCTGATGACCGATCAGAGGTGAGCAGGCTGAATGCAGCAGCTTTGAACAGCAGCGGCGATCCCTATTATGGTGCACCTACGATCGTGGTTGTATTTGCTGAAGCAGACAACACTAGAGGGGAACTTGACGGTTCTGCTGTATGTATGAATATGCTCAATGCTGCACATGCAGTAGGTCTGGCATCCTGTTGGATCAACAGGAGCAAACAGGTGTTTGCGTCAGAAGCCGGAAAAGCATTGCTCCGCAAGTGGGGCTTGCCGGAAGATCTTGTCGGTGTCGCTTCATTTTCACTCGGATATGCCGACGGCGAGTATCCCACACCTGCAGCGAGAAGACCGGATTATTGCACGATCATTAAATAATCATAAATAGTATTTTTGATCCTTCTTCATAATGGAGAAGGATCATTTTTCACATTACGTGTAGCTGTAAACGATAAAGAGAATATATCGGTTTTGATTGTGAATTGTTCTCAAAAGTTGAAAAATTAACTGTTGTTGTGATATAATGCGCAGGCATTCCAGAAAATTCCCCGAATGGGGAGAATTTTAAGGAGATATATTTTGGTTGATATGAAAACATACAGCGGTTTTCAAAAAATAATAGTTATAATTTTGCTTGCAGCACTGTTGATTTCATTGGTATTTCCTATCCTGAGTTATGTGGTTTTTGCCGATGAGTTAGATAATAGTTCTGACGAAGCAGTTGATGCTGTTTCAGAAGAGAGGAAATACTGTTCTTTTGATATGCTAAAAAATAACATCGTTTCTGTACCGGTTGAGGTGAAACAAACAGATTTCGATGTAGAAGGTATTATTGAGGAAAGTACTCTTAAGGGTACTGCTTATCCTGACCCTGATTCTAATATGGGAAAGATCTACAAGTATATTACTGAGGATATGGGATTGAACCGTGCAGTAGCTTTTGGCATACTATCGCATATCAGAAGGGAATCCAGATTTCTTCCTACAGCCTATAACCCTGCAGGTTATTACGGTATGTGCCAGTGGGGCGGAAACCGCTATACTAATCTGATATCCTGGTGCAACGACAATGGATATGATTATACGACTATAGACGGTCAGGTAAGATTTATGGAACATGAGCTCAATGGACCCTATTCAAAAGTCCTTGACGCTTTGAAGGAATGTGAGAATACTGCAGATGGTGCATATGACGCGGCTTATGTATTCGGAATGCGTTTTGAAGTCAGCGGATTGGATAATGCGCGTAATGCAGGTTATTCAGCTATGGAGATGTTTAATCACGACTGATAAGCTTTGGCTGATTCAAAGATTTTTTTGGCTGTTGATTAAGGTTGGTAATAAGAGTAAAGTAATATCAGCGATATCGCTGTATTATTCCGCAAAAGCGGTAAATCCTAGGAGGAACACTTTATGAAGGAATTCGAATTCGTAGTTACAGATCCTGTTGGTATTCATGCACGTCCAGCCGGAAACCTTGTCCGCGAGATAAAAAAATATACTGAATCCAAGATCACTTTGACTAAAGGGGAGAAGTCGGTTGATGCACTTCGCTTAATGGCTGTTATGGGACTTGGAGTAAAACAGGGTGATACAGTTAAGTTTACTGTTGAAGGCGGAGACGAAGAGAAAGTTGCTGCTGAACTGGAAGCTTACCTGAAAGAGAACCTGTAATATTAGCTGCATATAACTTATTATTTTGTTTAGTAACCGGATCCTGATCTTTTCAGGGTCCGGTTTTTTTCTGTCAGTTATGTGAATATTCATAAAAAAACGTCATTTCACTTTTTAATATGATACAAGTTAACGATTATTATCGTTTAATGTTGCATTCTTCTGATAAAAGAAATACAATCAGAAAGTCCGAAATCGGACAATGGTGTAAAGGATGGCAGTTATGACAACAATTAACCAAATTAGAACTTATATGATGAGGAATGCCAAGGCGCAGGATGATATTTATCATGCGTATGCGGTGAGGCATGGAGTTTCAGATTCTTTTCTGTTTTTAATGTATGTATTCCATGAAGACGGTGATGGAGTTACACAGGCGGAGATAGGGCAAATACTTAATGTTCCAAAGCAAACTGTTAACAGTGAATTGAAAAAGATGGAAGCGGACGGACTCATTTATTTGAAAAATGACGATAAAGATAAAAAGAAGAAAAGAGTGTTTCTGACAGAAACAGGGACCAATATAATGCGGGTACTGATAGAGCCGTTGATCCTGGCTGAAAATAGGGCATATGAATCAATAGGGATCAATAAATTAACTATGATGTCTGAACTTGTGGGGCAGGAAACCAGCGCCCTTAAAGAACAGATCGGAAGGATATAACAGCATGGCTGAAGAAAGAAGTATAAATACAATAGGAAAAGACTTCACTACCTGGGAACTGATCAAATTTGTCGGTTCTCCGGTGGCGACGAATTTTGTCATGTCAATGTTGCAGAACATTGACGACGGATTGTTTCTCTCGAGGTTTGTGGGCAAAGAGGCTCTTGCGGCATTCAACCTTTGTTTTCCTATATTCATGCTGATTGATGCAGCAGCAATGATGCTGGCTTCGATCTCTATCTATTGTGCTACAAAGATGGGAGAGGGAAGAAATAAAGAGGCTAACAGTGCTTTCACAACGATCACACTATGTATGTATGGGTTCGGATCACTTATCACTATTTGCATGATCATAGGGTTGAAGCCGCTGTTAGGTTTTCTAGGAGTAACAGATGCGATATTCCCTTATGCATGGGATTTCTTCTCAATTTCAAGATGGTATGTTCCTCTGAATATGGCTACATACATTTATTCAAGATTTTATGTAATTGCAGGAAAACCAAAATACTCGACAGTTACAATGCTGATGACTGCATTCTGCAACTTCTTTTTTGACTGGCTCTTTATGGCACGGCTGCATATGGGTATTCGCGGTTCATCATTTGCAAACTTTATCTCCACACTATCGGTTAATATATTCGGCCTGGTATTTTATAACTCAAAGCAGGCGGAAGTACGTTTTTCAAAACCGTCAAGGAATGTTTTGTATTTGCTGGCGACCACTGTGAGATACGGTTTTACGGACATGATGACGTCTTTTGCTATAGCTCTGAACTCACTTGTTTCCAACTATGTTCTTCTGGATATGGCTGGAGAAAGCGTGATATCTGCAAGTTCAATAGTTAATGGAATTCAATTCGCGTTCTGCAGCGCTTTTTTCGGCCTTATGGGAGCTACATCGCCGTTGGTTAGTTACGCATATGGCGAAAAGAACAAGGAAAAACTGGTTAAAGTACTCAAGCAGATACTAACAATAGGAACATTATTACTTTTGCTGATCCTTGTTCTGTTCTACTTCAGTAAAGACTTAATTCTGAATCTCTATCTGTCTGGAAATGAGCCACAGGACTATAGGGATACTGTAAGAGAAGGTCTTTCATATGCACCGCTGGTATACCCGTTTATGTTCTTCAATATATATGTGCAAGTAATGTTTATGGCGGTGAACAGAAGCAGACCGGCGACTGTACTATCTTTCCTGGAAAATATCCTGTTCTGCAATCTGACTGTTCTGGTGCTGCCGAGGCTGTTTGGACTGACAGGTTTCTGGCTTGCTATATCGGTAGCAGAAATGCTTACAATTGCTTTCTCGTTATTTTATATATGGAGATACAGGAATTCTTATGGCTATGGGAAAAGCGGCATAGCTACAGAATTGGCTTGATCGGTATGGCCATTTTAACAAAAGAATAAAAGAGCAACAGTTAAAAAAGGGCTATGATGCAATTGCATCATAGCCCTGAATTATTATTCTTTTATAAAACAGAAAGAATGCTTATTCCTGCCAGTAATCCGCATAATAATGATACTATCCCGACTATAAGGATAAATACATTTGCGCCTTTTTCTCTTATGTTGTTTTCGGAAGGCGAGAAGAACAGTTTTACTTCGTCACCGATTTTGAATGAGTCTTTTCTGCTTGAATTGACATTGCATCGGCGCAAAGTATTGTTTCCATCTAATTCATATCTGACGATGGGATAGTAGGTATATCTTGCGCCGCCTGAGAATCGGCCTTCCTTAGATATCTGACGCTCATAGATATCCACTATTTCAGCCTGTAGCTGTACCAGTTTCTTTCTTTTCAGGAAGATGAAATTGGCGATCATGCATACACCGATGCCAATAAAGATCAATGATAGGCAAAGCATGGCATAAATTTCTTTTCCCTGAGTCTGAAACAGGGCAAGAAGGATAAGAAGAGCACCGCCTATCATGCCTAGCCATGGGTGGAAAAGCCATTCATTTATGCCGTTCGTTAAGACAGGTTCACCTGTGACTTTATCAAAAAACAGATCTACCTTCTGGTTTGCAGCATACTCGACAGGGGATTTTACAGTGTGTCTTTCTTTTTTATTTGTTTTAGGATTAACTGATTCTACAGTAGTCTCATAAAAGTCAAAGACCTGTCTTCCGTATTTATCATTTTTAGTGACGTGTTTGCTGAATTTGACAGTTCCTTTCCGAGTCGCATCAGGTTTGCTGGTACGAAGATATTCACGTACTTGGCCGGAAGCAACAAGAAAAATCACGATGCCGGGAATGTACATCAATAATTGTGAAAAATCAGTCATAGTTCCTCCATAGAATCACGTAATGTAGTACAATTATATAAAAAAGAAGAGGTTATCAATGCAGGACGGAAGAAAAGCTTTATTTCTTGATCTGGACGGCACACTGCTTGATGATGCAAAAGGAATACCTGAGAAAAACAGGGAAGCGATCGAAACGATGCTTCAAAAAGGTCACAGCGTCATCATCACTACTGGGCGTCCTCTTTCCAGCGCCATTACTCAGGCATAGCGTCTTGGCTTAACAAAGCCGGGCTGCTATCTCATTGCGTATAATGGCGGGGTCCTCTATGACACAGCAGAGAGAAAAGAGATATTCAGGTCCACTCTTCCTCTGCAGTATGTGAAAAAGACATTTAAGGAAGCGGAGCGGAGAGGCATTCATATTCAGACCTACAATGCTACTAAGGTCCTTGTTGAACCTCGCTGCGAGGATGATGAGCTGGATCTCTATTGTTCAAAGATCCTTATGGAATATGAGGTGATTCCCAGCATTGAGATGCTTGAAGAAGAACCAGTCAAAATGCTTATTATTGATCTTTATGATCCTTCGCCTCTTGAAGAATTTCGGCAGTGGATAGCCTCATGGGCAGACGAAGAAATAGATACCTTTTTCTCTTGCGATGAATATGTTGAGATAGTAAGAAAGAATCTTAATAAAGGCAATGCGCTTCATCAGATGGCTGAATTGCTTGGTGTCCCAATCGAGAACACTGTTTCAGCAGGTGATGCCGCCAATGATATTGATATGATCAGGGAAGCGGGTATTGGGTGTGCCATGATCAATGGGTCTGATGATGTGAAAGCTCAGGCAGATTACATCACTGTATTGGATAATAATCAGGGTGGGGTTGCTGAGATAATTGAGCGCTTTATTCTATGATCAGTCGTTTTCTTCTCTATTCAATGGAACAACTATTATATCTGTTCCGTTCTGACGCATGTGTTCAACGAGAACAGGATCAGCCAGTTCGTCGGTGATCAAAGTGTATTCACAATCATATGTGCAGCTTCCGTAAGAGCTGCTTCTGTCTTCTCTAGAATGTAATTTTGTATGATCCGCCAATATGTACACATGTTGGCGGGTCTTTGTTATCATGACCTCGTTTATCCCTATCTCTGTAGGTATATCATAAACAAATTCAGCATCTTCATATACTGCAGCA
>JAEIGA010007246.1_pt1 | contig 16863 bp, 19 predicted proteins | sample 9270691 | NCBI WGS metagenome assembly JAEIGA01 (sample SAMN17057246, study PRJNA624740) | gut metagenome | biome: biome; isolation source: fecal sample | host: Bos grunniens | place: China: Xizang | collected 2019
ATTTCCCACTTCCGCAGTATAGGATTACGGTGTGTCATGGTAAGATGAAACCTGAGGATAAGGATGCGGCTATGGCTCAGTTTAAGCGTGGCGAGGCAGATATTCTGATTGCTACCTCGGTTATCGAGGTGGGTGTTGATGTCCCCAACGCTACGGTTATGGTCATCGAGTCGGCAGAGCGCTTCGGTCTATCGCAGCTCCACCAGCTACGCGGTCGTGTAGGTCGTGGTGGCGAACAGTCCTACTGCATCCTTATGTCGGGAGATAAGCTCTCGAAGGATGGGCGTGCGAGGTTGGAGGCTATGTGTGCTACCAACGATGGCTTTGAGCTCTCGGAGCTCGACCTTAAGTTGCGTGGTGCAGGCGATATACACGGCACGCAGCAGAGTGGTGAGGCCTTTGAGCTAAACATCGCAAATCTGGCTACCGACACCCAGATTATGGAGCTTACGCGCAACGAGGCACTCGCTATCTTGGCTGATGATGCTGACCTATCGCGTCCGGAGCATCTATCTCTTAGGGAGTTGCGTGACCGTCATAAGAAAAAGGAGCGTATCGACTTCTCGGATATATCATAAATTCGTAATAAAGCGTTATCTTTGCAGACAAATTAAAGAGATAAAATTGTATTATGGCACTTATAAGATGTGAAAAATGTGGTAATCCCGTATCGAGCAAGTCTAAGGCTTGCCCCGTATGTGGCGCACCATTAGCGGGTGAGAGCCCAGCTGTGGATACCTCTGTGGCGGAGGCTACTGTGGAGAAATCGCCAAAGACACTCAATGATATCATCGCTGAGCGTAGCACACAAAGAACACTCAACGATACGCACACTACCACGGAGGAGAAGCCTGTGGAGCGTGTTGTTGTTGCAGAGCCTCAGAGCGTGAAGATGCCTGAGTTTGAGAGTGTAACGGATGTTGATAGTGCGCATGTTGAGGACTTAGAGGTAGAGATTGAGCGCAATGAACGCTCCATTAAGGGGCTTAAGACCATGCTTCTTATCCTTGTGTTACTACTTCTACCCACTGCCTACTTCAGCATAAGCTACATCGTTAAGTATCGTAGCATCAAGGAGGACTACGCCATTGTTGAGTCTGCACGCCAGCTCTTCGAGGAGCAGAACGCACTCCTGCAAAGGGATGCCGAGAGCCTTGTGCATGAGCTTGAGGAGTTGAAGGATCGCAACGATACGATGATGATAAAGTATCAGGAGGCAGTGACGATGCTCGAGCAGTTGCAGAAGGAGCGCACCTACAACTACAACCAGCTTGCAAAGTATAAGAAGGAGGTCGAGACGCTTCGTGGCGTCATGAAGGGCTACCTCCGTCAGATAGACTCGCTCAACACCATAAACAACAATCTACAGGCTGAGAATGTGGCATATAAGAAGGAGATTACCACCGCGCAGCTTCGTGCAGATGTTGCCGAGGAGCGTGCCGACGAGCTTGGTACTAAGGTGCGTATAGGCTCAGTTATCCGCGCCAGCGGTGTGCGTATTGTAGCTCTTAACGATAACTCTAAGGAGGTGCGTCGTGTTAAGCAGGCTGCTCGTCTCCGTGTTGACTTTGAACTTACAGCCAACGAGCTTGCCGAGCCAGGCGAGAAGAGTATATATATATGTATTACAGCACCTGATGGCTATGTACTATCGTCTGAGGATATGATACTCTTTATGTACGAGGGCGAGGAGATGATGGCATCAGCGCTCCGTAAGGTGGACTACGAGAACCAATCAGTCCCTGTAAGTATCTACTACGATGGTTCTCATTTCGAGAAGGGTACCTACCGCGTAGATATCTACATCGACGGAAGACATAGCGGCTCGCAGGAGACCTACTTCGAGTAATTTCTTGTGATAAGCCGTAATCTGCGGCACATCCCAAAAACAACACTCTGGGCTGTACTATATGTACTATCCCAGAGTGTTTTATTTTGCGATGCACCACATCTTGCGGCTTCTGACAAGAAATTGAAGTGAAAACTGAAAACTGAAAAGTGAAAAGTGTGGTGTCTGCGACGCGTGTTTATAAAGTGAAAAGTGCAAAGCGCTCGGCAGCATCAACGCTGATGCCCGACCTCGCTCTGGTCCCTATCGTCTCTCTTGTCCCTCTCGTCCCAAAATAACAAGAGACGAAAGAGACCTCAGAGACGAAAGAGACGACAGCGAAGTCGCGGACAACGCACGGCAGTGTGTAGCGCTCGATAGCGACAACGCAGACTGATGCCCGACCTCGCTCTGGTCCCTATCGTCTCTCTTGTCCCTCTCGTCTCAAAATAACAAGAGACCCGAGAGACGAAAAAGACGAAAGAGACGAAAGAGAAGTCGCGGACAACCGCAAGGCAGTGCAAAGCGCTCGGCAGCAACAACCCTAATAACCCTTAATAACCCTTAATAACCCCTAAACACCCTTAATCACTCTCTACTAATTACTATTTAAACATTAAGGGGCTGACTAAGTTACTTAGCCAGCCCCACAACTTTGTAAATGTAGTCGTTCGCAGACTACTTAATTGCGATAGCGTCAATCTCTACCAATGCACCCATAGGCAATGCTGCAACCTGATAGCAGATACGAGCAGGCTTGTCACCTGTGAAGAACTCAGCGTAGATAGCGTTCATAGCGCCGAAGTCAGCGATGTCAGCCAAGAGAACTGTTGTCTTAGCCACATTGTCGAATGAGTAGCCAGCCTCCTCAAGGATATAACCGAGGTTTGTGAGTGCCTGGCGTGTCTGTGCCTCTACGCCCTCAGCCATCTTACCTGTAGCACCGTCGATTGGGAGCTGACCAGAGATGTAAAGAGTTGCGTCGTGTGCGATAGCCTGTGAATATGGACCTACTGCCTTAGGTGCCAATGGTGAAGCGATAACTTTTTTCATTTTGTATAAATTTTAATAGTTTTGTATTATCTTTGTTGCGACTACAAAGATACACATATTTTAGAAAATTATATGAAACGACTCTTTATATTTTTATCAGCGATACTATTTATCCTTGTTTTGGTGGGTTGTTGTGACTGCCGTAAGCGTGCAAAGTTGGAGAAACCTCTTGTAGGAACGGAGTGGCAGTTGGTGCAGATTATGGGACGAGATACCCATGCTGAGGGTGATAAGTTTACGCTTCTGCTCCACGACAATGGCACGGTGACAGGTATGGGTGAGTGTAATCGTCTCACGGCAACATATAGTGTCACCCCCTCGCGCTCACTTAGCTTTACAAACCTTGCTACTACGCGTGTCTATTGTCCCAACTACGAGGCTGAGAATGCCTTTCTCAATATGGTAGAGAGTGTTACACACTACGAGATGGATGCCGAGAGTATGATACTCCTATCCAATGGTACGCTTGTAGCCATCATGCGCCCTAAAAACTTGCAGTAGCTGTGAATATAGAGTTGATTGTTGTCGGTAAGACCGACATGAAGGAGGTTGAGGCACTTGTTACGATGTACACCAAGCGCCTGAACCACTATGTGCGCTTTGCCATTACGACCATTGCCGATATACGCAACACTAAGAAGCTCTCTGAGGCTGAGCAGAAACGCCTTGAGGGCGAGGCTATACTACGCCTTATCAACGACTCTGACCACCTCATGCTTCTCGATGAGCATGGCTCGGAGTTTCGCTCTATAGAGTTTGCCGAGATGATACAGCGCCGCATGTCGGCAGGCACCAAGCGCTTGGTCTTTGTCATCGGTGGTCCCTATGGCTTCTCGGATGCTGTCTATCAGCGCGCCAATAGCAAAATATCGCTCTCGAAGATGACCTTCTCGCACCAGATTGTCCGCGCCATCTTCACCGAACAGCTCTACCGCGCCTTTACCATTCTTAAGAACGAGCCCTACCACCACGAGTAACTTTTCGAAGTGAAAGGTGTGAGGCGCTTTGCGCGGAGTTTATAAAGTGAAAACTGAAAAGCGCTCGGCAGCATCAACGCCGATACCCGACCTCGCTCTGGTCCCTATCGTCTCTCTTGTCTCACTCGTCCCAAAATAACAAGAGACCTGAGAGACGAAAAAGACGAAAGAGACGGCAGCGAAGTCGCGGACAACGCATGGCAGCGACAACGCTGATACCCGACCTCTCTCCCGTCCCTATCGTCTCTCTTGTCCCTCTCGTCTCAAAATAACAAGAGACCCGAGAGACGAAAAAGACGAAAGAGACGACAGCGAAGTCGCGGACAACGCATGGCAGCGACAACGCTGATACCCGACCTCTCTCCTGTCCCTATCGTCTCTCTTGTCTCTCTCGTCCAAAAAATAACAAGAGACGACAGCGAAGTCGCGGGCATCACAAAAGAAACCACTCAGGGATGTACTTCTTGTACTATCCCTGAGTGGTTTGAACTTTGATTTTTTTGAGTGGTAATAAATTACTTCTGGCACTCGCCACAGCACTCCTCCTTGCACTCAGCCTTCTCAGCGCAGCAAGCATCCTTGCACTCAGCCTTCTTCTCGCAGCACTCCTTCTTCTCAGCGCAGCAAGCATCCTTGCACTCTGCCTTCTCAGCGCAGCACTCATCCTGGCACTCAGCAGCCTCAGCAGCGCACTCAGCACAGCACTCTGTAGCAGCCTGCTCAGCATCCTTAGCCTTCTTGTTCTGACCACCACATGATACCATCGTTACAGCAGCAAACAAAACTGCCAATGCAAAAAACTTCTTCATAGTCGATAAATATTTTATAGTTTTTAGTTGTTTACAACAACAAAAGTAGGTAATTATTTCTGTATCTCCAACTTTTTGAACAGAAATTTATCTTTTATGACAACTATTCTATTATTGATGGCTCTATAGCAAGGCTGTCTAAACTCTCCACTGGGGTGTTCAGAGGTGTTGTCAGAGCCTCAAGCTTTATGCTCTCGCGGCGAGGAAAGGCCTTGGGATAGTTGGGCAAAATCTTTGCCATAAGGATTTGTGCCTCCTCCATCGAGAGGCAGTCGCCTACCGAAACCTTGAAGTATGGACTTTCATAGACAAGGTAGGCGTTTATGTTGGGGTAGAGGCTCTTGAACTCCTGTAGCACAGTGTCGGCATTATCTCCCGCATACTGACCATTATTCGAGAAGATAACGATGCGGAAGCCGTTGACCTCACCTCTGCGGCGTTGTGCTTCAACAGCTCTTACGGCATCTCTTGTGCCATTATCATCCATAACATTGACATAGCTACCCTCAACAGATGTTCTAAGTAGCTCCTGTTTTACTCGCTCAACACTCTGTGCCGAGGCGCAAAGGCTTGCACATAGTGCAACAATACAAAGAATATATCTCATACAATTATGCTATTTCATCAACATATTTAGACTCTCTATCTCCCTCTCGGGTAGCGCCAAAAGCTGTAGCACGCTATTTAGCGGCACGCCCTCCTGAGCGAATGTTCTCTTAAAGAGCGGTGTTCCCGCCTTGATGCGGTAGTTTATCGTTATATCCTCCCTATCACCCAAGGCTATGCGCGCCACAAGTCCCGCGAACGATAGCATCGAGCGCGAGGTAAAGCGCAGAGGAACAAGCACCTCGGTGTTACTCTTACGAGGCACCACAACCCTATCTCTTAGTGAGAGTGTGAGGCGTGGTGTGCTATTTACAAGGATATCAACCTCCCCCTCCTTGACCACCATACGCCAGCAACCGCTATTCTCCACCTCAACCCAGAGGTTTGCCCCCGAGGTTGAGAGGTGTGTGACACGCTCAAAACCCCGAAACTCTAACTTCTGTGCCACGCTACGCGGAGCAGAGATGAGCAGAAGAGCGAGTAGTATGGCATATCTAAGCCCTCTCATTAGCCTACTTTGTTGCAATGTAGATATATGCTATGCCGAAGCTCTGCGAGCGAGCCTTGACTCTGCAGAAGCCCACACCACGGAGCATATCCGAGAAGCGCTCAGGCGTAGGGAACTCCTCGACAGAGTCGGGAAGATAGGTGTAGGCCTGCTTATCCTTGGATATCATACCTCCGATGCGTGGCAGCAGGCGATGTGCATACTGGCTATAGACCCAGCGTATAAGGCGGTTCTTAGGCATCGAGAACTCCAGCACCACCAACTTTCCACCAGGCTTAAGTGTGCGGTATAGCTCACTAAGACCTCGCTCTATATTCTCAAAGTTACGCACACCAAAGGCCACTGTAACGGCATCAATGCTGTTAGAGGCTACCATGTGTAGGTTCTCAGCATCGCCCTTTTCGAGCATTATACGCTCCTCCAGACCCTGCTTCTCAATCTTACGGCGTGCCACAGCGAGCATCTCCTCCGAGAGGTCAACGCCAAGTATCTGTGTGCGGTCAACACGCTTAGCCATAGCTATAGCAAGGTCGCCCGTACCTGTAGCTACATCCATAATCTTGTGTGCCTTAGCGCGGCGCACAATACGCATAACACGGCGACGCCACATACGGTCGATATTGAGCGACATGATGTGGTTTAGTTTGTCGTATGTAGGTGCGATGTTGTCAAACATCTGCTCCACCTGCTCCTTTTTGCTCTGTTCTTCGTTGTAAGGTTTCATATCTTCTATTCATAGCGCATAATCACCGATGGCGATATGCGTGTTGAGAATGTTGCTGGTATAAGCATAAAGATAACCGTAGCTATCACTATGCCCGCTATTGCCAATATCCACCACCCCCAACATAGAGCTGCTGGCACAGCATCCAAGAGATAACCCTCTGTGGGTAGTGGGATGATTGCCCATGTGTGTTGCACAAAGATCATCGTAAGAGCTATGGCTATACCCCACGCCATACCGCGCCCCAAAATAAATAACGCACGGTAGAGGAATATTCGTATAACCGCACCACGATGCATACCCAAGGCACGCAGCACACCAATCATACGCTGACGCTCCATGACGATGATAAGCAACGATGTTGTGATGTTAAGCAACGCCACAATAAGCATTATGACCACCACCGCCAAAGCCGTGATATCGTGCGTTGCCAACCACCCAAAGATATGGGGGAAGAGTCGCTGCATGGAGAAGGCCTCGGCAAGCACGCCATGGGTGAAATATAGCTCCAAGAGCGCATTATCCATATCCTCGGCAAAGAGCTTGGCATCCATACCATCGTCGAGCCAGATATCGTAGCCCGTTAGCATATCGCCACCATAGAGGCGTGCCACATTACGCATATCTGTTATGGCGTAGCTGTTATCTAAAAAATCAACACCTGTGTTGTATATGCCCGAGAGAGTGAAACGGTCACGAAGCACGCCACTCGTCTCATCTATAAAGACCATCTCCACGCGGTCACCCACCGCTATATCCATCTTCTGTGCTACGCGCTTGGAGAGGAGTATCTCCTTCTTGCGAGGCTCGGCACTGAGGTTCGGAAACGCGCCCTCCACCATTCGCTCCTCATAGAAGCTACTATCGTAGAGGCTATCTACGCCCTTGAGCAACACACCCACGATGTTATCATCGCTCTTAAGCACACCCTCCTTATTTGTAAATCGGCTCTTACGCACTATGCGGCCATCCATAAGCAGGGAGTCGAGGGCTTCGCACTCCTCAAGTCCCACGCTCGATACGATGCCGTGGCTCTGCGGTGCTGTGATTGTTACATCGGCAGCCGCCCCAGATATAAGCTCTCTGAGGTTTTGCTTGAAGCCCACAACGACAGACAGGGTGATAAGGATAACGGCTATGCTCACGGCTGTAGCGACCACTGCCACACGCTCCATGATACCCGCCTTGTTACCCTCCTCACGCTTTGATAGGCGTTGTGCTATGTAAAACTCGGTATTCACAAGGTACAAAGATAGGAAAAACTATTTATTTGAACTCTCCTAAGACGGCATATATTCTCTAAAATACCTCTCTGAGTATCCTCAACGACTCCACAGAGTGGATAGCATCGAGGTGAAAGGCGTAGTAGCGAAGCATGGCATCGAGGAACTCTACACGCTCATGACGATTAAGACCCACCTCGCCCAAGTAACGCACATCGCACTCCAACATATCGTGTAGGATACGGGCATTTTCGGGTGTCAGCGCCATGCTGGGGATAAGGGCGTGGGGTGTAAAGTGACCATCGCGTATATCCAACCAAGCACCATCCACATACTCATTATCGGGCGAGAAGCCTAAGGGGCGACTTAGGTTGGCAAGAAACCATAGGTGGAAATTAGATATACCCTCCTCCAGGGCATCCAACGCTCCCACCGATGCCCACACAAACTCAAAGAGGTCGTGCGAGGGCTCGCTATCCTTGATTAGGCGATAGAGAACCTCAGCCATAAAGAGTGCCATGGTCGATTTACGCACATCGAACGGAGTGTTTTGAAGCACCATGCCGGGCACTAAGTCCTTCATGCGGTGCATGGCCATCTTCGAGGAGCTAAGACCCTCGAACTCAACAGCAAACATAGGCTGCAAGAGTGCCATTTTTGACCCCTTAGCTGTGGGGCGTATGCCCTGCACCATATAGCTTTGGCGACCTGCGGTGTCGGTGAGCATATTCACTATGACCCCCTTGTCGCCATACTTTATGGTATTTAGCACTACGCCGCGTGCCTTATACGACTTCATTGACATAATCGCTACTTGGGGTCATGCCAGCGACCATCGCGCTTGATTATCTCGATAAGGTGGTCAAGAGCCTCGCTCTGGTGGATATTACGCTCCACAATCTCGCGCCCACGATAGAGGGTTATATGCTCTGGCGAAGAGCCTACATATCCGTAGTCGGCATCTGCCATCTCGCCAGGGCCATTGACTATGCAACCCATAACACCTATTTTAAGATCCTTCAAATGTGAGGTGCGCTCCTTGATCTCTGCTAAGGTCGATTGGATATCGTAGAGTGTGCGACCACAACTTGGGCAGGCGATATACTCCGTGCGCGAGAAGCGTAGGCGCGATGCCTGCAAAAGCATCAACTCGATATTCTCTATCTCCTTGTCACTCAATGCTGGAGCATCAATCCACACGCCATCTGCAAGACCATCAATAAGTAGCTGACCCATGTCCAAGGCAGCATATATGGCAACCAATTCTTTGCGACTCTCCGCGTAGCGACGGCGTAGTACGATAGGGGTGTTATCCTCTCTGTTGAGTATCGCTGCGCGCCACTCATGCGTAGGGTTTGAAGATGTAGTCTCCATAACCTCATACTCAGCAGTTATCTCGCTATGGATGATAGGCTTTGCCGAGGTGCGTGGGCGGAATGATGTTGGCGAGTAGTTATCACTATTCTTAATCTCGAACTCACCATCTCGGTTGGCAAAGTAATCTACTATGATACGACCCACGGGAACCTCATTCTCAGGTGCCTCGGTAAGTGATACACGCAAGGTGTCGCCTATGCCGTCTGCAAGGAGTGCGCCTATGCCCACAGCGCTCTTTATGCGACCCTCGATGCCGTCGCCCGCCTCGGTAACGCCCAAGTGTAGAGGATAGGTCATACCCTCGCGCTCCATTGCCTCAACTAAGAGCCTGTAGGCGTGTACCATGACGCGTGTGTTGCTCGACTTCATCGATACAACAACATTGTCGAACTGCTCCGCACGACACATTCTTAAGAACTCCATTGCCGAGGCTACCATACCCTCAGGCGTATCGCCATACTCATCAAATATGCGCTTTGCAAGCGAGCCATGATTAACACCTATACGCAGTGCCACACCGCGTCTGCGGCATATCTCTATAAGGCGTTGTAGCTCGCCATTCGAGGTGCGAAAGTTACCAGGGTTTATGCGCACCTTATCCACCGCCTCGGCAGCAATCATCGCAATCTCTGGCGTGAAGTGAATATCGGCAACAATAGCCGCCTTAACACCCTCCTCATCAAGGCGTTGCATAATAGGTGCAAGTGCTTCGCCCTCTCTTTTGCCCTGTGCTGTAAGGCGCACAATCTCTGCTCCTGCATCGGCAATACGCTTGGTCTGCGCAACGCTAAGCTCAACATCGGCAGTGGGTGTATTTGTCATCGACTGCACGGTGATAGGATTACTACCTCCAATCTTGACACCACCGAAACACACTTCGTGTGCCTCTCTACGGCTATATCTGAGTGTTGTTTTCATCTCTTATGCTGTTTTATAGTGCAAAGTTACTATTTTTTCTAAAACTCTGGTGCGCACTCTATCTTTATTCTCTCTTTTGTGGCGGGGTGCATAAACTCCAAGCGCGAGGCATGAAGGTAGAGTCTATGTCCATCCTTGAGGTCGGTATTGCACTCCCTACCGTAGATGTTGTCGCCTACGATAGGTGCGTTAAGTCCTCGGTGGTGTGCCGAGTGTAGGCGTAGCTGATGCGTGCGCCCTGTTATAGGTGTGAACTCTATGCGCGTGCGCTCGCCCTCATAACTAAGCACACGATACTCCGTCACAGCACTCTTTCCATCATCCGCCACCATCTGTCGTGGTCTATTATCATAGTCAAGGCGCATAGGTAGCTCTATTATACCAATTTCATGTGTTACCATGCCCTCAACGATAGCCGTATAACGCTTTGATACGCTGCGCCTTATAAACTGCTCTTGAAGCGCCTTATGTGTATCCTTGTCTTTGGCTAACACAAGGATGCCAGATGTTGATTGGTCGAGGCGGTGAACAATCATCGGCGATGTGACATCGGGGTATCGCTCCCTCGCCCACTGCTCCACGCTCCTTACGCCCGACTTACCCTCCACCGAGAGCATTCCGCAAGGCTTGTCTATAACAATTATGTACTTATCCTCTAACAATATACGAGGCTCGGCGGGTGCTATAGCCTCAAGTGGGTTTGGCTCAACATCAAGTCCCTCAAGCATATGTGTTAATATCGGCTTACACTTACCTATGCAAGCGGGATAGAAGGCTCCGTGGTGGCGCACCTCACCGCGTGGCGATGCCCCTTGCCAGAACTCCGCCATGGCGATAGGTTTATAGCCTTTTTGAAAGGCATATTGAAGGAGCTTGGGAGCTGCACACTCTCCCGCACCTGCAGGTGGCACACCTTGTGCTGTTGGCGCAAATAGCTCAACTAAAGTTTTAATCTCGCCTCGGCTGTTCAATATGCGAAACTGCTCAAATATCTGATTTTGAAGCGCTGCAGAGCGTTGCTGTCGCTCTTGCTTTAGCGTTGCTATCTCCGCGCTTAGCCTATCGAAATGCTCCTCACTCTTTGCCACACCCTCCTTAAGTTGTCGCTTTAGACGCTGCATATCGGCATTATCGCGCTGGCTCTCAAGGATAAGAATATCGCTATTCTCACCCTCGGCACGGCGTCTGTCACGCTCCGCCTTACGCTCCGCAACAATACGCTTAAACTCGGATAGGCGTCTATCGGCATCTGCTCGCGTCTGCTCCAAATTGCGCTTTGCCAAGGTGTATTCCTCACCCTTACTAAGCTCTGCAATGCGCTGATTTATAGCCGTAATCTCTGCCTCTCCACGGCGGAAGAAGTCGCCAGGTTGCAGCATGTCGTAGATGGGTGGCACGAAGTATTCGTGATTGTTGCTACCCGCTAAGTTACCCGAAAATGCCGCCAAATAGCCGAGCTTGCCCTCGCTATCCTCAACAACAAGAACTCCGAACATCTTGCCACGCGAAATCTCCTCGCTCCACTCTGGGCGCGTAGCAAGGAAATTTTTGACCTCCTCGGCGGCGACGACAGAGAGTTGGTGAGGCACATAATGAAATGGCCATGTAAAGAGCCGTGGTCGCTCAATCTTATCGATGTTGTGTTTGAAACGGTGTAACATTTTTGATATATTTTCGAGTACAAATATACAAATTACGGATAAAATAGTTGCACAGATGATATAAATATCATAACTTTGTAACAGAGGTCTTATCTAAATATTAAAAAATATGAAACGCTTTATCTATTACCTTATGACACTCCTTGGATTTGGAGTGCAGGGGTGTGATAACATTGACAATCCTTTTGGTGGTGGTGAGGTATGCATGTACGGTACTCCTGTCGTTGAGTTTCATCTTTCGGCTCGCGTCATTGATAAGGATGGCAACCCAATTCAGGGTATTGAGGTGCGACCAAATAGCGGCATTCCATGTCTTAACAAGACCGGCTTCTCGGACTATCAGGGTGTCATAAACGCCTATTACCACGATACAGGTTTTGCGGGAGATATACATGAGGTGATCTTCTACGATGTTGACGGCGAGGCAAATGGTGGCGAGTTTGCACAACTGAAACTCGATATTAGCGATAAGGTTACAAAGGTTGAGGAGGGCGACGGCTGGAATCAGGGTAGCTACAAAGCCGAAATAGGCGATGTGGTACTCTCACTCAGAGAGGGTGGTAACGAAGAGGTTGTTGAGAAAGCATACCGCATCAACCTTAGTGTCACAGTAATCAACGAGGAGGGTGAGCCTATTCAGGGTATTCTTGTGCGCCCTGAGAGTGGCGACTTTGCAGGTCGTGTAGGCTACACCGACCACCTTGGTAGGGTGACAGCCTGCGAGTATATAGAGTCTGTAGATGGGCGCTTTGTGCTACAATTTAAGGATGTGGATGGCGAGTACAACCTCGGAGAGTTCGAGGATGTTAACCTCGATATCACTGACAAGGTGATGGCTGTAGTGACGGCGTCTGGCACGGCGGATGTAGTGTTGGAGCCTGTGGTAATGTATAAGAAATAGTGCATATGAGATGTCCTACCTCTCTCATTAGGTGCCTATTTTTTGTGGCTGTTCTCTTTGCTGGGTGCGAGGAGAATGAGGATATGATGCGTTGTACCATAACTAAGCCATACCAATTTCGCCATAATGACTCTAAAATCTGCAATGGAGAGATTTTAGAGTTTGAGTATTTCACCGAGTTTAATGCGCCATTTGAGATTGTCATTACAGAGCAAGAGACTCAAATTATTCTCCAGCGCGAGAATCACACGCTTAAGCGTGGTGAGGGTAAGCTGCAAATTGTTGTTGACATAGGTGACTATCGAGGCCCAGGCACTGTGGAGGTCTTGTTTATGTCGAAGAAGCTGGATAAACTACTCTCTAATAGTGAGTCTTGGACACGAAGGCGTTATTCTGCAAATTTTTGTGATATAGAGCCATAAATCTATGAAGAGATATGTTCTTATAGTTCTGGGCATAGCCCTTTTTGCTCTCTCTTGTGAGCGCAGGGAGCATAGTTTTATGTTTGGTGTAGATAGAGACTCCTATATTTCGGCAGATATATATGGCTCATATCGTAACTATAACGGTATGCGCTTTACGAGTAGTTCTGGCACATATACATCCGATGACCACCCAGAGTTAACGATACATAGCGACGGCACATTTAGTTTTCGGCTTGATAGAGGGCTTTACGCACAAAATGGAGATTACATGCATCTCTGCTTTTATTGGGATAAGGAGGATAGTGAATTTGAGTTTGGCAAGGTCTATTCGCTCACGCTGTTTGGTCTGGCACGCGCAGATGTAGATCTCTACGAGCAATCTGAACACTTCATGTATAAGGCGGTGAATGGCTGGATTATCTTTCGTTCACGACGCCCCTATGATGGTGGTCTTCTCTACTCTGGAGAGTTTCGTTTCGAGGGTTGCACAGAGGAGGGTGATAGGATAATGGTAGATAATGGTAAATTTATAGATTGCCGTATCTGCTGGGACGATGACTACGGTTGTGCAGCATATTAGTTGTTCTATGGTGCTTTGAAATTTGTATTTGTAGGAAAATATTTGTATTTTTGCAGTAGGCGATAATATCAAGGTAAATAGAAATAGCATAGTTATGAAGAATCATTGTTTTTTATTGTTTGCGTGTGTGCTTTTCTCAGTCTTGTCGTTGGTAGCATGTTCCAATGATGAGGGACCGTTGCAGAATATTGTGATTATCTCTCAGAGGTACAATGAGGCGGATGTTCGTAATGGTGAACTTCTTTCGTTGAGCTATTATAGTGAGTTTGCCACTAAGGTGGAGGTGGTAATCAAGGATGGCGATAATGTCAATGTTCTTCAGCATGAAGTTGTTGATATCAACCGTGGTGATGGTGTGTTGTCTGTGAAGATTGATGTTGGCAGGTACTATGGCAGGGCGATTGTTTATATCTCCTATCCAAATCTTTATGAGAAAAAACTCTTCTCTGAGGCAAAGAGGGATATAACTGAGCGATTCTTCGTGAATATCCTTGAGGTTGAGGATGAACCACGACCTGAGGATGAGATAAATTAGTCAATATAAGATAGCAAGAGTAGCGTATGAAAAGGTATATTAAGCTATTTTCAGTAATTATAGCTGTTGTGATATTTGCTGTGTCATGCTCCGAGCAGAACCTCTCTATGATATTTGGGTCGAACTTAGACTCTAAGATTTCGGCTACTATATCTGGAACGCATCGTGAATACGACAGCCGATATTTTTCAAGTGATTCGGGCACATATCAGCGCAATGACCATCCACAGATAACCATCCACGACGATAGCACTTTTAGTGTTAAGCTGGATCGTACGCTCTATAATAGCGAGGGTGAGTATGTTCGTCTATGCTTTGATTTGAATAGAGTTGCTGGGGAGTTGGAGATAGGCAAGGTCTATCCTCTCTATATGAAGGATGATTCGCGTGCCTATGTTGAGCTTGTGGATAGAAAAGATGATAGCTTCGAGACCTCAATATACAACACTGTTGATGGATGGCTACTCTTTACAAATAAGAAGGTACACTCTGGTGGCTTCCTCTTCTCAGGAGAGTTTAGTTTTAGAGGTGCTACCGAGGCAGGGGATAAGGTCTCTGTGGAGAGAGGCGTATTTACCAATTGCCGCATCTGTTGGGGTGATGACTATGGCTGTGCAGCCTACTAACAACCTAATATCAAGGGGATATGAAACGCATATTAAACTATCTGTTAGGACTCTTGGGCGTAGGTGCTGCAAGTTGCATTCCTGTGGCCATGTACGGAACACCACATGTGGAGTTCTCGCTCTCGGCACGCGTCATAGACGAGGCGGGCAACCCAATACAGGGTATCGAGGTGCGTACAAAGAGTGGGCAGCCATTTGACCATAATACAGGCTTTGCCGACTACCTCGGAAATATCGAGGCTGTAAGTGGCGATATATGGCCCAACGAGCAGTATAAGGTCGTATTCCTCGATGTTGATGGCGAGTATAACGGTGGCGAGTTCGAGAGCTTAGAGCTTGATATAAGTGACGAGGTTAAACAGACCAAAAAGGGCAGTGGCGATTGGTATCAAGGTGCGTATAAGGCTGAGCTTGGCGATGTTACGCTTACCCTCAAGGCTCAGGATGATAACAACACTAACGAGGAGGAGTCACTATGAAAAGGTTAATGCTGCTTTTTGCCGCACTCCTATGCGTTGTTGTGTCGGGCTGCGATGAGATTTATGAGGATTACTACTGTCTATACTTCTCTGCTGAGATTGTGGATGAGGATGGAGTACCTATTCAGGGTATCTATGCCTACCCCGAAGGTGATAAGTTTGATGGTCGCGAGGGCTACTCCAACCACCTTGGCAAGATAGATGCCTTTGGTCAGATTAAGCCAAGTCGCAGATTTGTTATATGTATAGAGGATGTTGATGGTGAGTATAACCGTGGCGAGTTTAAGGGCGTTGCTATAGACATCACAAACAAGGTTAAAGCTCCCTCAGTACCCGATGATTACGGATTTACGGGTAGCGACATTGTAGATTTGGGCAAAGTTGTATTGAAGAGAAAGTAAAACGATATATTATGAGAACTAAGAGATTTATTTGTGCTGCATTGCTTTTCGTGGCAATGGTATTCGCTGAGAGCGCATCGGCACAGCTCAAGACATCATACTTTATGGAGGGTTCGTACTTCCGTACTGAGCTTAACCCTGCGTTAGCACCAACGCGTGGATATCTTGGACTTACGCCATACTCTGGATTTACATTTGGTAATTATAGCAACTACAACTCCTTAATGACCTTCTACCGCGATGGTCAAAATGTGGGTGCAGCAAGCCCATTGGTATCTTTCAATGATTTCATCGGCAGGTTACCAAACAAGTGTAAGGAGTCATTTAGCTACAATATCAACATCTTTCAAACAGGCTTCTACACCCGCAATGACACATTCTGGAACATCGGTTCGAATATACGCCTTATGATGGATAGTACATTACCAAAGGAGTACTACAAAATATTGAAGAGCGAATTTACTGATGGTACAACAGCTAAGGATATCCGTCTTAACTGCGACGCATACATCGAGAACTATATTGGTCGCACCTTCCGCATCGGCGATAACATCACCTTGGGTGCTCGTGCAAAGTTCCTCGTGGGTCTCATAAATATGAATATATATTTCAACGAGATTGCTGCTAACAACGACATGTACCATGTAGATGGCGGTATGAAGGTGGCTGGCTCCATCGTATATAGCTCAGACTACAACGGCGAGGAATTCCCAGAGATTACGGATGATACAACAATTGCCCCAGTGTTCGATAATACTAAGAGTTTCGGTGGAGCTATCGACCTTGGTGCTGAGGTACGCTTGTTAGATAACCATCTTAAGCTATCGGGAGCTATCACAGACCTTGGCTTTATCAGATGGTCGAAGGATACTATGATGGAGAGCACGATGACAGCATCGTTCGACAAAAAGAGCGATGTGGACAACATCTTAAGCATAATGGAGGATGATCTTTTGGAGATGCCTCGTTTCTTGTCGGGCTACACCACACGCCTTGTTACCAATATCAACCTTGGTGCTGAGTACAACTTCCTTAGCAACCACTTCTCTGTGGGAGCTTTGTCGAGCACACGCATCTTGCATGGTGGCATGATGAGCGAGCTTACAACATCGTTAAATGTGCGCCCAACAAACTGGATATCGTTCACTGCAAGCTATACCCTCTTCAATGGCAATGTTCCGGGAGTCTATGGTGCTGCGGTGAACATACACCCAAAGCTTATCAATATCTTC
>JAEIGA010007247.1_pt1 | contig 16863 bp, 11 predicted proteins | sample 9270691 | NCBI WGS metagenome assembly JAEIGA01 (sample SAMN17057246, study PRJNA624740) | gut metagenome | biome: biome; isolation source: fecal sample | host: Bos grunniens | place: China: Xizang | collected 2019
GACTACCTCCAGATCTTCAACGAGGGTATCCACTACTCGTTCATCGCATCTGTGGCTGCAATGCTTATCTCTCTCACAATCTTCGTATCTACACGCAAGCGCTTCCCAACTCCTGCAAAGAAGGCAGCTGCTGTATCTGTTGACTACACTCCTGAGGAGCGCATGGCAGCAGCTAAGGAGATCAAGCAGCGTTTGTACGCTTTGTTCGCAGTGTTGGCTATCGCCATCTTCTTCTGGTTTGCATTCCACCAGAATGGTACATCACTCTCAATGTTCGCTCGTGACTTCGTGAAGTCAGACAGCGTAGCTCCAGAGGTATGGCAGGCTCTCAACCCATTCTTTGTGATTGTCCTCACCCCTGTTATCATGTGGATATTTGGTGCACTCGGCCGTCGTGGCAAGTACATCTCAACTCCACGCAAGATCGCTATCGGTATGGCTATCGCAGCTACTGCCTACATCTTCCTTGCAATCTACTCATACACAATGGGCTATCCATCAGCTACTGAGGCTCGCGCCGAGGGTGTAGTGCTCTCTGGTCCTTGGGTACTCTTCGTGCTCTACTTCTTCCTCACAGTAGCCGAGTTGTTCATCTCGCCACTTGGTCTTTCGTTCGTGTCGAAGGTTGCTCCTAAGCACATGCTCGGCTTGTGCCAGGGCTTGTGGCTTGGCGCTACAGCTGTTGGTAACCTCCTATTGTGGATCGGTCCACTCATCTACAACGCAGCACCAATCTGGATCTGCTGGACAGTATTCCTCACAGTATGCCTCATCTCAATGGGTGTAATGCTTGGAATGGTTAAGTGGTTGGAGCGTGTAACAAACGCATAATTTCACAAAAAAAAGAGGTCATAACAACCTCTAAGCATAGGGCTGCCCGACATATTGTTGGGCAGTCTTTTTTTTGCGTGCCAACAATTTGCATTGAGATAATTGAGTTACAATGGGTTAAAATGTGTGTTTATAATATACATATTAGCACATATTACCCCATTATACCCCATAGAAACTCACACGCCAAAACCCCACGCATAACACGCCAAACATTAGTGTTCGGCCTTCCACTTTTGGCTCAGTTTTGCGGTCTGAGTTTTGTTATTTGATTTTTATTACTTACCTTAGCGCCCAAATTTGTATTATTGTTTGTAACACAAGAATATATTACAATATTTAATTAAAACTTTTTTATTTATGTTCAAAGGACATCCTAAAGGTCTTTATGCGTTAGCTCTTGCCAACACTGGCGAGCGCTTCGGCTACTACACAATGTTGGCCGTATTTGCACTCTTCCTCCGCGAGAACTTCGGTTTGGAGGCTGGTACTGCAGGTGCTATCTACTCTACTTTCCTTGGCTTGGTTTACTTCATGCCATTGATCGGTGGTATGTTGGCCGATAAGTTCGGTTTCGGCCGCATGGTAACTATCGGTATCTCAGTAATGTTTGCTGGCTACATGCTCCTTTCGTTCCCTCTTGGTGGCGACACCCTCGCTATGATTGCCATGATGGCTGCGTTGGTGCTCATCAGCCTTGGTACAGGTTTGTTCAAGGGTAACCTCCAGGTTATGGTTGGTAACCTCTACGACGATCCTAAGTATGCCGACAAGCGTGACTCTGGCTTCTCATTGTTCTACATGGCCATCAACGTTGGTTCGTTGTTCGCTCCAACAACTGCTGTGGGCATCAAGAACTGGGCTATGGAGAGCCTTGGCTACGCATCAAACGACGCTTACCACTTCGCATTTATGGTAGCTTGCGTAGCGTTGATCCTCTCAATCCTTATCTACTACGTATTCCGCTCAACATTCCGTCATGTTGAGGGTGGCAAGAAGAAGGGCGAGGCAGCTCAGGTTGTTGACAACCTCACACCAGAGCAGACTAAGCAGCGCATCGTAGCATTGTGCCTCGTATTTGCTGTTGTTATCTTCTTCTGGATGGCATTCCACCAGAACGGCTTGACACTCACATACTTCGCTGACGAGTTCACTACAACCCAGGCATTCGGTTTCGACACTATGTTGTTCAACGTATGGAACCTCGCTTTGGTTATCGTTGCTGTTTACGCTGCATTCTCAATCTTCCAGAGCGAGACAGCTAAGGGCAAGATGATCTCAGGCGTGTTGGCATCAGCTATCCTTGCCTTCCTCGTTTACCGCTCTATGGGCGTTGACGCTGAGGCTGTTAAGGCTGTCTCAGCACCTATCTTCCAGCAGTTCAACCCATTCTATGTTGTTGCGTTGACTCCTGTGTCAATGGCTATCTTCGGCTCGTTGGCACGCAAGGGTAAGGAGCCATCAGCACCACGTAAGATTGCTTACGGTATGTTGGTTGCAGCTATCGGCTTTGCTATCATGGCAATCGGCTCTAACGGCTTGAACACTCCTAACGACCAGGCACGCTCAATCGCTGTGAACAAGGCAGAGACTATCGCTGAGAACATCTACAACGCTGGCGCTGACGAGGAGGCTATGAAGGTTGCACAGAAGGAGAAGAGCGACTTCGAGGGTAAGCTCACAGAGGAGAACAAGGCAATCTTTACTCAGGTATTCGACGCTAAGATGACTATCCTTGCTGCTTCAACAGTAGCTGAGCAGACAGCTGTTGCTGAGGCTCAGGAGGCTGAGGTTGCTGAGGCTCAGGAGGAGGTTGCAGCACCTGCTGAGGAGCCTGCTCAGGACGCAAAGGTAGCTGAGGCTACAGCAGCTCTCGAGGCTATCAAGGCTGAGACTAAGACTGAGACTCGCACATCGCCTTACTGGTTGATCTTCACATACTTGATCCTCACATTTGCTGAGTTGTTGCTCTCGCCAATGGGTATCTCATTCGTATCGAAGGTAGCTCCTCCAAAGCTCAAGGGCTTGATGATGGGTGGTTGGTTCGTGGCTACTGCTATCGGTAACATGTTGGTTGCTGTTGGTGGTTTCCTCTGGGCTGGTCTTCCATTGTGGTCAGTATGGACAGTGTTCATCGTTCTCTGCTTGCTTTCAGCATTGTTCATGTTCGTGATGATGAAGCGCTTGGAGAGCGTTACAAAATAGTCGAAAACGACAACTTTTTCTTAGAGGGTAGCTTCGTGAGCTACCCTCTTTTTTTGTACTACGTACAAGGCGAAAAATGGGCGGTAAGCGAAAAAATCACAAAACTTTTTTTGTTTTTTAAGTTTTCTTTTCTATATTTGCGTCGTCTATTAATTGCAGAATTTTATGACTCAGAGAGAAATTATTGTTGAACAAGCTGCCAAGATGTTTGTAAATCAAGGTGTTAAGGCGGTGCGCATGGACGACATTGCACACGAGCTTAGCGTCTCGAAGCGAACATTGTACGAGATGTTTGGCGACAAAGAGGAGCTACTCTATCTCTGCATCAAGCATTTTATCGACGAGGGACGTGCTCGCCGCATGAGGCAGATTGCCGAAATCGACAACGTCCTCGAGATTATGCTCTTCTCGTTCCGCGACATGATTTCCGAAGCACCAATATCGGCACGCACGCGTCGCAACGTCAAGCGCTTCTACCCCACCGTATTTCAGCGTATTGAGGATGATGCGCAAAAAGAGTCACGTGACGACCTAAGGCGCTGGCTCGACAAGTGTGTAGACCAAGGCTACATGATGCCAACATCGAGCTGCGATTTTGTTGTCAAGGTGCTCTACGAGAGTGTGCAGGGCATCTTGGTGTCGGAGAACACAGACAGCGAGAACATAATAAACGTGATATCGAAGATCTCGTACTCGTTAGTGATATTCATACGTGGTCTTTGCACCATTGAGGGCATCAAGATTATTGACGAGTGTTTCGACAAGTATTTTGGCAATATTCCTGCGCCCAACACGTTATAGAAACATCCACAAAACACAATACGGCAAACAAAAAAAATAAAACTATAAAGTAAGATGAAAAAGTTATTAGTGATGATCCTTCTGGGCGGCATGTCGATGGGCATGGCCAATGCCCAGGTGACACTATCGCTCGAGCAAGCGATAGAGATTGCACTGAGCGACAACCCGACAATCAAGGTTGCCGACCTCGAGATTGAGCGCTACGACTATGTCTACAAGCAGACAACAGCATCGCTCTATCCTCAGCTCAGTGTTTCGGGACAGTATTCTTATGCTGCCGTTCAGCAGAAGATGACCAAGGGTGGTGGTTCGCTCAGCAGTAGAAGCAACCTAAATGCTACTGCGAGCCTCTCCATTCCACTCTTTGCCCCATCGGTTTACGAGCAGATGAAGCTCACAAAGACACAGATGGCAATGGCCGTTGAGAGTGCACGTGCCAACCGTATCGAGATGGTTGCATCGGTGCGTGCTGCATACTACAACGTGCTGTTGGCCGAGCAGTCTATGAGCGTGCTTCAGGAGGCTATAGCCACCACGCAGCGTGTAGTTGAGAACACCAAGGAGCTCTACGAGAATGGTCTTGCTGCCGAGTACGACTACATCACAGCTCAGGTGCAGCTCTCTAACCTCAAGCCACAGGTGCTTCAAGCACAGAAGGGCATCGACCTTACTAAGCTACAGTTGAAAATGTACCTCTCGATCCCTGAGGAGACAGAGATCAACGTTATCGGCTCGCTCGACGACTTCCGCAACATGGTACTCCTCGACACCGACTACGAGGTAGACCTTAGCCAGAATACAACAATCGTAAACCTCGAGCTTCAGAGCGAGTTGCTCGAGCATCAGGAGAAGCTTATCAAGACAACACTCATGCCTACCGTTGCAGCCTTTGGCCAGATCTCGGCAGTGTGTATGGAGCAGATCGACTTCTCTAAGTTGATGTCAGGTATGGCTGGCGGTGGTGCTGGCGGTAATACCAACCCTGATGGCTCAGGCGAGACTGGCGGCGATGCTTCGAGCATCATGCGCAGTGCAGCAGCAGCCGCAACAACCACAACCAAGAGCCCTAACTTCTGGTGGCAGGCACCAATCACCGTTGGTGCACAGATCTCGATTCCAATTTTCTCGGGATTCAGCAAGACAAACCAGATTAAGGCTATACGCAACCAGCGTGCTCAGCTCGACATTCAGCGTGAGTATGCCGAGCGTGGCGTAAAGCTACAGGTGCAGCAGGCCATCAACTCATTGCTCACAGCACGCGAGACAATGCTCTCGAACGAGCTTACTGTGGAGCAGGCACAGAAGGCCTACGATATTGCCTATGCACGCTACTCAGCAGGTGCGGGCACCATCCTCGAGCTCAACAGCTCGCAGCTGACACTAACACAGGCTCAGCTCAACTACTCACAGTCGATCTACGACTACCTCTCGGCACACGCCTCATACGAGAAGGCACTTGGTGTTGAGGGTGTAACATCGGCAGAATAGGTAGCAATCGAGAAGTAATCAACGAAAAAATAAGAAAAAATAATAGATCTATGAAGAAGATTTTAATCATGATTACCGCAATGGCAGCGTTGACTGCTTGCGGCTCGAAAGAGGCTAAGAGCCAGGAGGCAACAACCAACAAGGTCGAGGCAGGCGTATTGGTAAAGAGCGCTACTGCCGAGCTTCAGAAGGTGGCCCTAAACGAGACATACACCTCGGAGATTAAGGCCTACAAAGAGAACGACATCACACCAGCTGTTGCTGGCTTGCACATCTCAGAGATTAAGGTGGATGTAGGCGATCGAGTAACTAAGGGCCAGGTGCTTGTGGTAATGGACCAGACAACACTCAAGCAGCAGGAGATTAACCTTGCAACAACCCAGGATAGCTACGACCGTATGAAGCCTGTACACGAGGCAGGTGGCGTATCGGATCAGCAGATCATCCAGCTCGAGAACCAGCTAAACCTTCAGAAGGAGGTTGTTGAGAACCTTCGCAAGAACTCGACACTTCTCTCGCCAATCACTGGTATCATCACAGCACGTAACTTCGAGGCTGGCGACCTATTTGCTCAGATGCCTATCTTGCACGTTATGCAGATCAACCAGCTTAAGGTTATGGCCAACATCTCGGAGCAGTACTACACACAGGTGAAAGTAGGCCAGGAGGTTAACATCGAGGTTGACATCTTCCCAGGCGAGACATTCACAGGTAAGGTATCTCGCATCAACCCAGCATTGGACGCAACAACACGCACATTTGGCGTGGAGGTGACCATTCCTAATGCTAAGGAGCGCCTACGCCCAGGTATGTACGCACGTACAACATTCCACCTTGGCGACCGTGAGAGCGTGTTGATTCCAGATACGGCTCTCCAGAAGCAGGTAGGTTCGTCAGAGCGCTATGTATATGTCATCAAGAATGGCGTTGCTGAGTACCGCTTGGTTAAGGATGGTCGTCGTGTAGGCGACAAGATCGAGATTCTTGAGGGCCTTTCAGCAGGCGAGGTTGTTGCCACAACATCGTTCACACGTCTGATGAGCGGCAAGAAGGTAGAGATCAAAAACGAGTAACAACACAACCTTTGGTTGGCAGCTTATGGCTGCAAACAAAAGTGTGAATGTATAACCGATAAACACCTTTAAGGGATGAAAATTTACGAAACCTCCGTGCGAAAACCGATTTCGGTAGCACTTATATTCATCGGCATCATCGTCTTCGGCCTCTTCTCGCTGAAGAACCTCGGTGTCGACTACTACCCCGATATTGAGGTACCATACATCAGTGTTGTAACTATGTATCCTGGAGGTAATGCCGAAGATATCGAGACAAACATTACCCGTGTCCTCGAGGACCAGCTAAACTCAATCGATAACCTCGATAAGATCACTTCACAGTCGAAGGATAACTACTCGGTTGTGACTCTCGAGTTCGAATATGGATGCGACCTTACGGAGGCGGCCAACGACGTGCGTGACGTTGTGAGCCGCACACAGTCAATCCTACCAGACGACATCGAGTACCCTACCATCATGAAGCTTTCATCATCTATGATGCCTATCATGATGCTCTCGGTAACTGCCGACGAAAGCTATGCCGCTCTGTCGAAGATTCTCGATGATAAGCTTGTCAACGACCTTAACCGCGTAAACGGTATCGGCTCGGTTGCCGTTGTTGGTGCCCGTGAGCGTGAGGTACAGGTTAACGTTGATCCTAAGAAGCTCGAGGCTTACGGCCTTACTGTAGAGTCACTCGGTCAGCTTATCGCCTCAGAGAACATCAACATTCCTGCGGGCTCGCTCGACCTTGGAACACAGACATTTAACCTTAAAACCGACCTTGAGTATGACGACAGCCGTGAGCTTCTCGACATTGTCGTATCGAATGTCGGTGGCCGCACAGTGATGCTTAAAGACGTAGCCGAAATTGTCGACACGTTGGAGGAGGCAACTATGGACGAGCGTATCAATGGCCGTCATGGTGTGCGTGTTATGATTCAGAAGCAGACAGGTGCTAACACCGTGCAGATTATCGAGGATGTGCAGAAGCGCCTCGAGAGCATCATTCCTACGCTCCCACCCGACTGTAAGGTGGCTACCATCTTCGAGTCGTCACGAGAGATTAAGGATGCTATCAACTCGTTGTCAGAGACCATCATGTACGCCTTCTTGTTCGTTATCCTTGTGGTAATGGTATTCTTGGGCCGTTGGCGTGCTACATTTATCATCTGCTTGACAATCCCTATCTCGTTGATCTGTGCATTCATCTACCTATATGCCACAGGCTCAACGCTCAACATCATCTCGCTCTCGGCGCTCTCCATCGCCATCGGTATGGTTGTGGACGATGCCATCGTTGTGTTGGAGAACATCACCACACATATCGAGCGAGGCTCGCATCCTAAGGAGGCCGCTATCTACGCTACTAATGAGGTGTGGTTGTCAGTTATCGCCACAACATTGGTTGTTGTTGCCGTGTTCATGCCATTGACCATGATCCCTGGTATGTCGGGCGTTATGTTCAAGGAGCTTGGTTGGATCGTAACTATCGTTGTGTGTGTGTCAACAACTGCCGCTATCACCCTTACCCCTATGCTCTCGGCATACATGCTTAAACTTGAAGGTGGCGAGCACACATATAAGGGCATCGGTATTCTCTACAAGCCTATCGACAGAGCTTTGCAGTGGTTGGATAACGCCTATGAGCGTGCTTTGCGCTTCGTTGTTAAGTGGCGTAAGACAACTATTGCTGTGCTCTTGGCATTCTTCGCTGTGTCGCTCATGCTCGTTAAGCAGATTCCTACCGAGTTCTTCCCAGCTACGGACAACGCACGTATCACCATGTCGATAAAGCTCGACCAGAATACCCACGTTGACCAGACAACTAAGATTGCTCGCCAGATCGACAAGATTATCGCTGACAACTATCCATTCATCAACATCGTGTCGACCTCTGCTGGTCAGAACTCGTCGAACAGTGCCTTTGCAGCGATGCAGACAACAGGCTCGCACGTCATCAACTACAATATTCGTATGCCACGATTGTCGGACATCGACCGTCCTACAATCTTCGAGATTGCCGATGGCTTGCGCAAGGAGCTTGCCAAGATTCCTGAGATTCGTGAGTATGGTGTGACTGCAGGTGGTGGTGGCGGCCCTATGGGTGGCGGCCCAAGTACTGTCGATGTTAAGGTCTTCGGTTACGACATGAACGACGCCTTGGCTACAGCTAAGGATCTTCGTGGAAAGCTCTCTAAGCTCAGCACTATGCGTGATGTGCAGCTCTCACGTGAGGATCTTCAGCCTGAGTTCAACGTTCAGTTCGACCGTGACAAGTTGGCATACTATGGCCTCAACGCATCTACCGTAGCACAGTTTGTGCGCAACCGCATCTATGGTTACGAGTGTACCAAGTATCGTGAGGATGGCGACGAGTACAACATCGTAGTTCGCTACGCCGAGCCATTTAGAGAGTCGTTGCAGGATGTCGAGAACATCACCCTATACTCTAACACAGGCAAGGCCCTCAAGCTCAAGGATGTGGCACGCATCGTCGAGGACTACTCATCGCCAACCATCGAGCGTGAGAACCGTCAGCGTATCATCACCGTTAAGGGTTCGTTGGGTGCTGGTGTAGCTCTCGGTGAGGCTGTTGCCGAGGTTAACTCAGTGTTGGCTGACTACGACGCTCCCACAGGCATCGAGCTTGTGCTTGGTGGTTCTATCGAGGATCAGGGCGAGGCATTTAACGACATCGGTATGCTTCTTATCCTCATCATCATCCTCGTGTACATCGTGATGGCTACACAGTTTGAGTCGTTGGCTTACCCATTCATCATCATGTTCACCATTCCGTTTGCTATGTCGGGTGTGTTCATCGCCTTGTGGATGACCTCTACACCACTATCGCTCATTGCGCTTATCGGTGCCATCCTGCTGGTGGGTATCGTAACCAAGAACGGTATCGTTATGGTTGACTACATGAACTTGCTTGTTGAGCGAGGCACCGACCTCCACGAGGCCGTTATCATGGGTGGTAAGAGCCGTCTACGCCCTGTGCTCATGACCTCGTTCACCACAATACTTGGTATGGTGCCTATGGCTATGGGTATCGGCGAGGGATCAGAGACATGGCAGCCTATGGGTATCGCCGTAGTAGGTGGTCTTGTGGTGTCAACTCTCCTCACCCTCTTCATCGTACCAGCACTCTACGCCATGATGGAGGGCCGCAAGGAGCGTAAGGCTATTCGTAAGGCTGCACGCCGCCGCGAGGAGGAGGAGTTTATCCTCCGCAAGAAGCTCGAGGCATTGCAGAACAGTAAGTAATCACTAAGGGGGTGGTGGCAACCCTCCGCCCCCTACGTATATTAATATAAGGATGAAAGCAATATTTATATCATACAATCAGGCGCTCACCGACCGTATCAACAAGATGCTCGACGACAACGGCGTACGAGGCTTCACACGCTGGGCACTCACCGAAGGTCGTGGCACAAACAATGGCGAGCCACACTATGGCACTCACGCATGGCCATCAATGAACTCATCGATATTGGCTATTGTCGAGGACGAGAAGATTCCCGTACTTCTCGACGCACTACGTGACATTGACGTGGTAACAGAGCAGCAGGGCTCACGAGCCTTTGTTTGGGATATCACAGCGATGATGTAGAAATGATGGACAGCCGATTGGGTTGTCCATCATTGTTTATGCCCTTTGCGCTCCTGCAAATTTTGTCTTACAGATTAAAATTAGCATCATTTTGATGCAATGGCGAGTCGCTGACACGCCATTTTTTTTGCGAAAATATTTGCAGTTTTGCATTTAATCGCTACCTTTGTGATGAAGCAAAGTAAAAAAGAAAGGACTTATTATGTACACTATTTCCACATATCACAAGCATAGTGGCCTCTTCCGCATCGGGGGGGGGATTTATGTGTATGTAAATCAATAAGTTACAGCAATCTAACACAAAATACTAATTATTCTAATTTTCCACACACACCGCCACCTGGCTGTGATGTGGTATAGGGTCGTTGTCTATACCTTCCAAGGTTATGGCTACGACCTTAACTCATTTTATCTGTTTAATCGAACACTAACAACAAATTATTTTTATTAACCAATTAAACAATTTTTAATTATGAAAAAACTTTTTGCTTTGGCATTGGTAGTTCTTGGTTTTGCTGCCTGCCAGACAGAGCCTGAGGGTTTGGACGTGAACATGGATGGCACAACCACCATCAGCGTCGTACTTCCTGAGGATGCTATCACACGTGCTACAGCAGCTGACGAGACAAACAGCGCATGGGATGGTTTGGCAAACACAAGCGGCGAGACTCTCCGTGTTATCTTCCAGGTTTACGATGAGGACGGCGCAACAAACAACAACTTGCGCCAGGAGAAGACTCTTGTTGAGGGCGAGCGCACTGCTAACTTCGACGTTCGTCTTGTTCCAGGTCGTAAGTACACATTCGTTGCTTGGGCTGACCAGGGTGAGGCTTATTTCGACGCTACAGATCTTAAGGACGTAAAGATCGCAAGTTGGGAAGCTATGGACGAGTGCCGTGATGCATTCACAGCTACTCACACTGAGGCAAACTACACAAGCGCATCAGACATCACTCTCGAGCTTACACGCCCATTCGCTAAGTTGCGTGTTGTGACTACTGATATGGCTGAGCTCGGCTACCTCGGCATCGTTCCAGCTGAAGCTGAAATTGAGTATAGTGTAGCGCTTCCTAACGCTTTCAATGCCTATGCTGGTAAGATTGGCGAGACTGCTGAGACTAAGTCTTTTACAAACTTCGACATTGCAGAGTACAACCAGGATGCTGCAAACACAATGACTCTCTTCACTGACTATATCCTTGTTCCTGCTGACGGTATTGTTAAGTTCTCAATAAAGACTATGCAGGATGGTGGTCGTGAGATTAAGACAAACAACTTCAACACTGACATTCCTGTTCAGCGCAACCACTTGACTACTATCATGGGTAACGTTCTTACCGAGGGTAACAACATCACTGTTACTGTTGAGGAGGATTTTGCTCAGCCTGAGTTGGAGATGGATGAGCTTTCAAGAGTTGCTATGTTTGAGGGCGGCAAGTACACATTGACTGAGGATGTTGTTTTGACATCACCACTCGTAGTTAAGCAGAATATGGTTCTTGACCTTAACGGTCACACTATCACAGCTGGTCTTAAGCAGGAGGGCCGTCACCACTATGCTATCGACAACTATGGTACTCTTACTCTCGAGGGCGAGGGCGCTATCAATGCTCGTGGTATCGAGAACTTCGGCACAATGACTATCAACGGTAACATCACAATCACAAACGTTGATACAAACGGTGGTTCTGCTATTTGGAACGAGGGTAACATTGTAATCAACGGTGGTACTTTCACAACAAATGCTGTGGCTGGCGAGGGTAGCTACGGTGGTGCACTTAGCACTCAGGAGGGTGGTAGCGCTGTAATTAACGGTGGTAACTTCATCGCTAACAGCCAGCTTACTTATGCTATCTGCAACTATGGTGAGACTGTTATCAACAACGCTACTGTAAAGGGTAAGCATGGTGCTGTTGCATCTGCTAACAACGCTGCATATAAGACCACTATCAATGGCGGTTCATTCGAGTTGATGGAGAATCCTAACGTAAGCGACCACTGCGTTTTCTACGTTTCTGAGATTAAGGGCGGTGAGTTTACTCTTGGTGCAAACACTGATTGCGGTGCTCAGGTATTCTACGCTTCAACAATTGCTACTGGTTACAAGGCAATCGAGAAGAATGGCAAGTTCTATGTAGTTTCTGAGGAGGTAGATACTGTAGTTGCAAGCAAGGATGATGTACAGAATGCTTTGAAGGCTGCTGTAGCTGCAGGTGAGACTGAGGTTGTTATCGATGCAAATGGCGCAAACATTAACCTTAATTACGGTCTTAAGACGGCAACAGTTCCTGCTGGCACAACTGTAACTATTCGTAATGCAGCTATCGAGGGCAAGAGCTATGGTAATGGCGTGGATGGTACAATTATCTTCGAGGGTTGTACTTTCAATAACAGCGGCGCATACTCAATCCACTTCGATAATGGTAATGGTAACGTAATCTTCAAGAACTGCGACCTCTACGGTTGGAACTCTTTCGGCGCATCTCTTACTTCTGTATCATTTGAGGATTGCACATTGACAGGCAATGGCACTTACGCTTTGATTCGTTCATACGCAGATTTGACATTGACAAACTGTGTTATCAACACATCAAATGCAAATCACAATGATGGATACTCTGAGGGTGTTGAGGCTATTGCTCCTGCAACATTGACTGAGAATAATGTAACTTACGTTGTAGAGAACCCTGAGGCACTTAAGGCTGCCGTAACAGAGGAGAATGCAACTGTAAATGTTGCTGCTGGTGATTACACATTCCCTTCATCAGTTGCCGCTGGCGTTACTATCAAGTGCGAGGAGGGTACTGTATTTACTGGTACTTCAAGCCTTAACATCAAAGGTGCAACAGTTATAGGCGCAGAATTTAATAATGAGGGTGGCGTTGCAGTAAAAGGCACAATCAACGGTACATTCAAGAATTGCACATTTGTTGGTGAGGAGGCTCTTCGTTGGTGCTATGCAGAAGCTGGTGAGACTATCATCTTCGAGGACTGTGTAATTAAGACTGACTTCCGTGGCTTCCACTTTGATGGTATGGCTGGTGATGTGATTTTCCGCAACTGCGAGATTAATGGCTTCAATGCTTACGGTGGCGAGGGTACAGCAACATTTGAGGGTTGTACAATTGGTTGCGATGAGTCAAGCTACGCTGGTTTGAACATATACTCTAATACCAACCTTGTTAATTGTACATTCAACTACGTATCTGGCAAGACTAACTTCATTGACATGGAGGGTACTGGCAAGACTTTGAAAATCACTAACTGCAAGGTATATCTTGATGGTGCTGAGGCAGATATCAAGAACTATGTTGGTGGCAGCCAGTTGGCAAACAACACTGTAATTTATGAGTAATTAACTTATAACTTACATATATTCTATGCGCTCGGCTTAGGCCGAGCAAAAACAACAACGCATCATCTTTCTACTTGCTTTCAGAAAAAAATTAGTGGCGTTGTTGCGGAGGCCGACCGACGGGTCGGCCTCCTTCTTTTTTGCACCTACCCAAACAACAGCACGCACCTCCCCCTCCACACTGGTATTAAAAATAGTACCCGTGTAGTGGGGATGGGTAAAATGGGTATAGTGGGGTATAAATGATAGGCTCTAATGTCATTCTGAACGCAGTGAAGAATCTCTCAGAAAGAGCCAACATCGACCGCTCATGCACACTGCGAGATGTTTCGCTACGCTAAACATGACAAAAGAAGCACGGGTATTAATTAATACCCGTGCTGTTGTTTTGTTTATGGAGAGGGGTAGTTCGGTGCGTGGCAGGAATAACACCTACGGCCAAACGCCCTACTTCTTTAGCGGTGAGTCTGGCTCACGTGCCATAACCATATAGAAGAGACGGTCGACGAGGCTGGGGAAAAACTTTTTGAGGAGATGCGTGGCACGCCCCTCCCACTCCATGAGGCATAGACGCTTGCGGCGCTTGAGGCCTCGGGCAACGATGTGAGCAACCTCCTCAGGCATCATCATCTTAGCCTCGTTGCGAGGGGTATCACCCTGCTGTGTGCCATCGGCAGTGAGGGCCGAGAAGCGCACGTTAGAGGCTGTAAAGCCAGGGCAGGCGGTCATCACATGCACACCCTTCTTAAGGTTCTCGATACGTATGGTGTCGAGAAATCCCGTCATGGCATACTTCGAGGCCGAGTAGCCCGTGCGGCCAGGGAGACCATGGATGCCCGCAACAGACGAGATGCCCACGAGTGAGCCGTGTGAGAGTTGCAGCCATGGCAGTGCATACTTAGTGCAATTGACAGTACCCCAGAAGTTTACATCCATAAGTCGATGTAAAACACCCAGGTCGCAGTCGTCGAACAGGGCACGCATAGATAGGCCAGCATTGCAGATCATAACATCAATTCGGCCGAAGCGCTCAATGGCAACATCCATGAGGTGTTTGCACTCCTCCTCTTTGGTTACGTCGCACACAGCATATGCCACCTTGCCACCATCCTGCTCGATATCCGAGGCTATGCGTCTAAGCTCCTCCTCACGGCGGGCAGCCATAACAACCCTCGCCCCCATCTTTGCATACTCACGTGCCATAGCCTCGCCAATGCCCGACGAAGCGCCCGTGACAACAACAACCTTATCTCGTAAAAATTTTTTCATATCTAACCTATATCTCAATTTTTAGTCCGTCATAAGCAAACTGCACACCCTCGGGGAGCAGCAATTGTGCCTCAGCGTGAAGTCCTATCTCGTGCGACATGTGGGTAAGGTAGGCCCTGCGTGGCGCAACTCGGCGAACAAGGTCGAGAGCCTGCGCAACGGAGAAGTGAGAGCTATGCTCCGTCCAACGCAAAGCATTGACAACCAGACACTCCACACCTTTTAGCTTTGCCAACTCCTCGTCGCTTATAGCATCAAAGTCGGTAAGGTAGGCGAGCTTGCCAAAGCGGTAGCCGAAGACCTTGAAGCGGTCGGAGTGGCGGCCCTCGATAGGCAAAATCTCGATATCCTTAACCCAGAAACTTCTATCCGCCTCGATTGTGTGCAGCTCTATAACGGGCACACCTCGGTATTTATTTTGTGCAAAGGCATAATCGAAGTCCTTGGTTATGGTGGCTATCGTCGGCTCGTTGCCGAATATATGCATCGAGTGAATCGTGGGGAAATCGACAAAGTTGAAGGCTCGCACATCGTCGATGCCCGCAGTATGGTCTTTGTGCTCGTGCGTAAGGAGTATGGCATCGAGGTGGCGGACACCCTCACGCAGCATCTGCTGTCGAAAGTCGGGGCCTGCGTCGATGACAAGGCGCACACCCTCGCACTCGACCATTGCCGAGGTGCGCAGACGCATATCACGGCTATCCGACGACCTGCAAACGTCACACTCGCAGCCTATCACGGGCACACCTTGCGATGTTCCCGTACCTAAGAATGTTAGCTTCATAGCGCTCATACTCTCTACTCTTGATTTGTCTGAGCCTCGATTTGTGCCTCGTAGGCCTTTATCTGGTTGCGTGATGAGCGTGGGTGAAACATCTCAGCAAGCACCACGATGGCAATCACGATGATTGCCGCCACGACATAGCTCCAACGGATAGGCTTAGGAGCGCCATCAGAACTATTGTTCTTCATATTTAAATTCTTTTCCATGACACCAAAGATACGAAATTTGTTTGAAACTTTAATAAATTATTCTATCTTTGTGAAAACAAACACCTCAAAATCATGGATTCAATACTAAGTGTTCAGCATGTGACAAAGAGCTATACAGGTCACGTTGCCTTGGACGATGTGTCGTTGGAGGTGCCTCGAGGCTCGGTATATGGCTTGCTGGGCCCCAATGGTGCAGGCAAGACAACGCTCATACGTGTAATCAACCGCATAACCCTCGCCGACCAAGGACGAGTAATGCTCGACGGCAAGGAGATAACCGTCGACGACATCTTCCACATCGGCTATATGCCCGAGGAGCGAGGCCTATACAAGAAGATGCGTGTTGGCGAGCAGGCGATATTCTTTGCCCGCCTCAAAGGCCTCGATAGGCGTGATGCTGAACGACGACTACACGAGTGGTTCGAGCGTCTTGACATCTCGGATTGGTGGAATCGCAAGGTCGAGGACCTATCGAAGGGTATGGCACAGAAGGTGCAGTTTATATCTACCGTCTTGCACGAGCCTAAGCTCCTAATTTTCGACGAGCCATTCTCGGGCTTCGATCCAATAAATGCCAACCTGCTCAAAGAGGAGATTCTGCGTCTGCGTGATAGAGGTGCTACGATAATATTCTCGACACACAACATGGCATCTGTCGAGGAGATTTGCGACCACATAACACTTATCAACAAGTCACGCAACATCCTCTCGGGCTCTGTCGAGGAGATACGTCGTGAGGCGGGAGGCAACATATTTGAGATTGTGCACCGCTCGTCGCACGAGGCGTTTACGGGCGTTGTGGGCGAGCTTGCCAACATCATTGGCGATAGCCGAGGTGTGGTGGGTGGATATACCGCAACGAAGATACACATACCTCGCAACGAGGATATTCGTGAGGTCATATCACGCCTAAACGACAGCTGCGAGCTGCGTGCCATGCAGGAGATGATGCCATCGATGAATGACATCTTTATTCGTGCCGTAAACGGAACACTTAAATAATAGCGCAACGCCCTATGAAAAAGATATACCTAATCGTGGCTCGTGAGTTTGTGGAGCGAGCACGCAAGAAGTCGTTTATAGTAACCACGCTCCTCATGCCGTTGTTTATGATAGGCATGATGGTTGCGCCCTCGCTTATGATGTTCTATGGCGGCAGTGAGCAGAAACAGGTGGTGGTCATCGACAAGACGGGATTTGTTGCCGAGCGCATGATATCGTCCGAGGAGGTGGTATTCTCCACTCAGAAC
>JAEIGA010007248.1_pt1 | contig 16862 bp, 14 predicted proteins | sample 9270691 | NCBI WGS metagenome assembly JAEIGA01 (sample SAMN17057246, study PRJNA624740) | gut metagenome | biome: biome; isolation source: fecal sample | host: Bos grunniens | place: China: Xizang | collected 2019
ACATTTATCATAGCTAAAGCGTCTGAAGCAATTCAGGCGCTTTACGGCGTTGAAGTACCAGAGGCTCAGCTTCAGGTACAGGTGACACGTAAGGAATTTGAGGGTGACTACACATTGGTGGTGTTCCCTCTTTTGAAGGTGTCAAAGACAACTCCAGAGAATACAGGTAATGCAATCGGTGAGTGGCTTAAAGCCAATGTCGCTGAAATTGCGGGATACAATACAGTGAAGGGCTTCCTTAACATCTCTTTCTCAGAGGTGTATTGGAACAATGTGTTCGCAGAGATTGCTGCGGCTGAGGATTTCGGCCAGCTCGCTCCTACAGGCAGAACCATCATGGTAGAGTATTCTTCTCCTAATACAAACAAACCGCTCCATCTCGGACACATCCGTAACAATCTTCTCGGATGGTCTGTCGCAAAACTTCTTGAAGTTTGCGGTCATAATGTGATGAAGGTGAATCTTGTGAACGACAGAGGAATTCATATATGCAAGTCAATGTATGCTTGGCAGGTGCTCGGAAACGGCGAGACTCCGGCATCAAGCGGCAAGAAAGGAGACCACCTTGTAGGTGATTACTATGTGGCATTCAACAACCTTTACAAGAAGGAGGTTGATGAACTTGTTGCAGGTGGCATGTCAAAGGAGGAGGCTGAAAGAAATGCTCCTTCTCTCAAGGCTGCTCAGGAGATGCTCTTCAAATGGGAGAATGGCGATGTTGAGGTGGTGGAGCTTTGGAAGACTATGAACGGTTGGGTTTACGAGGGATTCGACAAGACATATAACGACCTCGGAATCAACTTCGACAGGACTTATTATGAGTCTCAGACATATCTGTTCGGTAAGGCTCTTGTGCAGAAGGGACTTGAGGCAGGTATTTTTGAGAAGCAGGAGGATGGATCTGTATGGTGCGATCTTACTGCTGATGGTCTGGACAGAAAGCTTCTCCTTCGTGGTGACGGAACATCTGTCTATATGACACAGGACCTTGGAACTGCAGAACAGCGTTTTGCGGAATACAGTCTTGATGAGCATATCTATGTTGTAGGAAACGAGCAGAACTACCATTTCCAGGTACTCAAGCTTATCCTCGGCAAGCTTGGATTTGACTGGGCTGATAGTATCTATCACCTTTCATACGGTATGGTTGAGCTTCCAGAGGGTAAGATGAAATCACGCGAGGGAACTGTCGTTGATGCCGATGACCTTATTGCAGATATGTACAATACAGCTAAGGAGACTTCTCTCGAGCTGGGTAAAATCGACAATCTTTCAGAAGAGGAACAGGATGCTCTCTTCAAGATGATCAGCCTTGGCGCTTTGAAGTATTTCATTCTCAAGGTGGATCCTCGCAAGACCATGCTCTTCGATCCTAAGGAGTCTATTGACTTCAATGGTAATACCGGTCCGTTCATCCAGTACACTCATGCACGAATCAAGTCGATCCTCCGTAAGGCGGACGCTCAGGGTGTGTCACAGGTTGCGGATGCCGTAAAACCGGAGTCTGAACTTACTCCTAAGGAGGTACGTATCATCAAGATACTCAATACCTTCCCGTCAAAGGTTGCGGAAGCTGGCGCAGCTCATTCACCTGCAGTGATTGCAAACTATGCTTACGAGCTTGCTAAGGAGTTCAATCAGTATTATCATGATACTCCGATCCTTCGCGAGGAGAATCAGGCACTTCTCCAGTACCGTCTTGTACTCGTGGAGACTATTGCAAAGGTTCTCAGTAAGGCTATGTCTATCCTTGGAATCACACTTCCTGAGAGAATGTAACGATATCTATACAGCGAAAGAGGGCGACTAATAAGTGATTTAGTCGCCCTCTTTTCGCTTTAAAGATCATTGATCCAATCTGAAATATCTTTCAAGACTTGAGGATTGACTGTTTCCTCAATGTCCGGATACTCCTGAGGGAGTCCTGTTTCGCATGTCTGGAACAGGTGGTTCAAGTCTGAATATTCTCTGATGAGGTGTTTAGGATGATCTGGAAGATTCTTCCTTATGCCTTCCAGATTGAGGGTGGATATGACCTGAACATCTTTCGAACCGTTGACTGCCATTACCGGACATTTTGTTCCCTTAATGTCGTCTTCCGGATCGTAATCGATGAACCAATCTATCCAAGGAGACTGCATCTGCTTGACAGATTCTCTGTATTGTTCGACTGTAGTGGCTGTCGTAATTCCCATAAGCTCATTTATCTTGTTGACCTGAGCTGTAAGTGCTGCATCTGCCTTGACTCCGACTCCTGCAAGACTTACTATAAAGTCTGCCTTGCCGCGTGCTGCCGCCATGAAAGCGATGCATCCACCTTCGCTATGTCCCAAAATGCCGACCTTATCGAATCTGCCTGTCGATTTCAGCATTTCAAATCCCGCTACTGCATCATCAGTGAAATCAAGTGTTGTGGCAATGGCTCCGTTTCCTGTGGACTCTCCGAATCCTCTGTCATCATATCTTAATGATGCGATGCCGTTTCGTGCCAGATAATCAGCAATCACGAGAAAAGGCTTATGTTCATATACTTCCTCATCTCTGTTCTCCAGACCGCTACCAGTCACCATCACTACTACAGGAACCTTCTTGCTGCCGTCGTAGCCGACAGGGTAGGTGAGCGTACCGGCAAGGGTGATGTCTGCCTTTTCATTCCTGAATTTCACGTCTTCAATGGTGTATGGATATGGCTCTGATGGGTGCTGAGGCCTGTTTCTCTTTATCAGTCCACGCTTCAGGTCAAGAGGAAGCTTGAGACCGCTCTGCATGAATGTACCCTTGATGTCGTCGTGTCCGGAAAGTTTTCCAGTATAGCTCAAGCCTATGGATTTTATGGCGATGCTGAGAGAATCGTTTGACATATGCAGGACTTCTGCACGAATACCTGTAGCTCCCTGGTCTGGACTATCCATAACGCAGTAACGCTGACCGGATTCGTCTTCAGTCAGATGGAATACGATGCTCAGTTTCTGGGGGCCAATTTCAAGTTGTCCGTTCCAGGAACCGAGGACACTTTGTGCGTATGAGCTGGAAAATGCCGCAGAAAATATGGCTGCAACTCCAAGCAGGATTACTCTCTTCATGATGCTGTTCTTTTTGTTGTGTCATCAAAGATAGTGAAAAATTTATTCTTCAACCGTATCTTCTCCTGGCTGATATTCCAGTATGTCACCAGGCTGACAATCCAATGCCTTGCAGAGGGCGGATAGAGTGGAAAAGCGCACAGCTTTTGCCTTGCCTGTCTTGAGGATGGACAGGTTCGCCTGAGTGATTCCAATCTTTTCTGCCAGTTCTCCGGAGGACATCTTCCTCTTGGCCAGCATTACGTCTACGTTTACTATTATTGGCATAATCCCTCCCTTTTAGATTGTGAGACTGTTTTCTTCGCTGATTTTTATCGCGACTTTATACATAAGAGCGAATACGACGAAAATCAGTGAGGATATGACTGTATTCAAGTCAAGTTCAATATATCGAGCAGCACCATTGTTTAATCCAACGACATGCATATTGTCATAACAGAAAACATATATAAACAATGCTATCGAGCACGATATGAGGACTGCAAAGTTATTTTTTGGAAATAAAACACCTGTTTTGTATCCCTTTGTTGTATTTATCGCAAAGACATACAACAGAATAGAAAAAGCGAGTCCGCCGAGCATTCTTCCTATTAGCACAGTTACCTGTATCCATTTCTCGGTGTCTAACCATTGAATGCCGAACCTGTCAGGATTGACTAATCCTCCAATACCTTGGTAAGTTACATGCAATGCATTTACCGTGCTTAAAAACAGTATTATTCCTAATACTGTGTAGAGTCCTTTTGTTGAGTTCTTTTTCATAAATCAATAAGTATTTATTGTTTTTCGATATGCAAATATAAGAGTGTTTTATTGAAAAACAATAAAAATATCAAGAAAATTAATCCAGCAGTAACTCGTCGAGGCAGACAGAGTGTTAAGGCAGACCATCGACTTCATAGAGACATAGGTATATGCCCTCGACAACCGGAACGTCTTGAGACATCTGACCTATTGAACGCAACTCAGTAATTTAACAGAAATAATGCCTTGAAATAGAGACTAACATATGGAAATATTCTGTAAATTTGTACGATTTGGATTTTATGACAGAACAGGCAGCATATATGATTCCGACCTCGCAGAAGGAGGTCAAGGCTCTCGGATGGGATTACATAGACGTGATCCTTTTTACCGGTGATGCTTTCATCGATCATCCTTCGTTTGGTACGGCGGTGATAGCGAGGTGGCTTCAGAAATATGGATACAGGGTGGCGGTGGTACCGCAGCCGAACTGGCGTGACGATCTCCGCGATTTCCGCAAGTTAGGTGCTCCGAGACTGTATTTCGGAGTCAACAGCGGAGCTATGGATTCGATGGTGAACCATTATACTGCGGCAAAGCGCCTTCGTAGCGATGATGCCTATACACCGGAGGGAAAGGCGGGCCAGAGACCTGATTATGCCGTTACTGTCTATACAATGATCCTCAAGCAGATTTATCCTGACATCCCTGTAATCATAGGTGGAATAGAATCATCTCTCAGACGAGTGACCCATTATGATTATTGGCAGGATGCATTGAAACCTTCGATTCTTGTTGACAGCGGAGCTGACTGGCTGTGTTACGGAATGGGCGAGAGAACCATGATCGAGTTTACGCGTGCCATAGAGGCAGGACGCAATCTCAATGATATAAGGAAGATACCTCAGCTTGGATTCTATATGGACGGAAGATGTAAGCTGAAGGATGCTGTCATTTTGAATTCATACGAACGCTGTTGCAAGGACAAGGTAGCTTTTGCGGAGAATTTCCATGTGGTCGAGACATATGCGAACATGCTCCAGCCTCCGGTGCTTATCGAGCCTGTGGGAAAGGGTTATGTACAGATAAATCCGACATGGCCGCCTGCTACTCAAGAGGAGATGGATTCATTCTGGGACCTGCCTTATACCAAGCTGCCGCATCCGCGTTACAAAGGAAAACATATCCCTGCTTTCGAGATGATAAAGTTTTCTGTGAACACTCACAGAGGATGCTTCGGAGGATGTAACTTCTGTACCATTGCAGCCCATCAGGGTAAGTTCATTCAGTCTCGCAGCGAGGATTCCATCATAAAGGAGATAAAGGCTTTGAATGACCTCCCGGGATTCGCCGGAAATATCTCTGATGTCGGTGCTCCAACTGCAAACATGTACGGAATGCGTGGAAAGAATCCGGAACTATGTGCGAAATGCCGTCGCAAATCGTGCCTTTTCCCAAGCCCATGCAAGAATATGGACCGTTCTCATGAACGTCTGCTTAGACTCTACGGACGTATCGCGTCGGTCAAAGGCATCAGACATGCCTATATAGGAAGCGGTATCCGCTATGACCTTTTTTTGGATGAGAAGGGCTATGTGGATGAGACGTCATATCCTTATCTTAAGGAACTTATCCTCGAACATACATCCGGACGTCTCAAAGTCGCTCCGGAACATACAGAAGACAGCGTACTGAAACTTATGGCGAAACCGTCGTTCCGCTTGTTCGAACGTCTTCGTGTGGAATTTGACAAGATAGTGGCATCCAGCGGCCGCAAATGTGAACTTGTTCCTTATTTCATATCCGGTCATCCTGGATGTGGCATGAGGGAGATGCAACGTCTGGCACGCAATCCTGCACTTCAGGGTCTCTATATGGATCAGGTTCAGGATTTTACCCCTACTCCTATGACGACCTCTTCGGTCATGTACTATACTGGTCTTGACCCTAAGAATCTTGAAAAGGTCTTTGTCGAGAGAGATATACAGAGGAAGAAGGAACAGAAGTCTTTCTTCTTCAAACGTGGAAAGAAATAAAATCAATATACTATGAAGAATTATATAGAAACTAACAAGGAAAGATTCTTTGAGGAGCTTTTTTCACTTCTCAGGATTCCTTCTGTGAGTTCTCTGGAGCAGCACAAACCAGATATGCAGCGTTGCGCAGAGAGGCTTGTCGAGCTTTTGAAAGAGGCTGGTGCAGATGAAGCGGCTGTATATCCTACAACCGGCCACCCTGTAGTGTTCGGTCAGAAGATGGTCGATCCGTCTCTGCCTACTGTCCTTGTCTATGGACATTATGATGTGCAGCCTGTAGATCCGATCGAACTATGGCACTCGGATCCGTTCGAGCCGGAGATACGTGACGGAGCTATCTATGCCCGTGGAGCAAACGATGACAAGGGACAGCTTTTCATGCATATAAAGGCATTTGAATTCATGGTGCGTGAGGGCGCTCTGAAACATAATGTGAAATTCATCCTTGAAGGTGAAGAGGAAATCGGAAGTCCATCTCTTGCTACCTGGGCAAAGGCCAACAAGGATATGCTCAAGGCTGATATCATCCTTGTGTCCGATACAACCATGATCTCGGAATCCGTGCCTTCTATCAATTGCGGAATGCGTGGACTTTCATACGTGGAGGTAAAGGTTACAGGTCCTAACAAAGATCTTCATTCAGGACATTATGGTGGTGCAGTAGCAAACCCTATAAATGTTCTCTGTGATATGGTTTCGTCACTTATCGATAAGGATGGACATATAACAGTCAAGGGCTTTTACGATGATGTTGTGGAACTTTCATCTGAAGACAGGGCAAAGCTTTCACGTGCGCCGTTCAATATGGAAGAATACAAGGAGTTCCTTGACATAAAGGAGGTAAAGGGTGAAGCCGGATACAGCACATTGGAGCGTACAGGCATCCGCCCATGCCTTGATGTGAACGGTATCTGGGGCGGTTATATCGGTGAGGGAGCCAAGACAGTGCTTCCTTCTGTTGCTCACGCAAAGATATCCATGCGTCTGGTCCCTAATCAGGACAGCGAAACTATTACAAGACTCTTTACCGAGCATTTCCTTGCCATTGCACCTGACTATGTCAAGGTGGAGGTAATTCCTCATCATGGTGGTGACGGTTTCCTTATTCCGATTTCGTCTCCTGCGTACAAGGCTGCAGAAAAGGCAATGACAGAGGTTTACGGCATTGAACCTGTTCCTTCACGCGGTGGTGGTTCAATCCCTATTCTTGCGGACCTTCAGCGCATTCTTGAAATCGATCCTCTGCTTATGGGATTCGGCTTGGAACGTGACACCATCCACTCTCCAAACGAGAGCTATCTCCTCAAGCAGCTCTTTGCCGGAATGGAAGCAATCGCATTGTTTTATAGATATTACTGATTGACTATGTTATCGGAAGGTATATGCTGAAAACTGAATCCCTCCCACGCCTATAGCGCGGGCCCAAGCCGACGGGCTAAAGCCCTTCTGTTCGTGCACGAAAGTCCACTGGACTTTCTCTAAAGACTCTCACGACCATTCACAATGGCCACGGGCGGCCATGGTTTTCACATATACCTTCCGACAACAAGAATATTGATAAGTATTAAACTGAACGGATTTGAATGCGGAATTGGCATTTTCGCACCCCTCGTAGGGGGAGGGGCCCACGAAGTGGGAGGGGGCCAATGGAGCATCGAACCGGTCAGTGATTAAATAATGAATTATGAACAGAAAAGAATTATTCGAACAGATACAGGCCAAGAAGAGCATGCTCTGCGTAGGTCTGGACGTTGATTTCGACAAGATGCCTGAGCATGTAAAGGCTCTGGCAAAACATGGAGAGCTTGCCATCAAGGGAGAACTTTATAAAGGTAAGGCCCGTTCCATCATCGAGTTCAATAAAGCTATAATTGACGCTACAGCTGCACATAGCGTGGCATATAAGCCTAACCTTGCATTCTATGAGTGCTATGGCATTGACGGCATGAGAGCGCTTGATGCGACAGTGGATTACATCAGGACAAAGTATCCTGAGATATTCCTTATAGCAGACGCAAAGCGAGGTGACATCGGTAACACCGCCAAGATGTATGCAAAGGCATTTTTCGAGGAAATGGATTTTGATGCAGTGACCATCGCACCATACATGGGAGCAGACAGCGTGACTCCATTCCTTGAGTATAAGGATAAATGGGCAATTGTATTGGCTCTTACATCAAATGCTTCGGCATACCAGTTCCAGACTGCTCAGAAGGATGGAAAGCCTCTCTATCAGGCTGTTATGGAAGAGATGATGGAGATTTCGACTCCGGACAACATGATGTTTGTTGTGGGTGCTACAAAGGCAGACAAGCTTGAAGAGCTCCGCAGCTTCTGTCCAGACAACTTCTTCCTTGTTCCTGGAGTAGGTGCTCAGGGCGGTTCTGCTGAAGAGGTCATCGCGCACGGTTCTAACGACCATGGCGGTCTTCTTATCAACTCATCAAGAGGAATCCTTTTTGCTGACAGTACAGAAAACTATGCAAAGGTTGCAGGTGAAGTTGCAGCCAAGACAGCTAATCTTTAGTCCAAAGATTTTAGAAAGAAATCCTTGCACATCTTACGTGAGATATCGTAGGATGTGCATTTTGTTTTATGGGACAGAGGGTCGACATCAGACAGGTCACATATGTAGAGCCTGTCGATGAGTGAAAGATACATCTTGGAATACTTGATGTCTATATGCCTCTGCAGGTTGCTTGTGTATTCCATTGTAAGAATGACCTCTTCCTCGCTGAGATGGTCCTTGCAGAATATGTAAAGACCGTATTCCTTGAAGTCTCCATAAAATCCGGAACCGACCTTTCCTACCTTGCTTTCGATGATTCTTCTCAGAGGGTGAGCAAGACGCCAATACTCATATTCCAGTCGTCCGATATACTTTCCGTCCTGCAGACCATATCCGTAACCTGACCTGATGATCTGATCTATCTCTTCTGGCTCGTCGGAAGGGGACTCTACACCTGCCATTTCTCTGAGTAGATCCTGTGCAACATCCTTTCTTGGCTCCATCGCTCGTGTCACCTCTATGCCGAGAGAGTGATCTGGCATCTGGAGGTCAGGCCTGTCCTCATTGACAAGCGCTGAATATCCGCTCCCGAGGAAAGTCTCGAGAGTATATTTTGCATATCGTTCAAAGAAGCAGGTGTCAAATCTTCGTCCAGCCATAATGATATGCTTTTAAAGGTGTTTTGCCAGACCGCCTTCGCTGGTTTCTTTATAGACAGAAGGAAGATCCTTGCCTGTCTCCTTCATTACCTTTACTACCTTGTCAAAAGACACACGGTGAAGTCCGTCTGTATACAAAGAGTATATGGCTGCATCAAGAGCACGGGCAGCGGCGTATGCATTTCGTTCAATACAAGGAATCTGTACAAGACCGCAGACAGGATCACAGGTGAGTCCAAGGTGATGCTCAAGGCCCATTTCAGCTGCATATTCTATCTGGGCAGGACTTCCACCCATGAGCTGTGCCGCAGCTGCAGCAGCCATCGCACATGCAACACCTACTTCTCCCTGACATCCTACTTCAGCTCCGGAAACAGAAGCATTGTGCTTTACTACAGCACCGACAAGACCGGCTGTGGCAAGAGCCCTTAATATTCTTTGATTGCTGAAATTATAAAACTTCTGCATATGGAAAAGCACACTCGGAAGTACGCCACATGATCCGCATGTCGGACCTGTAACGATTGTACCTCCGCTGGCATTTTCTTCGCTGACAGCAAGAGCATAAGCAAAGATGAGTCCTCTGGTTCTGAGTACGTCACTGTAACCTTCGGCCCTGATGAAATAGCTTGATGCCTTTCTTCTGAGATTCAGAGGTCCCGGAAGCGCACCCTCCTGGTCAATACCTCTTTCAACAGCCTCACGCATCACTTTCCAGACTTTCTCAAGGTGTTCCCAAAGTTCACCTTTATGACCTTCATTCTCATCAACATATTCCCAGAATGTCTTACCGTTGGCATTGCACCATTCCAGAATTTCCTTCATTGTGGAAAGTGCGTAGACATCCTCGCAGTTTCCTGTCTCTATAGGATGCTCGACGCATACGATATCGCCACCTCCGATGCTGTAATATGTCCATACGTCATGAACATCTCCGTCAGTACCGATTACCCCGATCTTCATACCGTTCGGGTGCATTGGAAGAGTCTCTTTCGGCATCCATACGATGGCTACAGATCCTTCGCGGAAAGCATCCTCGCATGCCCAATCGGTAAGGTGACCCTTGCCAGTGGCGGCAAGAGAACCATATAATGTGACCAGAATCTTTCTAGCTTCCGGGTGGTTGTTCACATAATGTCTTACGGACTTGAAAGGGCCCATAGTGTGACTGCTTGAAGGTCCTTTGCCGATCTTATAGATGTCCTTGATAGATTTCATTTCAATTAGATTTACAGGTAGTCCTCGAAATACATCGAAATCTTGTCGTGCAGGTGTACACGGTCCTTGCCCATTACATTATGCTCTGCACATGGATAAGGGAAATAGTCCACCTGGACATTGTTCTTTATACATTCGCGAATGAAGCTGAGGCTATGTTCCCATACTACCACAGGATCAATTGCACCCTGACAGATGAGCAGTTTGCCCTTCAGGTCCTTTGCCTTGTTGATGAGGCTTGTCTTGGCATATCCCTCAGGATTTGTATCAGGATGGTCCATATATCTCTCACCATACATTACTTCATACCATTTCCAGTCGATGACAGGTCCACCTGCCACTCCGACCTTGAATATGTCAGGATAATTGGTTATCAATGATATTGTCATGAATCCTCCATAACTCCATCCATGTACTCCAATGCGGCTGCTGTCAACGTAAGGGAGGCTCATAAGCATCTTCACTCCTTCCATCTGGTCCGCCATTTCTGCTTGTCCGCACTGTCCGTGGATAGCCTGCTCGAACTCAAGACCACGGTTCGGTGTTCCTCTGTTGTCCTGGACATACACGAGATACCCTCGCTGTGCCATGTACATTTCCCATCTGCGTAGTGTCGCCATGTAATTATTCTGGACCATCTGGGAATGAGGACCTCCATATACATAGACAATCACCGGATATTTCTTTGAAGGGTCGAAGTCCTTCGGTTTGATGAGTCTGTACCAGTTGTCATATCTGCCGTCTGCACTCTTTACAGTACCGAGGTTTATCTCGGTATATGCGTAGCCCATTGTAGGGTCTTCTGCAGTAAGGAGATTACATACGGTCTTGCCGTCTGCTGTGCACAGGTCTATGACACGTGGTGTGGTAAGGTTGCTCCAGCTGTCTACAAAATGTCTGCAGTCGGGACTCAGCGATATCTGATGCCATCCTGATTCTGTGGTAAGTCTCTGAGGCTGACCAAATGTAGCCTTCATGACTCCCTTCTTGAGATTCTTTATCTCTATTCTGAACAGATGATTCTCGACAGGAGATACCTCTGCAGATGTATAATATACATATCTTCCGTCGTTGCCGATATATGCAACGTCTGCATCTGTCGCTGTGAGTCTGCGGATATTGCCCTCATTGTCGCAGAGATAGAGGTTGCGGTATCCGTCTCTGTTTGCTGTTCCATATATGAACTGATCGTTGGAACCCTTGATGAAGTAAAGTGGTTCCAATGGCTCGACGTATTTGTCGTTGTCTTCAGTCAGGATGGTGCTGATCTTCTCTCCGCTTGTCGGATCGTATGAGTTCAACTTCTGGTGCTTCTGACTTCTGTCCAGAACCTGTACGTATATCTTGGACGCATCAGGAGCCCAGCATATGTTTGTCAGATATCTGTCATATCCGAATTCATCAGCCTTGATATATACTGTACTTCCTGTCGTAACGTCATATATTCCGAGCTGCACGTTCTCCGAGTCCATACCTGCCATAGGATATTTGATCTCTACGAGTGAACCGGTACGTGTGGTGATGTCTAAAAGAGGGAAGGATGTTACACGTGATTCGTCCTTGCGATAGAATGCCACCTTTGTGCTGTCCGGTGCCCAGAATATTCCGTCGCTGATTCCGAATTCATTACGGCTCACGAACTGTCCGTAGGTGATATCCGGATTTTCACTTTCAGCTATAGACTTTTCATTTCCGTTCTTATCACGCAGCCAGAGACTCTGTCCCTTGGTAAAGGCGGTAAGCGATGGGGCAGCTGCCTGCGGGATATATTCCTTGCATTCACCGCTGCTGAGCACGTAGTCATGCCACTTGCCGTCCTTGTGCATGAGGATGTTACTATTACCGTTCCATGTGCAGTGCAGGTCGACAGGAGTGAGGTCTCTTGATAATATGGTCTCTTCCATAGTCAGGACCTTTCCGTCCTGAGGATTTGCAGGTCTTGTATTGACTATGCCTGGCTGTCCAGACAAAGTCAATCCCAGGCACAGCGTACCCAGGATCATACTGAATCTTTTCATATTCTGATATTTTATTCTCTTACGGATACGATTCTGTCTACGATATATTTCTGCTTACCTCTCCAAGGCAATGCTCCGAGATATTCTTTATAGTGGAGCTCTACCGTTTTTCCGCCACACCTCATGAGAGAATCTGCCACTGCTTTTTCTGTGATGGAAAAATCAAACTCATATGATTGGATGGCTCCGGCATCTGCACCCTTGCCTCTTCCGAAACCAGCCTGGATGGCGCGGCCTTCGTATGTCTTGAATATATATCCTTTATATACTACGAAATTGAGTTCTCCAGCCTTGACACCTTCTCCAAATACAAAATAGTACTTGAAGTAAACGAATCCTGTCAAGAACAGGACGATGACAGCTGTCGCTATACCTAAGATCTTTCTTTTCATGATACCCTGTTTAATACATTATTACAGCTGTGATGTGAGCTCCTTCATCCTTCTGCGTGGATTTGCTCTCTTGTAAAGTACATCGTATACCATGTCAGCGATAGGCATGCTTACATTGTGCCTTGAGTTTATATGTCTGATACATTCTGATGCAAAGTAGCCCTCTGCAATCATGGTCATTTCATTCAGTGCGCTCTTTACAGTACATCCATGACCGATCAATTGTCCGAGTCTTCTGTTGCGGCTGAATGATGAGTATGAAGTCACCAGAAGGTCTCCCAGATATGCGTATTCCATTGTGTTTCTTTCAAAAGGATAACTTTCCTGGATGAATCTGGTCATCTCTTGTGCGCAAGCGGCAGTAAGTACAGCTCTGAAGTTATCACCATATCCCAGACCGGCAGCAAGTCCTCCTGCAAGTGCATAGATATTCTTGAGTATGCCGGCATATTCGATACCGTAGATGTCCAGTGAATAACGGATCTGGATGTTTGCAGTCGAGAATCTGGATCCGATGATATGGCTATTGTCTTCATCCTTACATGCTACAGTAAGGAATGAAAGCCTGTCTCTTGACACTTCTTCAGCATGCGAAGGACCGGAAATGAGCCCGAGCTGTTCGTACGGAAGATTATATGTGTCTCTGAAATACTCAGTTATGGTCTTGTAATCATCAGGGATGATACCTTTGGTGGCTGAAAGTATGAACTTGTCGGTGAGCGGCACTTCAAGATCCTTCAGGAAGTCCTTCAGATAGGCTGAAGGAGCTGCTATGATTATGATGTCTGAATTTCTTACGACTTCATTTATGTCATCAGTCGCATTGATCAGGTCTCTGTCAAATTCTATGTCGTTGAGGTATTTCGCATTTCTGCCTTCTGTATTTATGGACTCAAGAACCTCCTGGTTACGTATATGCCACCAGATGTTCTGTCTGTTCAACTGGAGCGTGTGTACCAGAGCGGTCGCCCAGCTGCCGTATCCTATCATTCCGCAGACTGCGTCATTCTTTATCTTGTAGCTCATATCAATGTCTTTGCTACAAAGATAACATTATATTTTTATTAAAGGGAATATTTTATTAACTTGCAGGATGTTTGGATACGACTAATAATCAATAATACAATAAACAGACAATTTTATGGAAAGAACACTTGTAATCCTTAAGCCTGGATGCCTCCAGAGAGGTCTTGTGGGTGAGGTTATTTCACGATTTGAGAAAAGAGGACTGAAGCTTGTTGCAATGAAGATGGTTCAGCTTGATGAGGAAGTTCTGAAGGTGCATTATGCTCATCTTCTTGAGAAACCATTCTTCCCTTGGCTCAGGGACGGAATGATGGCAGCTCCTGTAATTCTATGCTGCTGGGAAGGTTATAGCGCAGTACAGGTAGTTCGTGATATGGCAGGTGCTACACGTGCAAGCAAGGCTGTTCCTGGAACAATCCGTGGCGACTACAGCCTCAGCGCACAGGAGAACATTGTCCACACTTCTGACTCTCTTGAGAATGCGGAAATTGAGCTCAAGAGATTCTTTGTTGAGTCAGACTACTGTGATTATACATCACCACTTGATCCGTTCAAGTATGCTCCTGATGAATATTAATGATGAATTTTTATAAACAAAAAAAACTCTGCAGATTCTGCAGAGTTTTTTTGTTGTTCGATTAACTTCGATTATGCCATGAATGTAGCTACAAGAGCGAGGATGGCATAGAGCTCAGGAAGCGCACCGTAGATAAGGGTCTTTGTGAATACATCGTGTCCCTGTGAGATACCGATGATACCATTTGCACAGACCTGACCCTGGCGGATTGAAGAGAAGAGGAATGTGAGACCTGCAGCCAATCCGATTGCAAAGAGTGCCACTCCGTCAGTAGCGAAGTCCTTACCGAGCCACAAGAAGAAAGCTACGAATCCGTAGAGACCCTGAGATGCTGGAAGAGCTGCAAGGACCATGTAGTTTGTTGCACTGTCAGCGTTCTTCTTCAAAGCGCCTTCAGCTGCGTTACCAGCGATGGTTGTGCCATATGCACTTCCGATGAATGACATGCCAAGCATGCATGCAAGGCCGATGTAACCGAGTAATTCAATTGTGTTCATTGTGTTAATTATTTTTAATTTGTTTATTATTTTTCTTTATTTGTTGTCAATGGGTTATATGCTGATCCCTTTCCTTCATATCCTGCATTCTTGAAATACTCCATGAATGTCAGACGCATCGGGTGCACGAAGGCACCGAGTGATGACAGCAGAATGTTGATGACATGTCCGGCTATGAGAATCAGGATGAATGGCAGCCATGTAAACACAGCATCTGTCTTTACGCTCATCGCAAGGTTATTGAACGCCTGTCCGAGCATTCCTCCTGCAAGTCCGAGGGCAAAGAGACGGAGATAACTGAGCACGTCACCGAGGATTCCGGTAGCCATATTGTAAGTATCCCAGAGGCCAGCTCCTACATTGACAAGAGGATTTCTTCCTGGTGTGTTGAAAATGTAGATAGCTAGTGCTGAAATACCTCCGACTGCTATGAGTGCCCATTTGATCGCTGCTGGTGAAACGAGCTTGCCAAGAGCCAGGAGGCCGACAAGAATACCACCTACAATCAGTATCAGCCATCCCCATGTCGCTATATTCTCCTTGATTCCGTATCGCTTTGTGTAGCAGATAGCTTTGACTGTCATGGCTACACAGATGTGGAATATACCGATACCCATGGCGAGGAGCATCTGGATGTTCAGGACTCCTACTCCCGGGATGTCAACCTGACCTACGATCATGCAGCTCTTCAGCCACTCAGGTACCCAAGTCGTATCATAGAGGCCGATTCCGAAGAATGTTCCGAGCACAGTACCGACAACCATTGTTCCTGCTCCGAGTAGAGCTATGATGCTGCCAAGTCCATCGAACATTCCCACCTTCAGCCAACCTTTGTTCAGAGCGATTCCGAACAAAAGAAGAATGATACCGTATCCTGCATCTCCAAGACACATTGCGAAGAACAGCAGGTAGAATGGAGCAAGAATCGGTGTAGGGTCGAACTCGCTGTATACAGGCATTCCATACATTTCAGTGAAGCACTCGAACTGACGGGTAAACCAGTTGTTCTTCAATTTGATAGGAGGGTTGTCTTCCTCCTGTGCTTCTTCCTTTACATATAGAACTCCCATCTTTTCAAACGCCTCAGTCAATTCTGCATCATGCTCTTCTGGTGCGAAACCTGTAAATACTGTAAGCATGTCTTCTGCAGCTCCGACAGCGACGTTCTCTGCGAGATATCTGTCGAGTTCGACAAGATCATTATTGCATCCTTCCTTGATTGCAGGGATATAGTCCTTTGCATTGAGAAGACCAGCCTTGCAATCGATGATATCTGCCTTGATTCGAGATGCTTCAGCCAGAGCTTCTGCATAAGTGCCGCTCGGCGCTGCTGTCTCGTTCACCGGGAACGAATACGCGTCTGCCTTCGGTGCAACAGTTACAAACCAAGTCTTTTTGCCGTTGTCCTCTATTACCTGAAGAGGGTAGAGTTCGGCCCATGCAGGATCGAAGCGTTTGCTGTCGACGCAATAGTATCTTACTGCATATCCGTGATCGGCAATACCGTCAAGTGCGGCCTTGTCGTAGTCTCCCCAAGGGAGTCTTGCCTCTGCCTGCTTCTGAATGTTAGTAAGTGCTGTATGAAGCTCGTGGAGTCTGGCTCTGCACTGCTCGACGAAGTCGACAGGATCGCCTTCTACATTTACTGTAGCCTTTGAAATAGCTTCAGCATCAGCATCTTTTGAGTAGTCTATGTTCTCAAGGAATTCGAGAGTCTTTCTGGCTCTTTCTGCCTTGTGGAACATTTCGGAAGAGTCAGAGTCGATAGGTTTTACAGAGCGTGTGATATCCACGACTCCAAGCTCCTGAAGCTGCTCCAGGAAGCCATCCTTCTCTCCTGTCAGGAGAACGAAGGAATATTTGGTCATTTTAATTATCATTTCTACGCTCCTCCTCTTCTTCTTCAAGAGCATGTCTGCTCTTTACGATCTTGGAAGCTGCCTTGGAGAGGTTCTCCTCGTCTTCCATGTATCGCTTGATCTTTCTGATTGCCTCCTGATATCCAGGAATCTGCACCTTCTCATAAAGGTTTACCTTCTGAGTGGTCTTCTTTCTCTGGAAATCCAGAATACGGGCTTTCTCGAGATACACCTCTGACTCTAT
>JAEIGA010007249.1_pt1 | contig 16862 bp, 22 predicted proteins | sample 9270691 | NCBI WGS metagenome assembly JAEIGA01 (sample SAMN17057246, study PRJNA624740) | gut metagenome | biome: biome; isolation source: fecal sample | host: Bos grunniens | place: China: Xizang | collected 2019
AAAGAAAAATTTATTGAAAAATGGGATGGAAAAACTCCAGTTGTTATGGGAGAAGGTTCAATTCTAGATATTAGTTCTTTAATGCAACAAGGAGGATAATTTATGGGATTTGAGAATTATAAAGACAAACAAAAATTTTATAAAGAAAGAGCAAAACAAGAGAAAATGTTTCATATAAGTAAAGCACCTTTGAATTTAAAATCTAAAGAAAAAGGTTATACTTATATTAAACCTAAGGAAGATAATAAGTAATGAGTGAGGTGATGTTAAATGAAGTTCGAAGAACTGTTAGATAATTTATGGTTATTCGACTTTGAATGAAGTCTATGCTCATGATTGGTTATTAGTTTTAATATCATATAAAACTAATAAAGAAGTGGTATTCCATAATTCACTACCTAATGATGTACAAAATTTTATTGATATGGAAGAACCAATATTAATAGGACACAATGCTAGATATTATGATCAATACATCTTAAAAGCTGTTTTATCTGGTTATATTCCAGAAGAAATAAAAGAGGTAAACGATTATATCGTTAATGGAGGACAAGGTTTTGAGTTAGAATATGGATATGTTAAGATACCACCTGTTTGGGATACGATACAAGATATTGTACCTATGAAATCTCTTAAAGAAATTGAAGGAAATCTTTTGTTAGATATTACAGAAACAGGTTTAAGTTTTGATGCACCAGATAAATGGACTAAAGAAGATTATGAAGAAGTTCTACATTATTGTCGTGCAGACGTTAATGCTTTACGATCGTTATTTGATGCTAGAAAAGGGTATTATAAAACTAAATATAGTTTATGTGAATTAGCTAATATTGATCCTAAAACAAATATAGGTCTTACAAATGCTAAACTTTGTGCTAAGTTCTTAGAAGCAGAATTAGTAGAACGAGATGACGAACGAGATTTTGTAATATCTAAATTGATAGATACTAATTATATATCAAAAGAAATTCTAGATTTTTTTAACAGAATATTAGATAAAAGTATAAGTGATGAAGAAATATTTAAAAGTAAATTAGATTATAATTTTCATGGTATGCCTTCTGTTTTCGCTAATGGTGGGGCACATGTTGCTATTCTTAATTTTATATACGATAAAGAAAGAGAAGAAGATATGATATTGATTAATGCGGATTTTGCTTCACTTTATCCTCATTTATTAGCATTACCTGATTATAATTTTGTATCACGTAATATTAAAGATAAAAATGCTTATTACGATATTTTACAACAAAGATTAAAATTAAAACATGAAGGAAAAACAGAAGAACAATTACCTTTAAAGCTGTGCTTGAATACCGTTTATGGCTGCCAAAACAATAAATACAATGGTCTGTACGATCCAAGAGGTGCTAGAAACACATGTTATAATGGACAATTGCTGATAACGGAATTAACTGAAAAGATATATCAAATTGGAAATGTAGAACTAATTCAACTTAATACAGATGGTGTTATGGTAAAATTGCCTAGAAAAAAATTAAATATATATTACAAAGTGTGTGAAGATTTTGCGAAAAAATGTAAAATAGAATTAGAATATGATATTATTGATAAAATTATTCAAAGAGATGTAAATAACTATATCTTTTATATGAAAAGTAAAGATGGATATAAAATTAAAGCTAAAGGTGGCATGTTTAGTAATTTGCCTAAACTCAAAATGGATAAAGATAAAAATATTACTAGTGAATATATTCCTAATTTTAAAACAAATTCTATGGCTATCGTTAGTGAAGCAATTGCTAGATATTTATTAGTTGGAACACCAATTAGAGAAACAATAGAGAAATGTGATAATATTTACGAGTTTCAACAAATATCACATCTTGGCGGAACCTACGAAAAATGTGTACAAGAAAGTGAAAATGGAGATATAGAACTCCAGAGGAATAATAGAATTTATGCTGGACTTAAACCAAGTGGTACAATAATAAAAGTAAAACCAGATGGACGTAGAGATTCATTGGCGAACTGTCCTCCTAACCCAATAGTAGATAATGGAAATAAACTAACAATAAATGATATAAACAAAGAATGGTATATAGAGTTCGCCCAAGAAAAAGCAAATGACTTTTTAGGAATACCAAGACTTGAAAGTCTAAAGAAAGAAGAACTTGTAGAAAAAGCAAAAGAATTAAATATAGAATTTGATAAGAAAACTAAAAAAGCAGATTTGATAGAAATGATAAAAAATATAAAAAGAAATGAGGTAAAAAATATGGCTACAAAAACAGAATTAGAAGAAGAAAATAAGAAATTAAATGAAATGGTTGAGAAAGCGACTGAACAAAATGAAAAATTAGTAGAAAAATTAAAAGAGAAAGAGAGTGGAAAAGAAATGAAATTTAACGATGAAAGATTAAATGATAATATTATGTTACAAAGTTCATTATATAGAAAGATTAATGAGTTAAGAAAGTATATTAGAGGTTACAAATTTGTATATGATGAGGAATTACCTAGTAATTTAGGTGGTAGAGAATATTATAGTATTAAACAACTTTATAATGCTTTACAACAAGGTTGTTTAGAAGTAGGATTAGATTTTAGTTATGATGTTGATAGTGTTATAAGTTTCGATAAAGAACTTATAAAACCAAGTGGCAAATCACCAATTCATGTTGCAACAGTTAGAACAAAAGCGGTATTAACAGATATTGATACAGGAATTAGTAAAGAATATTTTACAATAGCACAAGGTAGTGATAATATTGATAAAGCTATAAGTGGTGCTAGTACACTAGCATTTAGACAATGGTTTACAAAAAACTTTTCACCTAAAGATATGAATGATGAAGAAGTTATTGATGAAACACCAAAGAGTGAAGAACCAAAAACTCCAGTTTATATTCCAGAAACAAAAAAAGAAGAAATTAAAAAAGAAGTAGTACAACAAGTACAAACAGAAGAAAGTGACGAAGAAGATATTAAGGAAATTGTAAATAATATTATGAAAGTTAGAGAGTTAAGTGGGGATGAAAATTATGGTGCGTCAACTCTACAAAAGTTTACAAGTGGTGCTAAAGTAGATAGTGCTACTATTCTAGAAATAGATTTAAAGGTTAAGAATAAGTTAGAAAAGGTTACTAAATAAATGTTTGAAGATGTTAAAGTAAATTCAGAGAGATGGTTTGACTTAAAAGATTTGAAAAATGAAGAATGGAGAGATATTAAAAATTTCGAAAATTTGTACCAAGTTAGTAATTATGGTAGGGTAAAAAGTTTGTATAAACCATCTATTAAAAACCAATATATGTATGATAGAATTATGAGAATAAAACCTAATAAATTAGGATATTCGACTGTTCATTTTATTCATAAAGGTAAGGAATATAGAAAATTATTACATATATTGGTTGCTGAAACATTTATACCTAACCCAAATAATCTTCCACAAGTATTGCACAAAAAAGCAACTTTAGATGATGGAACTGATAGAGTTGACAATTTATATTGGGGCACACAGAAAGACAATATGCGTGATAGAAAAAATGAAGGTAAATTTATTGTAAGTAAAGAAACTAGAAATAAAATAAGTGTTTCGCAAAAAATAAAAATAAATCAATATGATTTAAACGGAAATTATATCAAAACATGGGATAGTGCATCTGATGTGAAAAAAGAATTAGGTATTGATGACAGCACGATACGAAAATGTTGTAGAGGTGTCAAAAAATCTTGTGGTGGTTTCCAATGGAGAAAATTTAACAATAACACAGAAAACATTAAAAAATATAGTAGATTGAAAGGAAAGGAGATTAAAAATGGAATGGAAATACGGAGAAAATAATAAAAATATAGTACTAGAAAAGCAACCAAGTAGATTCAAATATTTAACTGGTACTAGATTGGCTAGTTGTTTAGGTTTAAATCCTTACTCAACACCGTTTCAAATTTGGTGCGAATGTACACGATTAGTGACACCACCTTTTGAAGAAACTATTTATATCAAAGCTGGTCGTACAATAGAACCATTACAAAGAGAATACGTATCTAAAAAATTCCCTAATATTTTATCGCCAGAAGAATATTTTGGAAACGTTTTCGAACAAGTAAGATGGAATTTCTTTAATGAAGAACAAAAACCATTTGCTGGTTGTTGGGATGCTGTTAGTACTAAAGATAATAAAAGAGATATAACTATGGTAGTTGAATTTAAAACAGCTAGTGATCCTAGAAAATGGGATAATACAATTCCCGTTTATTACGAATTACAAGGTGGGTTATATGCTAAATTATTAGGATTAGATAGAGTATTGTTTGTTGCTAGTTTTTTAGATAAATTAGATTATGCTCATCCTGAAAATTTCGTACCTAATGAAACTAATACAATAATGAAAGTAAAAAAATTGAAAGATATTGTGGTTGAGATAAATGGGGAGTTATTAGGAATCGATGATGTATTAGAAAGAGCAAAAGAATTTTGGAATACTTATGTAGAAACAGGTATCTCTCCAGAATTTGATGAAGTTAAGGACAAAGAATATTTAGACATCATCAGAACAAGTAAACCAATAAATGATAATTCACTTGAAGATTTATGTGATAGAGCGAAAGAACTAGTTGATGAAATAAGTGCTTTAAAAGAAAATAGTGGTATTGTTAGTAAAGAAAAAGAATTAAAAATACTTGAAAAAAGTATTAAAGAAAGTCTTATGAATAGTTTAGGAGAAGGAGAAACAAAAATAAGTTGTAAACAATATTCCCTAAACGGTACAATAAGTGAAAAATTTAATGAAGAACAATTTGCAAAAGAACATCCAAAAACATATGAAAAATATATAGAAAAAAAATTAACTTATAGATTAAGTAAAAAGAAAGAGGAGGAAAAATAATATGTTTAAGAAAAATGAAAAATATACAATGGAACAATTTAAAGAAATGTTTGATAATGCTAAGAAAAATGTAATTGAAAAGGAAACAAAAAATAACATGGAAAAGCTTGATGATCCTATGGCTGGTCTTATGATTAATGTTATAACTATTAAAACTATTGATGATATTGGAAAAGAATTATTTGGTGATGAAAAAGAAGGAGATGAATAATTATGAAATTAGTAATGAATTTAAAATCAAATTACAAATTAGTACCAGAAGGAAAAAGAAGATTAAAAATAACAAAAGCAGAGGCTAAACCAAGTGGTAGACCTACACATATGGAAGTTAGTTTCCAAGATAGTGAGGGAGGATACATTTACAGTAATTACGACTTTGAAAAAGCAATATATCCATTAAGTATCTTAATATGTACTGCTTTAGGATTAAAAGATGGAGATGAAATTGATCCTAGAGAAGATGCTAAAAAATTAGTAGATAAAGAACTTATTTGTGAGGTAATTCACAGACAAGGAACTAAACCAAATGAAAATGGAGAATTACCAACATTCGCAAATATCAAACAAGTCATTAGTCTTGTTGAAGATGAAGTTGTAGAAGAATCACCAAGAAATTCTATTTCAAGTGCGTTAGACGATTTAGATTAATAATGAAAGTGCTAATCAGCACTTTTTTTTGTAAATAAATTGTAAATAAATCATAAATAAATCATAAATAAATTGTAAATTTTTTAATAGCAATTTTATTGTATAATTTATCTAGAAAACAAGAAAATGTGTTTTCTGTTTACCTTATCTGTGGGGGTGTAAGTTTAAATATAGAGTTAAATCGGTTTATACTTACACCTCTTTTTTATTTTTTAGGAGGAGATAGTATGAAAGAAAAAATTATAGAAAAATTAGAAGGTAATATTGAAAGAATATTAAATAAAGAGGAATTATCTGCAACAGATGTAGCAATATTAAAAGAAAAATTAGGTGAAATAAAACGTGAAGAAGATGAGGAGAATAAAGAAGAAAAGAAAAAAGAAATGATGAGTATGCTTGAAAAAGTAATGTAGGAGGTTATGTTATGAACAGTGTAATTTTAGCAACACTATTGTTAGGAATGGGTGATTGGGATTTTTCTCTACCATGTATTAATCGTGTAGACAATTATAGAAAATATTATAAATATGAAATTTATGGGGTTGATGAATAATGAACCCAAATTATCAAAGAAATTTTGCACCTGTATATAATCAAAACATGTATGAAGAAAATCTTTATAGTCAAATAGATAATCAAATAAATCAATTAGTCGGTATGAGAAATCAATTAAAAAGTAATGCTCAACAACAACCTCAACAACCTACTGCTATCAATCAAACATTTCAATTATCACCTAATAGTAATGGAATAAGATATGCTAATTCAATAGAAGAAGTAAACAAAGAAACTGTATTTTATGACACACCATACTTTAGTAAAGATTTGAGTGTATTATGGATCAAAAATGCTAGTGGTGATATAAAAGCATATGAATTAAATGAGATAATACAACAAGATGAAAAAGATTTAGAGATAGAGTTATTAAAATCACAACAAGAAGAAAAAGATAAACAATTAGAAATATTACAGACTCAAATAAACGATTTAAGAAGAGAGATGAGATTAAATGAACAATATGCTACAAATGTTATTCGGTCAGAAGATGAAACAGATACCACAGAACTTGATGAGTCAATTGGAAAGACAACTAAAAGTACGAAATCCACAAGCGTATCAAGAGTTTCAACAAGCAAGAAAAAATAATGTAAATCCTCATGAATATCTAAACAAAGTTGTCGGTGGTTTTAATCCACAACAACAGCAAGAGTGGAATAATATGATGGGAAGATTTAATCAACAAGGGGAAGATAAAAAACAAGACTAGACGTCTTGTAGAGGGATATTTAATACTAGATATGGGTATCTCTCTACAAGTTTTCTAGTGGCTTGAAAATAATACTAGAAAGGAGAAAGAAAATATGAATGGAAATTCAAACGGAGTACAACCAGTTGTGGAATTAGCAACTACTAATGGTTATCCAGTAATGCCATATTATGGTATGAATGGAAATGACGGTTTCTTTGGAGGAGAAGGTATCTGGGCTATTATCCTAATTGCACTTTTATTCGGAAACGGTGGTTTCGGATGGGGTGGTTTTGGAGGAGGCTTTGGTATGATGAACGGTATGTATGAGTTCCCATGGTTATTAAATGGTCAACAAGGTATCAACACCAATGTTAATAACGGTTTTGATAACTTACATTTATCTAACCAAATTGAAGGTGCTAGAGATGGTATCAACAATTTAGCAACTCAAATTTGTGGGAGTACAGCAGATGTAGTTCAAGCAATTACTGGAGGTTTCTCAAACGCAGAAATATCTGCAAACAGTAGACAAATGGCTAACATGCAACAAGCATTTAATTCTGAATTAAATACTACAAATGGATTTAATAACTTGAATAATGCCCTTCAAAATTGTTGCTGTGAAAACCGTTTAGCATCATGTCAAACTCAAAACATAGTTCAAAGTGAAGCAAATGCTACTAGATTCGCAGATGCTAATAATACAAGAGATATTATTACAAATGCTACTTCTAATACACAAGCTATACTTGATAAATTATGTCAATTAGAACTAGATGGAGTTAAAGCACAATTAGACGCTAAGAATGATAGAATTGGTGATTTACAACGTGAAATATTAATGAAAGACTTACAAGCAAGTCAAGTTGCACAAACTGCTGATTTAAGAGCAAATAACGCAACAGTTGCTAACCAATTAGTATCTGAACTTCGTTCCTGCCCAATTCCAGCACAACCAGTTTATGGATCAACACCTATATTCCAATGTAATGGAAATAGTGGATGTGGATGCGGAAACCAATTTATTTAATAGCATATAGTCAATTATGACACACCTGATTACAGGAACTTGCTAATCGGTAAAAGTAGGATTAATCCTATTTTTGCCAACGTAGAGTAGGCAAGTCCTACTCTTTTATTTTTGAAAGGAGAGATATTATGATAGAGAGTATTCAAGAACTACCAATAACATTAACAAGTAATACTGCAAAATTAACATTTTCAAGCGACACAATAAGAACAAGAAGTGCTTGTCAAAACAATACAAGAAGTTGGTTATGCCATCAAACAGGGAACCCATTATATCAAGTGTTAGGTAATGGAAATTGTAATTGTAATGGTACAGCAAAATATGAAGTTAGTTTTAATGCTAATGTAAGTGGTGCAACAGCAGGAACACCAGTAGCACTTGCATTATATGAAGATGGTGTAGTAGTACCAGGAACAACTATGATAGCAACTATAACAACTGCTGGAGATGTATTTAATATATCTTTTGAAAATACTATTGAAGTATGTGGAAGATCTAATGCTACATTAAGTATAGGAAGTGTACCAAGTGTGCCAGACTTTACTGATTTAACTGCTCCAGGTGTAGATACACAAGCACCTATTATAGCAAACGCTACTCTTAGTATAGAAAAAATCGCATAATGTATAACAATATGACGAATGACTTGTCTTTAGTATTACAGGCGTTGAATTTAGAGTTATTGTTTAAAGACTATAATAATAAGGATTTAATGCAAGAACTTCAAAGACAAGATAGTGAATATTTAGAAAAAATAATCAAACAGAATGAGAGAATTATAGAACTCTTAGAGAGGAGGGAAGAAAATGGAAAAGATGATACAACAAGACGTGAAGAAAGCAAGTCTTGAAAAAGTAAAAAGTCTTTTACAAGAAAACAATGGAGAAATAACAGGTAATACGTTAGAAGCAATTGGAGATTTAATAGATATTTATAAAGATGTCGCTAATGTTGAATACTGGGAAGAAAAGGAGGAACACGAAATGTATAGAGGTTATGGTAGAGATTCTTATGATGGATACAGATATGATGGATATATGAGAGAACCATATGGTCGTAGAGAACGTGATAGTCGAGGAAGATATAGAGGAGATGACTATATGGATGAAATGCATGATCATTATGGTCGTTATATGGAAAATCGAAGTAGATATGGTGCTGGAGAAGATACTAGAAAAAGTTTAGAGTACATGTTGAGAAGTATGGAAGATTTTGCTAGAATGTTAAAAGAAGATGCTGGTTCTGAACAAGAAGTACAAATGATTAGAGAAACTGCACAAAGAATAGCACAGATGTAATATGAGATACTTTTTTTACAATGCGAATCCAAGAGGTTTATTTACGGAGGATTGTGTTTGTAGATCCGTGAGTGTAGCAGAAGGTATAACATGGGATGAATGTCATGAAAAATTAAGCATATTATCAAGACAAGAGGGAGTTATTTTAAATGATGTTTTGTTTGTAGAGGATTATTTAGATAGAAGATACCCTAGAATATGTTTTGATAACATGACAGTTGGTGAATTTGCAGAAATTGCACCAAAAGGGCATTTTGTTGCAACAATGAACGGTCATATTACTGCGATTATAGACAATGTGATTGTAGATACATTTGATTGTTCTAACAGAAAAATGAAATGTTGTTGGCAAATAATGTAAAAAAAAAACACCTTATTTTAGGGTGTTTTTATAATTATATATTTTAGTGAATAACATTTTCATACGTTTACTATATGTCGTAGGACACATTCCTCTTTCCATACAAACCTGTGTCTGTGTCTTATCCTTATAAAAGTCTAGTAATAAATCTCTTTCATTTTGTTCTAAATTCATCTCATCACATAATCTCACAATATTATTATAAGAAAATAATTTAATCTCACGTTTAAGATTAAAATATGTTTGTCTATCAATCATACAATTTACCTCATTCCTAGTTTAATTATATAAATAAAAATTGGTAAAAAGTAGTAAAAAAGAATTTACGATTGTAAATTCCTTAATTTCTTATTAACATTCTGTCTTTTCTTTCTAACAGAATCGATAGAATAATTATTGTGTAATGCTATATAACTATCTTTTTGTCTATCACAATAGTACTCTTTTAACATTTTTATAATTAAATTATCTTGTTCTACCATCATAACTGTTTCGTACAACTCTTCTTCTGTCATACCTTTATACAATTTTGTATTCTTCTTGATAAAGTGAGATGTAACATAAGATAAAGCAACACCTAAAAATATAGGTATAAAGAATGATGTTTCTGTTTTAAAAGTTATTCTTGTTAAAAGATAATATGTAATACTACTAAAAGCAAAACATACTATAACACTTTTAAAATGAAAAGGTTTACCGAAACTATGTTTATTAACCCAAAAAGCAACGGTAATAAATATTGCTTCGATAAATGCATCATTTAAAAATGCAATTAAGATAATTATTAACATTGTAAATAAATTCCATAATAAGTATAGAGGGATAAAGATAAATCTAGTTATCTTCTCCTCTTTACTTATAGTTTTCTTATTTAGCGATTTTCTTAGCAAGTTTTTTAGCGAATTTTTCAATGAAGTCAGTTTCTGCGAACCAGAAGATACTACCAAATCCCATAAATCAAACACTCCTTTCATAAAATAATATTTATAAAATATAAGCAAAACTATTAAATAATCTAAATTTAAAATAAACCCTACTATAAAACTATCGGTAAATTTGTTTTGGTTTTGTATCCCAATACCTCTTATGATAATACTCATAATTTGAATTATATTCACAAATAAAGAGTATAAACAGAAATTCTTAAAATTATTTTTTGTCATTTTTGTATTATTTATTTTTAAATATAATAATGAAAATCCTAACAAGTATAAAAAATCCAAAATTATAAATATAATAGGTGTGTTAATATTAGATTTTAAAATTTGCAAGACAAATCCAATTATAAAAGCCAATACACTAAACTTTTTCATTCTCTTACTATTATCATTACAAGTAATCGACAATGTGATGTAAACATTGATATATAAAGTAATAGCATACCAAACATTTTCTAATCTCCAATATGTTATGAAATCATTAATCATATTTACTGTTTTGTTGGTGTAAACTATCTCAAAATAATTCCCACCAAACAACTTAATTATAACAATTATAAGTAGTAAAAAGTAGTAAGTTTCTATACTTTTACTAAATAATTTATCCAAATCTTTCTTCACTTTTTCACCTCCTCTCAAAACTAATATAACATAGTATATTATAATATGTCAAGAAGATTTTTAAAAAAGAGAGAAATTTCTCTCTTTTATATTTCCATGATTTCTATTGCTTCTATTCTCAACTTCTGCCCTACACTTCCAAGAGTTGCAACTCCATCAGCGTTAGTCCAGCAAGTCCAACCTGTACCTTGAATGTGGACTCTATATTTAAAATTGCCTTTTAAACATAAACATTCAAGTCTTTTACCTTCTCTTATTGTTCCGATTACTGTATCTTTGTTTATTTCTCCAAAGTCTTTCCAACCATAAGTTTGAATATGTGCCTTAGCATGAATAGGTTTGTCGTAGTCAATTTGTATTGCTTCAAGTCTACGTGCTTCTCCAACTGTTCCTGCCATATCTCCATCATGTTTCCAATCTTGCCAACCTGTACTTTGTAAATGAGCACGATATTTTATTTTTGGTGGTGCTGGTGGTGTAGGTGGTACGATTTCGTGATATATTTTAGGTCTTAATCCTCCTAATAATCCATTGTAGGAAATATTTGCTTGGGTATAATAAGATATTCCTTCTTGATTTTGTCCTAAAAATATTCCTGTACCATTTCCATTGTCTTTTCTAAACATAGCAATATGTGAATAAGGGCAGTTTGGTTTAGAGTTCCAATTCCATATTGCCCAATCTCCATCTACCATTTGGTTAGCAGGAACTTTGTCGAAATATTTTCCAAGTCCTAAGTCATCAAAGTTGTACCATATTCTGTATGCATAACCACTTGGTTCTCCACCATAACAAATACCACCAGTAAATCGTAAACCTATTTGTGTTCTGCACCAATGCAAGAATCCGTCTACGCATTGCACACCGAAAGATCCATCTTCATCGAAGCCTTTACCAATTACATCTAAATAATATTGATGTGGACTTCTATCCATATTATCCATCTCCTTTAATCAAATTCTTAAATGCTTCATAGCAACCTGTACTAGCCAAGCCACTAAATAAGCCTGTTAAAACCACTTCTAACGTGATTTTATCTAAGTTAGTACAAACACTAAGGATAAGTCCTAAAGTGCCAAGAATGAGAGGAATATACTTGTTAGGAACGAAGGTAAGACTATTCTTGATGATATATCCTACACAAAGACAAATTCCTACTATTAAAATATTTGTATAATTTGCTATTAAATTAATATCCATATTATCATCTCCTATTTTAAACCTAATTTATGTACTAGTAATCCTAGTAATAAAGCGATTAGGAAGTAGAATAAGTAATCAATTAACTTATCCCACTTCATACCTTTTGCTTCCGATTGTTTATCAAGTTTTGCATTTATTGTTTTAACAGATGTTTCGATATTTCCAACCCTCAAATCCATCTTCTGCATAATAGAGTATGTTTTTTCTAAGTCGGATATTCTTTTATCGTGTTCTTTTAATTCTTCTGTATGCTGATTAAATTTTTCTGCGATTAAATCATCACTCATATTACCTTATCTCCTTTATTGTATTAGACTAAATATATTCGATAAATCTCTAATCGCACTCATTTTAATAACGAAAGGCAAGTCTGCATTGGTTTGAGATACGTTCGTTTGGTCTTGGTATGTTGTTGCCTTTTGAATATTGTCAAGTTGAGTTTGTAGAGTGTCGTTTAGTAAGATGTTGGTTGGGGTATTAGATACATAATATAATAAAATCATTAAATCATCTAATTGTTCTAGTGTTAAATTTGTTTTGACATATAATCTATCTTTATTTTCAATATTATCAGCCCATCTAAAACAAAATTCATTATTTTGTAAGTTTCCATTTGCTGTACTATTATTTATTATATTTGTATTTACTACATTTTTAAAATAATTTAAAAATGCTTGTTGAGTTACGTACTTGAATTTAAAAAGAGTTGATTGTGATGAAAATAAATTTGTAAAACCAGTTGAGTTGAAGGTTATTTTCGTATTAATTTTTTCAATATTCTTCTTCAAATACCACTTATTCAACTCCAAAGTGCTATCGTAATATTCACTACCAACTACATTTTTAAAGAATAAATCTTCATAGTCTCCTATTTTGCAGTATTCTAGGTCGCCTAGTGATATTGGATAATCTTCAATTTCACTATTTTTTATAATTTTTACATTTGTATCTGCAATTTTAATAGATATTCTAATATATTTTATATTACTATCATTTATTGTTATAGGGATAGAATAATCATTGTTTGCAGTAATTTGTTCGTAAGTAATTTGCTTCACCCAAACTCCATCACTATTATATCCATGTATTCTTTTAGTAGAAGTTTCATAAGTTTTCCCTTTTAAAATATAATTTGTTTGTTCTACTGGTATAAGAGCAGAATATGCAAAGCCAGTATTAGCAGTGATGTTGCCTGAAGCATCAATGTAATAATTATTAACTTTGGTACTTTTATCAAATAAATTTTTACCTTCAAATTTAATCTCATTATCCCCACTAACCACATAAATATCTTGTGGATAGTCTGGAGATGGGCTTGGTTGTCCTCCAGTAAATTCCTCATATGAAGTTTGTTCAGAACCTTGCTCAATTTGTATATCATTCATATCAACTGTAAATACGTCTGTACTTGTACCTGTTCCCCAATTGAATACAATCTCTATACCATCTTCGCTAATTGTAAATGTATGATTAATATTAATGTTATTTGCGATTACAGTATGTGATGAATTTCTAATCTGTGTTGTACCTTGAGCATATCCCTGATAAGTATATGTTCCCGCTGGTAAATCAATATTTAATTGTAAAGAAACATTATTTGTTCCATTTGGTGTAATGGTGTATATACCATTAGAATAAGTATAAGATGCTCTACCTATTGATTTAAAATCTGCTTTATTAAATTTATTCTTCCCTGTCGTAGTTTCTTGCTCCAATTCACTTGGTCTTAATTTTATATCATAAACAGGACATTCGGCAGTATTATCTAACGTCAAGTCCGTTCCCTCGCCACTTACTTTTGGCAACGCATTATAGACCATTTCGGCACGTTCTACTTCTTCATTTGTTTCATCAAGTTGCTCTTGTGTAACCTCACCATCTTCACCGTTTGTGATTTCAAATGTACTTGTCGTTCCGTCATTATAAGTGATTGTATAAGTATCAACAAGTCCTACGGAACTAGTTTTTGCAATACTAGAAATACCTTTTCCATTGTGTACATCAAATGTACTTGAATTACCACTCGTATAACTAATTGTGTAAATATCTGTCAAGCCACTCGTACTTGTCTTTTCAATACCACTTATTCCATTTCCTGTTGCACCTGTCGCTCCAGTTGCACCTGTTTTTAATACGAAATCTAATATTGGGTTTTCATTTGTACTTCCTGCTCTTCTTGTAACAGATGGTTGATTACCCTCTGTAACATTTCCAATTTGAATATTTGGAGTAGCACCTGTAATACCACTTGCACCACTAAAATCTGCAAGATATACCCATTTATAAGGTGATACTTCTGTGTCTGTTTTAGTCCACAAAGTCGCATTTTCTTCCTCTTCAATATTTCCTTGTATCATAACATAGTCGTTTACATTCATGTTATCGTAATCATCAACCATGTCCTCGATACTTTCATATGTTTTTTCAATAACAAAAGGTTTACCAGTATCTCCCTTTTCACCTTTTGAAGCAACTATACTCCAAAATGCAGTGTTTGTTGGTAAATTACCTCGGTTATTATTAACTAATGATACATAACTACTTCCATCATAACTTACCACATCATTTATTTCATAAGTCGTTTCACTATTATATACACCTTTATTAAAATACGCTACTTTTCCTAAGTCTTGTACTGTCGCCATATTACACCATAACCTCCATTTCTAAATGTCCTCTACTATTTAATTTAAAATCAATTTGACTAAGTTCATCAGGCTTGTTCATTTTCAACCTTCCATCTATTATTTCAAAAGTTGCAAAATAACAATCACCTTTTTCGCCCTTCAAATCAACGTATTCGTAATTTGCTTCATCTTCTCTTTTTATTCCTAATTCTGTACCATTCCAATCATATTCTAAGTCATATCCATCTCGGATATTCACTGTTTTATGTGTTCCGTCTTTTTTTGTTAAATCAACGGTCGCTACTTTACCAACTTTATCTACATCAATGTTTAAATTATTAGTTTGAGTTATTGCAGTATTGACTTCGACAAGTTTATTATCTACTTCTTGTATTTTCCCATCTACTACTTCTAACTTATCATCAACTTCTTCAAGTTTTCCATCAACCGTTTCTACTATTTCATCTAACTTATCATCAACTTCTTGTAATCCCTCTTGTAACGCTTGTGAATATAAATCATATTGAGTTGGTGTTATTATTTCTGGTGATAACGCACCCTCTTCATAAGAACCAGTAGGTACTACAAAAGTGTCATAACTAGGACTAAATCTTTGTGTTAAAACATCTTCTTCATCTACTGTTTCTATGTTAAAACCATAAACACCTAATTTTACAGTTTCATACTCATGTGTCAATACTTCACTAGGAATATCGCATTTATCATGTGTTATATCAGTTTCATACATCTCTCCAGTAGATAACACCGTAAATATTGCACGTTTTACTTGAAATTCACTAGTAAATTCATCAAAAGTAAAATAGCAAGTTGTTATTTTATATTCATTTTCGTTTGGTAAATCAGAATTATCTAATATTTTTACCAAGTCTTTTGTGACTTCTATATTCATTTATATCACCTCTTTTAAAACAAACCTGTATTGTAACCAATTACATATAATGGAATTGTATAATCATTTGCAACAACAGAACCACTTTTACCATCTTCAAAAGTTATAGTGTTCCCACTTACAGTAGTAGTAGTTGGTCTAAAATAAAATGCGTTTGCATTCCAATTAAGAATTGTTCCATTTCCTACTGGTATTTTTCCTGTTGTCATAATCCTTTGAGTACTTATACTTTGTTTAAACAATATTTCATACATATCAAAATTATCTAAACTTCCATTTAAAGTGATAGTTTGTTCTGAAAAACTATCAGATGGATGAGGATTAGACCAAATTATCGTACCTTGTAAATCTTCAATATTATCATTTACATTATTTATTTCATCATCAACATAACCTTTTATAACTTTGTTCTCAACTGTATTTCTACTAGTACCACTCATATGTGTATCTGGAGTACCTGCAATTGATATTCTCTCGTTTCCATAATCTATATAAGTCTTTCCATCACCTGTTACCCAAAAAGTACCATCTTCCACATCATAATCACTAATTGAACTAGAATTTTCTATTCTTTTAAAATTAACTTTAGCCATTATACTTCCTCCCACTCTGTGTCATTTTCCTCATTCCAATTTATTTCTGAAATTGTACTATTCCATATTGTTAATTCATTTAAGTTATCGAAATTGATTAAATTCAAGTTTGACATCCATCTATTTAAATCCATATATGATATGTTTTGCATATTCATATCATCATACATATTATCTATTGTTGATGTTTTTAGCCATTCTCTAACATTTATCCATCCCGTTGGTTTATAATAATAATCACCTATATTTTTGATACCTTGTTCTATATTATCTATTTTTTGCATACTTAAAAATTCATCATCTTCCCAAATATATGGTTCATAATCAGGAATAATCATTGTATCATTGTATATCTTTATATATTGATATGCATTGTTATTTGTATTTATACTAGTGATAGTACCAAAATCACTAGGTAATTTAAAACGTTTTTTATTCGTTTCTAATGTAGTTTTATTAGTCGTTATATTATCAATATAAGAATATAAATTATATGTATTATAAATAGTAGAACCTTTTTTACGATAT
>JAEIGA010007250.1_pt1 | contig 16861 bp, 15 predicted proteins | sample 9270691 | NCBI WGS metagenome assembly JAEIGA01 (sample SAMN17057246, study PRJNA624740) | gut metagenome | biome: biome; isolation source: fecal sample | host: Bos grunniens | place: China: Xizang | collected 2019
CAGAGCATTCATCATGACACTTATCTGTACAACCATCCATGCCACAATGACAAAACACTGTACCTTTGTTTCCGGCACCTTTGTCACAACCAGTATCACATGTATTGGAACATCCTATACATTCTGTGGTACATTTAGTTTCACAAGTGAAACTACATCCGCCATAACAATCGGATATACAACTAGATCCACAAGAACTAGAAAAAAAATATATACCTGCCAACGGCAGGTATATATTTGGACAGTTGTTAAATGGACGAAAATCTAAATGAGATTAAGCAAAAGTAGTTGGATGGATTTCTCATGGAATACAATAAACAAAATACAAAAAAGGAGTTCTATATGAAAAAAAAAACAAAGATTCATTATCACTTGTGTTTTGAATATAGACTCGTCCATTCAGCAGTTATTCAACGCGTGTCCGGCTGCTATCATAAGACAATATTTTCTTACGAACCAATTAAATGTTAGTTCATATATTTTTTCTTCTAGATATAACAACAGATGCTGCGCAAACCATGGACTCTAAATTCTTTCCTTCATCCATAGCAGCTTGTACTTCCGTTCTATCAGGTTGCATACCTGATGGCACATACATTTGTGTTACACTCAAAATATGCCATTTTCCACCATAATCAAATTCTTTACGTTGATCTCTAAAATGTAAATGCAGATATTTGTTAGGTTTAAAATCTGTAATATTTACATTCTTGATGACAATGTTGGCTATTTCTGCCATAGACTCGATCATGTTGAAATCAGATGCCATATTAAAAGGATTATTCAATTCATCATAGTCCAATATAGATTTTTCACCACTTTGAGAATGCGAATCGGTGTTGTGTTTCAATACCATAGCTACAGAATTCGCTTGCGAAAATTTATCTTTATCAAAAGCCATGGCATCTAAACCTTGTCTAAACGAAGAAAATATAAAATTATCTCCAGTTATCTCATTCTTCATTATCTTAGAATTATTTGGAGAAAATGGAAATGTTCCTATATAAAGACTATTTCCTTCATCATCAATTGAATAAACAGGTTCAACTACACCTTTATCAGGATCACTTACGTAGACGTGAACTAAGTTCGTTTCACCTTTTTCTACATCGTGATCATCACCAAATCTATCCAATATGTATAACACATCATCGTCATAAAATGTAGTCAATCCATTTTCATAGCATCCTAGGACATTTTGTACGTATTTAAATGCAGCTACGAGAGATAATGGAGGAAGAATTATATCTTGTTCATATTCGTTTTCATTATCAGGTACATCCATAAGTATTTTCTTACAATGACTGTTTGATGCTATGAATGCCATCATTGTAGACACGGTCTTACTACCAGAAAAAACTTCGTTATACAATTGCTTACTAGCATTTATTCCAACTATATCGGTTAAACTAACAGATACAGTTACGTAATCGCTTTCAAGCATATTTGTCTGGAATCCTTCTTTATCTTCTGTCGATTTGTGTTCAACCTCATCTCTGCGAAGATATGTGGCAAATGAATCTTTCGAGAACGCAGTCGTATATGTTGCTGAACAAATTAATCCGGTCTCAAGTAACGATAAATGGCCGCCTTCATTAGACACATTGTATTTTTTGAATTTTATATTAACTGACGCAATTATATCTTTTTCATTATCTTTCAACTTAAAGATATCAATTTTACGAATACGAAGTTTTAATAACAATACTGGTAAAAAATTCTGCATATACGCGGATTCTTTATTTATACCAAGTATTTTTATAGGCTTAACGTTAATATCTTTATTTTCGCTTGAAAGTAATTCTATGTCCCAATCGTACAGATAAGTATAAAGTTTACTTCGTTCTATACTAGGAAAAGTAGTTGTTCCCATACAACCTCCTATAACCAATCTATATACAATTCATGTTTTACTAATAACTTATACTGTTCGCTTTCTCTAGCAATAGTATAATCCTTAATCTTCTTTTTCCAAGTATTTACAACTGGTGCAAGAGCAGTATTCAATATACCAATATTTTTAAACCTAAAATCACATCGTTTTATGTATTCTAGATATGCGTTTTCGTCACCTTGTGTTGCAAATAATTTCTTATATTGCAAGTAATTAAAAAACTGTACAGATATTCCTTCTGGCAAAGATGCATCATATGAGTTTTCTAGAAAATCTGTTATATATACTAACCTATCTTTAACCTTTGAAACTGTATATTTTACAGAATATGTACTATCTTTACTTATAGTACAAGTCAGTGTATTTAAAAACTTGCCTATTTGCATCAATAATGCATCGAGCTCGCTTTTATTTACAGATCTAATATAATATGATGGATCTTTAAATAAATCCATCATCATCATCTCTTTAGATGTATCATCCAACATACCAGACATTTTCTTAGAAAATTTATGTGCAGATTTAGTAGGAATGCATGTCAAGATTTGTTTATCCATATTGTATGCAGATAATACATGGATAGTTCTAGGCATATTCTTTTTATACGCAGAAAACGAATCCATATATTGCAAACATGCGCACACAATGTGTGTCATATTATATTGATATATTTTAGGAATAAAATATACATCTTTAAAAAAATCGCAGATAGATACAATCGTATCCAACAATGGAGCATTCTTATCATAGAAATAACCATCTTTAACAAATCCGATAATTATGCATCTAGTTATTTCCATTCTACCTATATAAAAATGCTTATAATGTGCGATGAGATTCATTATAGAAATTGCACAATGTAATTCAAAGTCTTCTACATTGGATAACGTTTGTCTAAATAGAACCATATCAGAAATCAATTGTGTAACATTAATCGCCATGTACACCTTTGTACCAATGATTTCTTCTTTATATGCTACTTCTAACACATCGTAGCGTATTTTATATTTACTAGTGACTCTTTCAAGAGCCTCAATATCATCTCGTTCCATATATGTGCTCCTTATAAAAGTATCACAATTCGATGTTAAAAAGTGTATATAAATATATTATTTTTTCAACATTTTTATAACTATTTTATTAGAATTTAGGAGGATTTTCAAAAATGAAAATAGGTGTTGAACGTCTCAGACAAAACGTGTATAAATTGAAATTCGATGAGAGCGAATCTAAAACTAGAACAATACAGATCAGTTTCTGTTCATATCATGTATCTATCACATATGGTTCATTGACAAAAGAATTAGATTTTGATGATCATTTTCAATTTATAGTGTTATGTACAGATGGTGGCCCAAAATACAGAGAAGAAAGACTTAAAGTTAAACGTGCAGTAATAAAATCTATAGTATCAGATATAGTATCAACTATCTGTTTCTTACACAAAAGAAATCTAGATAATATTATTCTATATGAAAAGTTTGATTTTTGGTATAAAAATGAGCTAACTTCGGCATTTACTAAAGAAATAAAGAAACTTGTAAAAGATTATGTGATTTACGAAAGACACATATTCAATGAAAAACGATACTTGGAATATTTGAAATATCTGTCTGTAAACGATGAAGTGTGTGACGAGCTTTATGTGCAGCATGAATTTGGTGAAACACATGGAAATTTAAAATATTTCGTAGTTCCAAATACAGGTAATATTTGGGCAGAAAGTGTACACCAGTTCTTCTTAGTAAAAGCAGATGCGTGTTTGTCATACAGTGAAGTTATTTCTAGAGTAAATAAAGAATTAGGTTCAGAAAAATATGCACATGTTCGAGATTACAACAAAAATGCTCACACAATGCGTATTCCTAAGCTTAATGAAATTCCGGAGGTTTAGATGTGATAAAAATACAGCAAATTGTAAAACCATTTAACAGTGGCTTTTCTGCTATAAGTATAAAGTATCTATTAGAAGATCTCCAAAGAAGATTTGTTGCGAATATTAGCGACAACGTAAAGTTCAAGGTTATAAAAGAAAAGAATGTGTATTACGTATTCTGCAAAATACCTTCGGAATCAAACTATAAATATCCGTCAAATCATATATTTTATGATGTAATACTTGAACTTAGTCCGCCAAATAAAGCCGCTGAGGAAAGTGATAACATAAGGGACTATGACGTAAAAGTATTCTCAAACTGTCCATCGTTTGTATACTCATTTACATACGTGTACTTTAAGAAAAAAGCATTAGTGAATATGCCTAAAGGTTTCTATACTAGAAAAGCAATAAGTGTTGCTCCAAAAACAAGGAACCCGCTTCTTCTTTTTGGTATAGAAAAAACACTTTGGTTCACAGTGTGTTACATGGATGCAAATAAATATTGGAAACGTTCGGTTCTCGAATCTATGATAACCGAGAAGGATACGTTCAAAAACGTCATAAAAGATTTTGAAATCGTAAGTCAAGATCACAAGATATCAGAAGTCGAGATGAGGCTCAGACAGTTCTCAAGTTCATCTAATAAAAAAGACGAACATGCTGCTCTCAAAAAGAAAGCAGATGAACGTCCTGTTAGAAAACTGGGGAAAACGTCTGAGAAAAAAGAAAACATAGATAACCTAAGAAGCAAATTGAGTGCCGATTTGTCATCGGGTCTAAATAAAACAAAAACCCAAAATAATAATCTCACTTCATCTTTGAATAAAACCAAACTAACTAACAAAAAACCAAAATAATTTTTGGAAATATATTATATCATCGTGAATGCCAAATCATTAAGATTGGCAAATACCTATATGGAGGAATTGTACATGAATTATGACGAAGAATTTGATGACGAGACAGTAGACACAAATGAAGTCGACGAATTTGTTGACAATGGTGTTGATGGAGATTCGTCTGATGAAGACGTTAAAATCAAATCTAAGTCTACGAAAGCCACAGCTGATAAGGACTTATCAGATGATGACGAAGCTGTTGGATCATCTATGTTGGATGGTGAAGATTATTTCACAGAGGATCCAGATTGGAAAGGAACTCGATATTTCCAACTAGATAAACGAATTGTGCACGTAGCATTTAGTAAATTCTTTGGTAAAGAAGCTAAAGATTATGAAGATTTTATCACAAGTTGTGTAAGTAAAAAAGCTTACCATAAAATGATGAGGCTATTTTGTCACACCAATAACGTAATTTTAAATTATGATAAGAAAGTAACAGAAGCCTTTATCTATAAATACTATTGTATAAAACACAACATCGATAATGCTGTGTACCAAAAAGGTTCGTATCAGCAATTCGTAAATGCAATCGTAAATTTATTTGATTTTGGAATCATGAATCAAATTAGACGATATGTTAACGAATGTTACATTCCTTCAGGAGATGATACATATGAAGCAAACAAACGAACGTTTATACCATCTATAACATTCCTCGATTACCACAAAAAGATATTATTTATAGTATCTGAGATGACTCACTTTGTTATACCATTGTGTCTAGAGTATCTAAGAGAATACAAAGAAACGAATACAAACGAATTGTTGACAGATGTATTTGTGAATCTGTTTCCTATGGCACAAGCTGTTGATCCTATACACCTTATTCCTATCGATAAAAACGAACGACAATGTGATGTATATCAGAAATTGTACAGTTTTGTCGAAAGTAAAGTTGTTGACTCTCTAAAATCAGATGGAGCACAATGGGAACGTCAAGAAATTCTTGCTACAATATACAAATCTGTCATAGAAGATATTGTAAACAATAAGCTTCTCATAAACATCGTTCCTGAATATTCATACAAGTTCAATATCATTCACTTAAACATTTCTGTTGTTAGAAAAGGAATCCAAGACTTAGTAATTCGTAAGAAAGACCCATTTAGTATAAACTGTTTTGTAGATGTAGATTCAAATACATCTGACGACGATAACGCAATCGTTACAGAAGCAGAACAGTTTGACTCATACAACGCTAAGCACGATGAATTCCCGATCATTATACGACACGTTTTTATGGATGACACTGTGAATAAGATACTCATGAGAAAGAACGTTGTATTAAATCCGGCAGACGTTCAATTTTACATGGATCACATGATAAATTCAAGCGTAGTAGGAATAAATGATTTCCAAAGATTTGTAATTATGAGTTGTTTCCATAGTCAATTCGGAGGAAGTGAAAACCTCTATGGACTGAACGGTGAAAATTGGGTTAAACTGATGTTATGCTGTGTAGAAATGTTTAAGCGTGGTGGTCCAGAAACTGCTGCTATGGCTAAATACATAACTGCTAAACGTGAAAGACATTACGTGTCTAGAAAAGAAACTCGTTTAGCTAGAAATACACTGTTGAACGATCCGCTGTATAACTATGTGATTGACACCAAATATAAGAATGTGAAAAATGTAATCAATAGAAAAAACAATTTTATTGAAAGCAAAATCACATACTTATTATCAAATGAATTCTCATACAATACTCCTATCGAAGAGTTAAATGGTCGTATAATACCTAGAAATGAGGACGAAATTCGAACTGGTGTACTAAAATTCTTCTCAACATTTGTGTTGTAGTGCGGTAATTAATAACTAGGGTCGAAATGACCCTAGTTATTTTTTTCTAGTTCTTGTGGAACTATATGTGAAATCGTTTGTCACGCTAATAATTGGAGCGCTGTGACAACTTCATGTCAATATTCATGTAGTCATGCATGTGTACCTGACGGTTGTAATTGGCACTGTACTATTTCCGCTTCTTGTTCGGCCGCAAGATTTTTTATTCAGAATCTATAAACTCAAGAACGTTTATATATTATATAATAGAAGAAAAACGATGTTTGGAGGTCTATATGTTAATCAAACCTAGCACAAAACATATTGAAAGTGTAAACGATATATACAATATCAAACAAGCTAGACGATTCGTATTTATATATAAATACAATAGCCCAAAAAGAGCTCTAATGCTAGAAGCAGAGCTTTTTCCAAAAGAAAGTCTATACTATGATGGAGATCTATATGGAATATATCTTGTAAACATAAGCACAATTGACGGTATAGGATATTTGATTCCTGAAAAATATATGGTGCATTCGAGAAATGGATACAGTGGATCATGTAGAAATGCGTTGAATCCAGATGGATCAATAAATATGAATGCAGAAGTCAATCTATATACAGCATCGTACTCAAATAGGATTCACAATAAATCAAACAACCTATCGTTTGAAAGTGCATTTAATACCATAAATGCATTAGCCACGGATTATGGAGCAGAAAACGAAATGTTAAATATACTCCATAGCTCTGTAGCTGCTCCGATGCCAATATACTATAACTTTGAAGAACAAGCCAGATTAGCAGAAACTAGCTTTAAAGATATAGATTTTGTAATGAATTATTGTGAAATAAGACCATATAGATTGGCTGATCTCATAGATCATAGAACATCTGTTATGGTCGTATCCGTTGATGGTGAAAAGAATAATCCGATATTAGATCAAAGTAGCGAAGTATATGAATTTGGCAATAGCAACAGCATTGTAAATATGGAGTCAATAAGAGATCTATTATTGAATGCATTCACAGAATGTTTCACTAATACTTTGGAATCTGTATTTTCTGAAGTATATTATGTGTTCGATTTATCTTCTGGTCTATTTAATATACCTAAAGAATCACTAAAGCTTAAGTTCAACTATGGTACTAGAAAAGAAGATATAATAGATAGTTACGAACACATGCTAAGTAGAGCTAGTGAAACTGCTGACAACATATCATCAAACTTTTCTACAAATTATGACGATTGTCCAGCTATAGCATTACCACAATGGAAAAAGAGTGGTGGAGGAACAATATTTGATTTGTTTCCGGAAAAGCTATATATTCATACTTCTCTATCGACATGTAGTTTGAAGTTGGTTTGTTCATCGATATATGGGTTAAATAATGAAAAGACTAGTTTCCATATGAACATTTGCTCAACTGGAGATACAGATGAACTGACACAAACTATGTTTCAAACAGAATATCCACACGACTAGGAGTTACAAAATGCTTATACGAAGATTTAATGATTATCAGGATTCATACGATTCGGATGATTTAAGAGATCTAGGTATCATCAAACATAAACGCACAATAATCGTATTCGTAAATAAAAACGAATATGAACACAAATTGTGCAAAAGTGCAAAGTTTGCATTGATAAATGAATGTGTATTTGATGGGAGTGCAAAAACAAATCTATCGTTAATGAAAATTGATAATTCCACTATCAATAGAACTGCTATATATTTTGGAACTGTAAACTATGAGGTACCAAATGATATACGAACAGCATACTTTAGAGTGGATATTGGTATCAATAAAGAACGACAGACGTTGCACAATACTGATGAAGTATATACAAGAGGAATTTCTTCTATATCTACATTGGCTTCACAATATTCTGAAGATGTCGTTAGCGAATTGTTAATGGGATTTGAAACGACGGTTTTGCCTCCGAAATTCTACACAGAAATGCAAATGTATTTGGTAGCTGGTGATTTCGGAAATTTCATAGTCGATGATCACGAAAATGAATATCCATACTCGGATATAATTGACAAAAGCACCACGTTTGAGTACATGGATGTTAACATGTGGGATACAATGAAACGAGAGATCGTTGTACATGCAGCTAATGAAATGGAAGCAAACCCCCAACAAAATCAAATCTATAATAATATGAACGTAGCAGATTCAATAATATCATCATTTGAATATGCATTGCTAGAAGATGCTACATTCATATACGACAGTGATGCGAAAGGAATGAATGTTTCTGGGGTTAATGTTTTAGGAGGCAAGATTACTAATGGCAAATTTATACCAAAGCATTTTGCTGTTAGCAATCTAGAAAAAGCATTGTTGTTATTTAATCAGTCATGTCACAATATTGAAAACAACTATGGTCATATACGAGTAATGTGTCGACCATCGAACATTGGTTCAAAAATAAAGATACATTTCAAAGATTATAATGTATCGCCAATACAAGGATTAAATAATGCTGGGAATGCAAATTGTGCTTCATCAAACATTGATGTTGGATTTACAAAAAATGCTGAGATTGGCGAGGCATTAGACTCTATGGCTGGAAATATATACTAGATTTGGGGGAGATATAATATGATAATACGACCTAATCAAATCATAAAAAACTCTTCTCCAGATAATAATTGCACCAATAAAGTGACAAATGGAGAAGATGAATTTGGCAAATTTGTTAGAAAAGAAAAGTTTTGTATAACAAATGACAAAAAACACTTCATAAAAAGTATAACAGAATATAGGCCAAATGAAAACTTCATATATAAAGAAAAGACCTCAGGTATAATTTCTCCAGTATATGGCGACCCAGATTCAATATATTGTGAAGAGCGTATGCGAGGACAAGTATGGCTTGACAGTAATATAAACACATCCACGTCTAAAGACTATAACTTAAATATACCTTCTCCTGGTATCTATCCATCAGCAAAGAGTTACTATTCAATTGGCAATTTTGATTTTATTGGTGGACCTAGCACATTTTATGTAAACAACAATGTAAACGTTGTGAATTACGATAGAACTATGTCGGACGTAGAATTATTCGCTGATATGATAAATATCGTAGATCATAACGAAAATGAATACCAAATAGCGTTTCATGAATTTATAGGATTGATCAATAGCTTCTTTTCACTGTGGCTATGGTTATATCCAATGGATTCATTTGTTATAATAGATTGTAACAGATGTGTATATAATATACCAAAATTTACAATATTTGGAGGATTAGAAGAATCTGATAGAAATAAAGTATGCGCAGCATTTACTAAATCCGTTTCAGATTTAACTAAACTTCTTAATCATGTGTGTTTAAAAGAACGCAAAGATATATTGATATACGCATTTGTAGGAAATGATTGTGTAATAAAAATCATTGACAGAAAAAGAAAATGTGAAGATTCGAATCTTTTCACAAATCTGGATGTTGGAAATCAACTAATGTTGAGTAGCATAAGTGGATCTACCAATTTCTGTTCTGGTGAAAGTTTAGGATTGTTATCAGAAATGAATACTGGGTCAAAACTATCGAATTTGATAGTTAAAGACGTTCTAGCAAACACATACTTAGATATGTGTGAATGGACAAAAGAGTACTCGCATTTTAATGAAATTTATGGAGGTTAAAGCTTTATGCAGATAAATAATCTTGTTTCGGATTCAGTTGATGAAATAGTGAAAACTTGTATAAGCGATGGTAAATGTATGTGTTGCAAAACGCCTGCATATGATATGGATTCTCATGAAAAAATCAATCTATTCTTATTGAGATATTATGATAATAATGGAAAGAAAGTTCGTGTTCCATACATATTGTGTCCAAAATGCTCAAACAAATTAAAAGGGAATTCCAATTATTCTCCCGAAACTATACGTAAACGCATCTACAATATACACAAAACGTTCTTGCTTTCAAAATTGATAACTGTTTTAAAGCGCGGAAAAAGCTTAAAGTCGCATTATGACACTATTATAAAACAAATTGGAAAAGAGATGCGTTTCTATATAAAACACGTTGTGCGCAATAATGTCGATGAGCACGACATTTAGTTAAATCTGTCAAGTAAATGATCGGATCACAGATGTATATTATATAGATGAGGTGAAAACAAATGGCTACAGAATATTTATATGAATTGATAACAAAGTATGTATCTCCTATACTAGACATGTGTGGAGTATACATGAATACAGATGGAACATTCGTTTACAGAAGTAACAACAAGACACATTTACGTTTTGTAAATCAACGGTATAGTGATAAATCAGATTTACCACAAATGTTAATAGAATGTGTTCCATTAAGCGATCAACATTATCTAGAAATAATGGCAAACCCAGAAATGGAAATCTTCAATCCATTCACAAACAGATCACATGCTCTTGGTTTATTGGTATTAATGCGAGAAGCAATGATACCATATTGTATATCGGATGAAAAACAAAACTCTTGTTCCGATGAAGACGACTACAATCTTCTAGCAAATTATATAAACATTTATAATTCAGTTTCAGAAGATGGTCAAGATATCGTAGGATTCACAAATACAGAAAATCCTATACAAGTCAAAGATTTGTATAGTTATAAATCTGACGATGTGTTAAAGTCGTGCTTCGGACTAGCTGTTATTGTTTATAAAGACATAAACAGAAAATATCCTCAAGAATATGGGGACATCGATAAAGCATGGAGAAAAATATTAGCTTTATGTAATAAATGGGCAAAAGCTAGACCAGAAATCAAACGCGATATAAAAGCAGAAAAACAGCAACAATATGATGTAAATCATATGGAATTATCTAGTGGAACTATAGATAATTCATTTGAACCTAGACTGTTTGATTTCTATACAGACTATTTAATGCCTACATACAACAATGATTGTTTCAATGTGTTTACTCCATTTGGCTGGCAACTTAATCTTTGGGATAAGCATGATAAATACGTTATACCAAACTTTCAAACAGTGCTAGATTCACAAAACAATTATCTTACATCATTGTTTGGTAAAGATTCTCTAACACCTGTGAACGAAGAGGTTGTTCGTGAAAAAGATTATGAGATGGTTGAACCTAACGTGCAAAATACCCCAAGTGTACAAAATGTAATGACGTTTGATGGAGGAAATGTAACCGTTACACAAGAATCAACAAATGAAGTTAATACACAGCACCAAGCTAATAACACAAGCAATTCGACACAAAATAGAGGCTTCTCATTCGGTTCAAAACCACAACCTCAACAAGCTCCTATAACTAATTACGGTCAACAATTTAATCCAGGATTACAAATGGCTGTAAACAATTGTGCTTGGAACATGTACAATCAACAAATGTCTGGGAATAAACCTAGCTATGATATGAATTCATTGGATCTTACTGGTGGAGATATAGTAAATCCATTTAGTTCATATATGTAAAATCACATAATTAAGTGGGATTTGTCCCACTTAATTATTTTTTTTTCAACATATCAGGCTTATATATTGGCCTGCGGCCGAACAAGAAGTTCCACATGCGTCACTACCACATGCACCAACGCATTTACCAGAACAATTAACTACACAAACTTGACTACAATTACTGTCATTACAAAAAGCATCTAATGTGAATCCAGCTTGGCATGTATTCTCGCATTTACCAGCTGCACAGCTACCAGAACAATCAGACAAACATTGGACGTTTGAGCAAGTATCTGAACACGTAGATCCACAAGAACTAGAAAAAATAACTAGGGTCTAAATGACCCTAGTTATTTAAAATGATCGCAAGTTTTATCAAAAGTCGAAATCCATTTGTAGATCATCAGACGTAACGTCTATTACATCAACACGATCAAACAATTTACCAGATGTGGTTTTTATCAAGATTTTTGTTCCTAAACCTATTACGCTGTATGCTGGTTTAGTCACTTTAAACTCATTTGCTTTTAAATACACTTCTGACCAAAACACATCAAAATGATCTTTAAATTTAAAAACATCACATGTGCTTGATTTGTTAACAATGTTTTCACCAGAAGAATCTGTTATACCATTTGATATAACATTTCCATCTAATGAAACCCCATCCAATGCTTCCATCATGAGTTTATTCAAATCAAACCGTTTCCTAAATTCAATATCATCTTCACTGTTAACACCATCATACGACACCTGTTGAACTGTTGTATCTTTACCGATATGAATAACAGAATCTTCATCTAGATATACATTTCTAAATTGAATGGTGGCATTTTTAAAATTCTTCATGTATGATCTTCCATTATAATAGAATATAGACGATAATACACTTATATCTACATCCACGAAATCCAATTTGATAACTTTATAAAACAAGTTTTTCATATAGAGATCCTCCTCAAATTAAAAATATATATCAGATATAATAAGTATACTAAATTCTAGATAAAGGCATTTATTTGCTAAAATTTGTCTTTAGATATGTGATATACGCCGTAAATAACTCGAATAATCCATATGTAAATGAAGAAACTTTATCGTACATATCACAATATGATACAATGACTTTTGCGTAAGATTTAAACAAAGTAATTTGAGAATCTGTCAATTTATCAGTTTTAACAGTGTGTAAAGGACTCAATATAACATTAATTTCATCAAATTTAGATACTTGATTGTAAACTTTCATCAATGTAGTGCTTAGCAATCCAATTATCTTTACAACAGTTTTATCACTAAATGAACGTACAGAATCTCTTAATTTAAGGTATTTATCAGTAGAGTCATCTACTGTTATCATATCGTATTCTTTAGTTCCATTAATATTCAAATCTTCACCGAACCCTTTATTAATGAGTTTATGCAATAAATTTGATAAATCTACAACTGTTTCTACTTTAGACAACAATGAAATATCGTTATTATCTTCATCTTTTTTAGATACAAGAGTTTCATATAACAAATCGTATCTATTTTTACTCATGTTATCATCGGTCAGTATTTCTGTAACGATATCGATAAGACAACCATTGTTAGCCTTGTTTTCAAATATATCGAACATTTCCAATAATCTATTTACAAATTTATCAAGATCGATTATAGATTCAATATAATCATCTCGCAATTTAGCGGTATTAGCTATTGTTCCTAAAAATGCATCTGTTGGTATTTTTACATACGATAAACTTTTATTAGACGGATCATCAATTATCTTATCTAGCTCAAGTAGACAAGTTGATGCAAGATATTCGATCTCATTTGTAAAATAATTTGTGTCAAAAAACGACAAAAACATTGTCAAAGTTTGTACACGTTCATCGGCAAATCGTTTAGACCAACTAGATAACGAAGACAGTTTTGTTATAATTGTATCTAGAGTTGATTCTACAGAATCCATATCTTGTTTAAACAAATCTTTTCCTCGTCCTTGTGCGTTATCGACCAATTTATCATTTGTGAAAAAAGATTCACTTGAAACAGATTTATCATTTCGTGTATAGTTTTTATTGTATGATGTAAGCATATTTTCACCTCTCAAATCATTTATAAGTCTTCTTTTCGATTATCATCTCAGCACCAACGACTTTTCTTTTAGCCGCATTTACTAAATCCCAATTCTCTTCGTCCAATAAACAATATGTTCTATTAAAGAATGGGTCAACATGTTGTCCTTTTTTTCTAAATACCCTAAATTTCCACATAGTCTTAATACGTATTAATGGCAATAATCTATCTATTTCATCTAAAGTGGATATTTCTGGTATAAGTGGTGTTACAATCTCGACCTTAAGCATATTTGTTGGACCATTAGAATATGTCGGTAAATTTTGTACTAAATCTAAAGTTTTGAAGATATTGTCTATTAATATCTTGGGATCACATAAGCATGATGAATTAAACATTGTCGGATAAGTTTCTTTAGAACATTTTATATCTAATGCCAAATAGTCTGGTATAAAAATGTTATATTTATCTGGGGATAATGTATCACACATATGCTTTATAGTAGAATAATTTGTACCATTTGTGTGTATTTTTACTTCACGGTTATGTGAATGAACTATAAATGTCAACAAAAATGTAAACACTTTGTTATTCAATTTACTATCATCTTTTATATCGAGCAAAGGCTCCCCGCCAGATATTACGACGTTTCTATATTGCGATGCCATAAAATAATGCTCTAAAAATTCCAACACTGTTATATAGTTTATCTGCATTTCTGGTTCTTCTCTTACATATAATAAATGTACTTTGTCACAATAACCACATTGCATATTACAGTGTGGCAATTCTACCATAAGAAAGTTTTTACCAGGAACGTCAATGTACGTATTGTATGTAACACCTATTTTCTTTTTATACATAGATTCGATGTTTTCTTTTTTAAATTTTGAGAAAACGCCTATCTCATCAAGACGTTTTGTAACATAATCCCGTTTCCGTTCAAATATTTCGGGATTCATATATCTAAAGTCCATCATATTCTCCTTTATTTATACGTCAAAAGACCAATAAAAAAATCTATTTAATATCATTTGGCCTGCGGCCGAACAAGAAGTTCCATTATAACACGAATTTTTACAACTATAACATGCTCCATCGCATGCACCAGATATGCATCCAAACGTACATGTACTACATGCACCTATAAGGGATCCCCAACAATCCCCAGAACAATTGCTATTGTAACAACCATTTGCTGAACAATTCGTTGAGCACTCATATGTACAATTAAACTCACACGACGATCCACAAGAACTAGGAATATAGATAAAAAAATAACTAGGGTCATTTAGACCCTAGTTATAATAAAATTATGAATAATTGTTTACAAACAGCTTAAAAGAAAAATTATGACTATATTCAATTAATTCTAAAATGAGTCTATCAATAGAATCACATAAAGGTATATAGTAATCTTCATGAAAATGGCCTACAAGTTGAGCAGAAGGCCAGTTTGCGTATCTAATCTCATCATTAATATTGCTCCCAGCATCCAAAAGATTTTTAATGTATAAGTAACTATTATAGTTTTGGTTTCCATGCGCTGTTCGTTTTCCAAGATGTTCGATTCGACACATTTGGCCAACTGGACAATCTCCGACATATGGTGTATAATATCTACCAGCATTAACATACGATTCACCTGTTGTATAAGGTTCGATCCTTTTAACAAAGGTGCACGACCCTCCATATAGTCTTTGATCTCCTTTTTGATTTCTATTATAATACACATCATTAGCAAAAGTATTATTTATAGCAGCAAATCGTTTTTCACTAGCAATACACAATTCTTCACATTTCGTAACAGAATTTAAAATATAATCTGGAAAATATTTTGAGTTTTTCAATAATTCACCAGGGGTCGAAATACCATCAAGATTACAAATTTCTTTAATCTTTCTAAGATCAGCATTGTCCATTTAAAACAAGCCTTGATACGGAAAAGATAATAAAATCACCCCCCCCCCTCCGTATCACGGAGGGAAGATGATATAAACGAAAAAACTTATATTTTATTCTAGATCTAATATATCGCAGATGCAGGAGATTTTCCTGTAACACCTCCAACACAGTTAGAACCACAAGATGAGCTTACACAGTTCGTAGCACAAGTGTTCGTACAACTACCAGAACAGTTGCTTTTACAAGAATCACTACATGTACTATAACACGTTTTAGAACAAGTTGTATCACAGTTTAACTTACATGAAGCGTAACATTCGTTCGAACAACCAGATCCACCACAAGTTTGGTTACAAGTTGTACCGCAGTAAACACTACATGCTCCACCGCAACCTTTCGCACATCCTCCGCCACAACTGACTTCACAAGCTACGCTACATCCTCCAGCACAACCGGTTCCACAACCGACTGCACAACTCGCAACACAGCCACTTTTACAAGCTTCGCCGCAGCTTCCACCACATGATACAGAACACGTAGAAGAACATGACTGTCCACAATTCGAAGATGTACAGCCACTACCACAACTGCCTGAACAATTATAACAACCGTTTTTACAATCACTATTACAACCGCTATCACAATCATCTCCACAATTATTGCTACACGTAGATCCGCAACTATTGTAACAATTGACTCCGCAGGCATTGTAACAATTGGATCCACAATCGTTTTTACATGCTCCGGAACAATATGTTGAACATACCGATTTACACCCGTTCGTGCAGCTCGTGGCGCAGCCACCACTGCACGAAGTATTCGTATTACAGGTCGTGGAACAATTCGTCTTACATGCGGCCGAACAAGAAGCGTCTCCTCCACAAGCCATATCTCCACACATTCCTATACACAAATTTTCGCAATATCCTCTACATCCATCAGAGCATTCATCATGACACTTATCTGTACAACCATCCATGCCACAATGACAAAA
>JAEIGA010007251.1_pt1 | contig 16860 bp, 14 predicted proteins | sample 9270691 | NCBI WGS metagenome assembly JAEIGA01 (sample SAMN17057246, study PRJNA624740) | gut metagenome | biome: biome; isolation source: fecal sample | host: Bos grunniens | place: China: Xizang | collected 2019
CCATTTCTACAATCATCAGCGCATCCAACTAAAAACAAAACTGACACCACTTGAAAAGCGATGTCAGTATGTTGCTTAAAATTTAATTTTAGCTACCATAGGGTTCTTTTTGTATTGTCTGCACAAATTGGAGCAGTGCAGCACTGGGCCGTTTTTTGAGGTATTTAATTATTTCACTTTAAAACTATCCTTGAGGGAAACCGATCGGTTAAATACCAAGTGCTCGCCGTTGCTATCTTTGTTATCTACGCAGAAATAGCCGAGACGCATAAACTGGAAGGAAGCAGGTGCGGATGCTTCGGCGAGGGCGCCTTCAAGCTTACAGCCCTGCAACACTTCGAGTGATTCGGGGCTGAGGCAGGAGAGGAAGTCCTTATCTGCACCGTCGGGATCGGCATCGGTGAAGAGGTTGGAATACAGACGCACTTCTGCGTCAACGGCCGTCGAAGCGTCCACCCAATGGATGGTGCTCTTGACCTTGCGTCCGTCAGCGGTGTTGCCGCCCTTGCTGTCGGGGTCGTACTCGGCGAGTACCTCGATGACGTTACCGACCTCGTCCTTAACGCAGCCGATACATTTGATAACATAAGCGGATTTCAGGCGTACCTCGTTGCCGTGGAAGAGGCGGAAATAGCCCTTGATCGGCTCCTCCATAAAGTCGTCCGCCTCAATAAACAGGTTCTTGGAGAAGGTCACCTTGCGAGTGCCCGCTTCGGGCTTCGCGGGATTATTCTCGACCTCGAATACATCCTGCTGATCATCGGGATAGTTGGTAATGGTCAGCTTAACCGGATGAAGCACCGCCATCGCACGTTGGGCGTTCTCGTTGAGGTCCTCGCGCAAGCAGGCCTCCAGCAGAGCAACCTCGACGGTGTTCGGCACCTTTGCTACGCCGATTTTCTCGCAGAAGGTGCGGATTGAGGTGGGGGTGTATCCGCGGCGGCGCAGACCGCACAGGGTCGGCATACGCGGATCGTCCCAGCCTGATACGAAGCCTTCCTCGACCAGCTTGCGCAGCTTACGCTTGGACATCACGGTGTAGTTGATGCCCAGACGCGCGAACTCGATCTGACGGGGATCCGCTTCAATGTCAACGTTCTCCACCACCCAGTTATACAGAGGTCGATGATCTTCAAATTCGAGCGAGCAGAGGGAGTGGGTGATTCCCTCCATCATATCCTCGATCGGGTGGGCGAAGTCGTACATCGGGTAAATGCACCATTTGTTGCCCTGACGGTGATGGGGGCAGTGGTTAATACGGTAGATAACCGGATCGCGCATATTAAAATTACCGCTGGCGAGATCAATTTTCGCGCGTAGCGTCATTCGACCGTCCTCAAACTCACCTGCACGCATACGGGCAAACAGGTCAAGGCTTTCTTCAACGGGTCGATCGCGGTAAGGGCTAACAGCAGGGTGGGTGAGATCGCCGCGGTTTTCGCGGACCTGATCGGGTGTCTGCTCACAGACGTAAGCGAGACCCTTATTGATCAGGCCGATCGCCTGCTCATACATCACCTCGAAATAATCCGAAGCATAGTAAAAACGATCGTCCCAATCGAAGCCGAGCCAGTGGATGTCCTCCTGAATGGCATCGACATACTCTTCGTCTTCTTTGGTCGGGTTAGTGTCATCCATACGCAGGTTGCAGATGCCGCCGTATTTCAGCGCCGTGCCGAAGTCGATGCACAGTGCCTTGGCATGGCCAATGTGCAGATAACCATTCGGCTCGGGCGGGAAACGGGTGTGCACGGTCTTGCCGTAGCACCGCCCGCCTTCCTTGAGTTCTTCGTCGATAATGGCGTGAATAAAATTGGTAGACGTGATTTCAGACATAGTATTGTTCTCCTCAAATGCGGTTTTCGAAGGTCTTGATAGCGGCGTTGAGACGGTTGCTCGCCGTCTCTGTACCGAGAAGCTGCATTATTGAGCACAAATCCGGTGTGTTGCGGCGGCCAGTGATCGCTACGCGAATAACGGTGCTCACATCACCGACATGCCCCTTGAAGGCAGTAGGATCGGCCTTGTAGGCTTTGACATCGGGACTGAAGCCGAGATCGGCACAGATGCTCTTAATGGTGTCAAACCACGCCTGCTTGTCCTGTGCAACATCGTACACTTTGCTATAGGCACGAAGAATCGCGGCGGCGTCAGCAGGCGTAATGTTTTCGGGTAACTCCAGCGTATTCTCGTAGGTATCCTCGAAGAAGTAGGACACATATTCCGGCACGTCACTCCAACGAGCGATATCTTTACGCGGTTTCGCATTGCCGCGATCAATGGAGAAAATGCCGATAGAATAAGCCTTATCCTTTTTGAGCAGTGCAGCAAAGGCTGTATCGTACTCGTCTGCCCATTTCTCAACCTGTTGTTCGACTGCTTCTGCATCCATACGGGCGATGACATTCTTGCTGACGTCGTTGAGCTTGTCCAGATCGAATAATGCGCCCGATACGCTCATCTTTTTGAGATTGAATTTGAACTGCCTGCGATCGGCTGTGGGATTAGCGCGACGCCAATCCTCAAAGTCGCTGTTCGCGATGGTTAGCAGATACTCCAGCACGCTGTCGGCGGGATAGCCCTGTTGTGCGTAGAAATGCATTGCCGCCTGCGGGTCTTTACGCTTGGACAGTTTACGCTTGTTGCCGCTGTCCTCCACCATAATGGGGCTGACGTGGGCGTATTTCGGTGGCTTGAAGCCCAGTGTTTTGAACAGTTGCAGATGCTTCGGCACGGAAGAGATCCACTCGTCTCCACGGATTACGTGAGTGGTGCGCATCAAATGATCGTCCACCGCATGTGCAAAGTGATAGGTGGGGATGCCGTCGGATTTGAGCAGGACGATGTCCTCGTCGTTCTCGGGCATCTCGATCGTGCCCTTGATCATATCGTCAAATTTAATGCGGTTTTGTTCACTGCCCATCGAGCGAAGACGAACAACATACGAATCACCGTTCTGAATACGCTCGAGCGCTTCTTCAGGGGTGATGTTGCGGCACAACGCATACTCGCCGTAGTAGCCGGTGCGGTCCTTCTTCTGCTCTTGTTGTTCACGGGCGGCCTGGCGCTGCTCCTCCGAGCAAAAGCAGGGGTAGGCGAGGCCCTGCACGACAAGATCCTTGACGAATGCGTGGTAGATCTCCGCGCGCAGACTCTGCTGATAAGGGCCATAGTCCCCCTTAATCACACCGGGAGCGATAAAGCCCTCGTCGATGGAAAGCCCAAACTCATTAATACCCTTAAGGATATCGTCCGCGCCGCCCTCGACCTCGCGCTTTTTATCCGTGTCCTCTAAACGGAAGAAGAACACGCCGTCGGTCGCATCCGCCGTAAGACGGTTGACCATGGAGGTGAAGAAGGTGCCGAGATGCAGATATCCCGTCGGCGAAGGAGCGATACGCGTCACACGTGCGCCATCTTTAAGCGTCCGCGCGGGGAACATCACCTCGTAATCCGCAGGCGTTTTATCAATGTTCGGAAACATTATTTGAGCTAATTGTGCGTTAATGGACATAGCGAACCTCCGAAATACCATTTAATCTTATATATTTTACATTTATCTGTTGAAAAAGTCAATGCAAGTGTGCTATTATATAGATAGTTTTTTCCGAGTTTTTCAAATTTCTCGGTGTTTAGAGAAGAGGTATGACAATGAGTGACATCCAACAACCGACAATTGAGCGCAAAAAACGTGTTTTGAGCTGTATCCAGCCGACGGGAGTTCCCACACTCGGTAACTATTTCGGAGCACTGCGCAACTGGGTGAAAATGCAGGATGAGTTCGACTGCTTTTACGCAGTTGCCGATCTGCACGCCATCACGGTGCGGCAGGATCCGGCCAAATTCCGTCAGCAGATTATGGAGACCTTTGCGTTGCTGATGGCGATCGGCCTTGATCCCGAGAAGAGTCTGCTGTTTGTGCAGTCGCAGGTGCCGGCTCACGCACAGCTGTCGTGGTTGCTGTCGTGCTGTACGCAGTTCGGCGAATTATCGCGTATGACGCAGTTTAAGGATAAGTCCGCCAAGCACGCTGATAATATTAACCTCGGTCTGTTTTCCTATCCTACGCTGATGGCGGCGGACATTCTCTTGTATCAGCCGGAATACGTCCCTGTCGGAGCGGATCAGAAGCAGCACTGTGAGTTGACCCGCAACATCGCCGAACGATTCAACAGCATCTATGGCAATACCTTTGTCGTGCCCGAGCCGTATATTATGAAGACGGGTGCTCGTGTGCGTTCGCTACAGGATCCGACTAAGAAGATGTCCAAGTCCGACGAGAACGTCAACGCGTTTATTTCGCTTAAGGACGATAAGGATACTATTATCCGCAAGTTCCGCCGCGCGGTTACCGATAGCGAGGCGCGCGTGTATTACGGCGAAGGCAAGGACGGCATCAATAACCTGATGGAGATCTACGGTGCGATCGTTGGCAAGACGATGCAGGAGATCGAGCAGGAATTCGAGGGTAAGGGCTACGGCGACTTTAAGTCGGCCGTTGGCGAAGCCGTCGCGGGCGAACTAACGCCCATCCAGGAGCGTCTGCAGACCCTGTTGGGGGATAAGGCGCAGCTCGAGCAACTGATGCGCACGGGCGCAGAGCACGCGTCCTATGTCGCGGGTCGTACTTTGGCCAAAGCGCAGAAGAAAATGGGTTTTTATCAGTTTAAATAAGGCTCATCAAATATAGACACATCAAACGCCGGTGAGATCAAACGCGGGGATCAGTTCTCCGCCGCTGCTTTCCCGGCTTTGTGTATATCCGTCGGTGATACCGAGCGCGATCATATGATCCAGCACCTTATCGCACTCACGGCGGGTGAGAGGACGCTGCAATTCCTTGTATCTCGCGATATCACCCATAGGCGTATATTGGAACATCAGGCTGATCCATAGTCGATCCTTGTATTGAGCCAGCCAGTCCAACACCGCCAGCGACTCTTTTGTATGCCCCGGCAGTACCAGATGCCGCACGATCGTCCCGCGGCGAATCAGTCCGTTCTCATCCAAGACAACGGGGCCGGTCTGCCGTGCCATCTCTAATATGGCGGCGGACGCATAGGAAAAATATTCATCAACATTGGAAAACGCCTTGGCGACGTCGGCATGGACGTATTTGCAGTCCGGCAGATACACATCCACGAATCCCTCGAGTTTTTTCAGCGTATCTACGCGTTCGTAGCCGCTGGAGTTGTATATGATCGGGATTGATGGTTTGTAAAGCTCAATAGCTTTACAAATAGAGTGCACATAATGCGTCGGGTTTATCAGATTAATATTGTGCGCACCTGCTGCCTCTAACTCGCGGAAGATGTCTGCCAGTCGCTCTGCGGTGATAGGCTTTCCGCTTCTTTGGTGGCTGATTACAGCGTTCTGGCAGAACAGGCAATGAAGGGAGCAGCCGGAGAAAAACACGGTGCCCGAACCATGTGTGCCGCTTATACACGGCTCTTCTCCGAAGTGCAGCGCTGCACGAGCAACGACGGGTTGTGCAGGCATCCCGCAGAATCCACCGCTATTGGAGCTGTCACTACGCAAAGCTTTACATTGATGTGGACATATCGAACACAGAAATTCTGCCATTTCATCACCTCGTTTATGCTGTACATTGTATCAAAATTACTCGTATATTGCAATAGAAACCCGAAAGGAGCTCGTATATGACTAACCTTGAAACCGTTATGGAGAATCTTCGAAAAAACCATTTAAATCCGCAATACGTTTCGAAGAAGGAGGATGTCCTCCCGCTGATTGAGCGCATCCTTCGCGAAGGTGATACCGTCGCTGTCGGCGGTTCGGTGACGTTAGACGAGATCGGCGCTCTTGACCTGCTTCGTAGCGGGAAGTATCAATTCCTTGATCGCTACGCCGAAGGGCTCACGCGTGAACAGATAGAAGAGATTTTTCGTCGCTCTTTTTTTGCTGATGCATATTTGTGTTCATCCAATGCCATCACCGAGCAGGGAGAACTATACAACGTTGACGGCACGGGGAACCGCGTCGCCGCGATTGCCTACGGCCCTAAAAAGGTGATCATTGTCGCGGGAATAAATAAGATTGTGAAGGATATTGACGATGCTGCTCGCCGCGTAAAAACCTGTGCGGCGCCCCCAAACACGCGTCGTTTGGGCTTCGAGACCTATTGCAACAAGACTGGCCATTGCGCAAAGGTCGACGGCGGAATGACGGCCGGCTGTGCGGCGGATCTGCGCATCTGCTGCAGTTACCTTATTACAGGATTTCAGCGACAAACGGATCGCATTTATGTAATCCTTGTCGGAGAAGAATGTGGATATTAAAAAAAGCAGAGACTGTCATCGGACAGCCTCTGCTTTTACTTTAATTTCTTCGCATAACGCAGCAAGGATGCGCGTTCATTCGGCAGTTGATCGCTCATCACCAGCTCCAGCAGTGTCTGCAGCGTATCTCCGAGTTGTTTATCAGCCGAATAGCCGATCGACATTAGATCGTCGCCGTTTATTGCCAGATCTCTAATCGAGAAGCACACGCCTTGATCAATGAGCTCGCGCAAGCGAGCAGCAATGCAATCCAACATTTGGATACGATCCAGTTTGTCCGGATGCTGTCCATAGACATCCGCCCGCTGGATTTCAACGAGGTCAAGTGCCCTCTCGGGCCCCATACGATTAAGAATCCGCTTGAGAGCATGGTCAATGGGGAATAGATCATCGTCGTGATGGATAATGAGCTTTTTTGTCGCATCGATCGTTGCGCGATCAAAATGCAGACGTGTTAAAGCTTGCTCGGCAATCGCAGCACTGACGGCGGCATGGCCTGTAAAGTGATCAATGCCGTTCTCGTCACGCGTGTAGCAGGCGGGTTTTCCACTGTCATGGAAGAGCATCGTCAGCCGAAGGATCGGTTTCGCTTCAACGGCTGCGATCGTTTCGACGATATGTTCGTAAACGGACAAGAAATGATAGGGGTTACTTTGTTCCAAGCCGATTGTAGGTGCAATCTCGGGGAGGATGACAGAAAACACATCCGAGAATGTCAGCATAACGTCACGGACGTTTTCGCCGCAAAGCAATTTCACCAACTCAGACTGTACTCTCTCGGCGGCGATGCGCCGAAGCAAGGGAGCAAGCTTATGGATGGCTTTTGCCGTCATTTTCTCAATCGAGAAGCCAAACTGCGCGGAAAACCGCAACGCACGCAGAATACGCAAGGCATCCTCGGTAAAGCGTTTTTCGGGATCTCCGACGCAGACGATCTGACGGTTATCCAAATCTGCCAGACCGGAAAAATGATCGATGATACCGACTGTGGGGTGATAAGCCATGGCGTTGATCGTGAAATCACGCCGCTGAAGATCATCGCGCAAATTACGCGTAAACGAGACACTGTCGGGATGGCGGTTGTCGCTATACTCACCGTCGACACGATAGGTGGTGATCTCCAGCGGTTTGTTCTCGACAAGCACCGTCACCGTGCCGTGCTGAATGCCCGTCGGAATAACGCGATGTACGGCAAATACCTCGATAATCTCCTCGGGCAACGCGTTCGTCGTGATATCCCAGTCATTCGGCTCGCATCCCATCAGCGTATCGCGCACGCAACCGCCGACAACATAGGCTTCATGGCCGTTGTTATTCAGTTGTTGGAGCGCGTAAGCGACATGAGAGGGGAGTGTGATCGTCATAACGGTACCTCACATTACATTTTGTGTCCGTGCTGGAGCAGCAGTCGCTGTTTTTCATCCCACAGCTTCTGCGATAGGTCGACATAGTATCGATGGGGATTTTCAAAGCGCAGAACCTCATCCCAGATGGTCTCCATCTGCTCCTTACAATACGTGCGGATCTCCTCGACAGAGGGGGATTCATAAACGCTTTTACCATCTTCAAACAACTGCACCTGCAGCGGCACCGCGCGGAAATCGGTCAGCGTCTTACGCTTCCAGATGTGTTCGGGGTCGAAGATCTCGTACGGCTTGGTGTCGTCAATGATCTCATCGTGCATCGTAAGCACGTCCGCGATCGCCTTGTTGTTCTCGCGGTCATACAGACGCCACAGCTTTTTAAAGCCGGGGTTGGTGATCTTAGCAATGTTTTCGCTGACCTTGATCTTCGGGATGATCTCGCCGTCCTGCTCGACAGCAACGAGCTTATACACGCCGCCGAACACAGGGGCGCTGGACGCGGTGATCATGCGCTCGCCAACACCAAAGTTGTCGACGCATGCGCCTTGGCGGATCATATCTTGGATAATGTATTCATCCAATGAGTTGGAGGCGGTGATCTTACAGTCGGGGAATCCCGCCTCATCGAGCATTTTGCGGGCTTTCTTGCTTAAATAGGTGATATCGCCCGAGTCAATGCGGATGCCGCGGGGACGGTGCCCGTTCGGCACAAGCACCTCGTTAAACACGCGAATGGCGTTCGGGATGCCCGATTTCAGTACGTTGTAGGTGTCGACAAGCAGCGTGCAGGAATCGGGATAGGTCGTTGCATACGCCTTGAACGCCTCGTATTCCGAGTCGAACAGCTGCACCCAGCTGTGCGCCATCGTGCCGAGCGCGGGGATGCCGAATTCGCGGTCAACGATGGTGCAGGCAGTGCCGGAACAGCCCGCGATATAGGATGCGCGTGCGCCGTAGATTGCGCCGTCGCAGCCCTGCGCGCGCCGAGAGCCGAACTCCATCACGGGACGCCCTTGCGCCGCACGCACGATGCGGCTGGATTTGGTGGCGATGAGAGACTGATGGTTGACCAGCACGAGGATCATCGTCTCAATAAACTGCGCCTGCATGGCAGGACCGCGCACGGTGACGATCGGCTCGTGCGGGAAGATCGGGGTGCCCTCGGGCACAGCCCACACGTCACAGGTGAATTTGAAGTTACGCAGATACTCGAGGAACTGCTCGTTGAACAGCTTCTTCTCGCGCAAATACGCAATATCGTCATCCGTGAATGTCAGATCCTTGATATAGCGGATAACTTGCTCAATACCGGCCATAATCGCTAATCCGCCGCCGTCGGGAATGGTGCGGAAGAACATATCAAAATAGACGATCCGCTCGCCGTTTCCGGTGCAGAAAAAACCGTTAGCCATCGTGATCTCATAGAAATCCGTCAGCATCGTGAGGTTATTTTTTGACAGTAGATTGGTGTTATCCATTGATTTTATTCCTTTCGTGTCAAAAGCGTCATTTTTTGAAATTATAGCACCTTTTTGCTCGTTCGTCTACCGTTTTTATACAAAAAAACATCCCGAACACCGCATTTAGTCGTGTTCGGGATGCATTGTTACAGAGTTTTGACCAATTCCTTCAGATATGCCGCAAAATCCTCACGCATATCCGCGCGAATGAGGGCAACCTCGCAGTTTGCCTGCAGGATGCCGAGCTTATTGCCCATATCGTAGCGCTTGCCGATAAAATCAACGCCCATCATATTACCATTCTTCGCCTGAATGCACATCGCATCGGTAAGCTGGATCTCACCACCGGCGCCGGGCTTTGTCTCGGCAAGAATGTCGAAAATATCCGGTGTCAGCACACATCTGCCGAGAATTGAGTAGAGCGACATTACTTTGTCGGGAGATGGTTTTTCAATCATGTCCGAGACATCGTATACATTATCTCGCACAGGGGAGACAGCCAGCGAGCAATATCGCAGGATCTGCTCAGATGTAACCTCTTTGATGCCAACGACTGATTTGCCAAACTCTTCGTAAATGCGGCATAGCTGACCGCAAACAGGATCGTCACCGATGATGACGTCATCGCCATACAACACAGCAAATGGTTCATTGCCGACAAAGGCCTTCGCACACGCAATGGCATGGCCGAGCCCCTTTGTCTCTTTTTGACGGATAAACTGGATGTTCGCCATATTGGAGAGTTTGAGCACCTCTTCGAGCATATCCGTTTTTCCGCTTTCTTCAAGACGCTGCTCAAGCTCGATGCTGTGATCGAAATGATCCTCGATCACGCCTTTTCCGCGGTTGGTGATGATGAGAATGTCCTCAATGCCTGCCGCTACTGCCTCTTCAACAATATACTGGATCGCAGGCTTGTCAACGATAGGGAGCATTTCTTTGGGCATTGATTTCGTCGCAGGTAGCACACGCGTACCGAGCCCTGCCGCAGGGATAACGGCCTTTCTCACTTTTGCCATACTGATCCTCCGTTAAATGAATATAATCAAAATCTGCGTGATAAAATATTGTGCAATATAACCGATAACCATTACTGCGATGGAAACACCACCGATTGAAGAAAGCTCACCCGCCGTGAGGTCCGGTGTCTTTTGCCGAACGTGCGTAATAACTCTGCCGCAGTGATCACGATAAAGTCGATTGCCAAACAGCGCTAAAACGATTGAAACCACGAGCATTATAACAGAAAGCAAGGAGATTGACAAGAGAAAATACGTACTCGACGGTTTCGAGATGACGGATTCAATGAGTGAGAACAGCTCTGTACTCGACATTTCATCGGTTACGACCAGCCCAAGGTTTTTGTATGCAATCTCCGTTACCGCCGTCTGCAGGAGCTCAAGAATCATCACGATAGCGCCCAGGCCGTACATCTTTCGGTAGAGTAGCCAAAGTGGCCCGAAGAAAAATGCCGCCCAGTTCCAGGAAGCACTGCTACCGTTACGCGCTATTCGCCGAAAACGCGGTAGATAATACTCCGACTTTGCGCCAACAAACGCAGCTAAATCCTCGGCCTTTATACCATCAATAACCTCGTTCGGAGCAACCGTTTGAGATTTCTTGTCAGGGTTGTGGAATGGCTGATACTCATTGAATGTCGGCTGTGGATCGCTTTGCCATGTGGTATCACTCTTAAGAGAGGTGCCGCAGTGCTTGCAAAATTCCGAAAACTCTGGATTTGATGTATGGCACTGCGCACATATTTGATGCGCAGAGTTCTCATTGGCTGTTACTCGGTCGGTCGGTTCGCCTTGAGGAGAGTTCTGCGTTGTTGACGCACGATCGCGCCGCCACTGCTCGGGCGTGTCGTGTAGATGGTGCAAGTGGCAATGCCATTCCTTTGCCCAACATTCTCTGTGATGGGGAAGGCCGCAATGCGGGCATGCAACAACATCATCTTTTTCGGTGAATAGCTGCTGACAAACAGGGCAGCTGTATCCTTCGTAAAAGTACAATTGTCTCAACTCCATTCTATGACTATTATAGCTTGCTTTGTTGATTGTCGCAACATAAATACGGGAAATTTATAAAAATTTCATATTTATTTGCAGTTTTCAGTCATAAAACGCCCGCCACATCTTGATATTTTTTTGTAAAAAAGTATAATATAATAAATAGTTTTTTAAAGGGTGATTATGTTGAGTAAGGCACGAGATTTTTTTGAATCAATTGCGGATAAACGCGTGATGATTTGCGGTATCGGCAACAATAACATCCCTGTTATTTATACATTCCTCAAATACGGTGCGAAGGTTACCGCTTGCGATAAACGCACATCTGCCGAGCTCGGCAATGTTGCCGATGAGCTTCGTGCGGCGGGTGCACAGTTGCACCTCGGAGAAAACTATCTCGATGACCTTGATGCTGACCTTGTTCTTCGCACTCCCGGTATGAAGCCCTATTTACTGCAATTTGAGCAGGCTCGCGCACGCGGTATCACTGTTACTTCTGAGATGGAATTATTCTTTGAGTTGTGCGAGGCGCCGATCTATGCCGTGACAGGCTCCGATGGCAAGACTACGACCACAACGATCGTCGCAGGACTATTGGATTCAGCGGGCATCAAAACCTTTGTTGGAGGAAATATTGGCCGTGCGTTGCTCCCATATGTTGAAGAGATCCGGCCTGAGGATGCGGCGGTTGTTGAACTCTCCAGCTTTCAGTTGACCAATATGACGAAATCTCCGCAAGTCGCCATTGTCACCAATGTCGCGCCTAATCATCTGGACTGGCACACGGATATGCAGGAGTATATCGACGCTAAACGCAATCTTGTATCGCATCAGCGCAGCGAGGACCGCGCTGTTCTTAATCTGGATAACGATGTCACCAATCGTTTTTCGGATTTTACGCTCGGCGATGTATGGCGCTTTTCACGCAGGAACTCCGTCAATAAAGGGTGTTGGCTGAATGATCGCCGTCAAATCGTCATCTCTGACGGCGTGAGCGACCGGATCGTTATGAATGCAGACGATATTCGTATTCCCGGTGAGCACAATATTGAGAATTATATGGCGGCAATATCCGCTGTTTGGGGAACTGTCAGCGTCGATGATATCGTCCGCTTCGCCCGTTCCTTCGGCGGCGTTGAACATCGAAGCGAGCTTGTACGTGAGCTTGATGGCGTTCGTTGGTATAACGATTCGATCGGCTCCAGTCCTTCGCGCACGATTGCCGGACTGAAAGCGTTTAAACAAAAAGTGATCCTTATTGCCGGCGGTTATGATAAACACATTCCGTATGAACCGATCGGCCCTGCTGCTGCTGAAAAGGTTAAAGCCGCGATTTTGATGGGCGCCACCGCCGATGCCATCGAGGCTGCTATCCGTGCGTGCAGCGATCTACCTATCATCCGTGTCAGCAACATGGAGGAGGCAGTAAGCGCGGCGAATGCGTTAGCTAAAGACGGCGATATCGTGTTTATGTCGCCGGCCAGTGCCAGTTTTGATATGTACAAAAACTTTGAAGTGCGCGGAAATCATTTTAAGTCATTGGTGAAGGCGTTGCCGAAAAAAATAAAGGAGACAGAAGAATGACAATGATTGAGGATCTAAGCCGATTATGCTGCGCCGCAGGCTGCGCGGGGCAAGGCGAGATCGTCGAAACAGCGATGGAATTACTACGACCTTATGTCGATGAGATCGAACAGGATGCGATAGGGAATATCCTCGCTTTTCGCCGTGCGGATACACACGATGCCCCCACGGTAATGCTCGAAGCTCATCTAGATGAAATCGGCTTCATGGTTACCCATATCGACGATCGTGGTTTTATCTTTGTTGCGCCCTCAGGCGGCATCGATAAGCGCGTCCTGGCTGCTCAGAAAGTAATTATCTACGGCAAACAGCCTTGCTATGGGGTATTCTCATCTGTTCCGCCACATCTATCAGGCAATGGAGATAAGCTGCCGGATCTGACCGATATGGCGATTGACGCCGGTTTAGGGGCCGAGACTGCCCGAGAACTGATCCCGCTTGGCTCCCGCGTCGGCTTCGCGCCGAATTTTACTAAGCTCAACCAAACGGTTGTTTCCTCTAAAAGTCTGGATAACCGAAGCGGAATGGCAGCTATTCTGCACTGCCTGTGTAAATTAAAGGATCGCCGTGTGAATGTGGCGATCGCCTTTTGTGTACAGGAAGAGCTAGGATGTCGCGGCGCTGCTGTGGCAGCCAGACAGATTTGCCCGGATGCCGCCATTGTAACCGATGTTTCGTTCGCGCTAACCAATGATGCCGACTCTCGACACTGTGGCGAGTTACGCAAGGGCGTTATGATCGGCATTTCGCCTGTTCTTGATGATGAAATGCGCCTCGAGCTATGTGATTTAGCAGCAAAATGCCATATCCCGCACCAGCTTGAAGTGATGACGAATGCGACAGGGACCAACGCCGACAACATCAGTAACGCTTGCTGCGGTATTAAAACGGCTCTTTTATCCATTCCGCTTCGTTATATGCATACACCTGTCGAAACGATTGACATTTCTGACGTTGCCGCTGCCGGTGACCTGATGGCGTCATGGATTGAGATGAAAGGGGCGCAGAAGGATGAATAATCAGCTGTTATTTGATCTGTGCTCACTGGATGGCGTTTCGGGCAGAGAACACTCTGTACGCGAGTTTATCCTCAAAAAGCTTAATGAATCCTCTGCGCCAAAAGGCATTACGGTCGATGCTATGGGAAATATCCTCGTTCATCTGATCGGAAAAGCACCGGCCTCAAAGACCGTATTGTTTGATGCTCATATGGATGAGGTCGGATTTTTGATTACTCATGTCAATAGCGATGGAACGCTGTGCTTTGATACGGTCGGCGGCATAGATAAGTCTGTGCTGTTCGGTCAACGCGTTCGCATCGGCAAGCTCAGCGGCGTGATTGGCGGAAAAGCCATCCATCAGTGTGCAAAAGACGAGAAAGAATCTATTCCAGCCATCGAATCAATGTGCATCGATATCGGAGTGACCGATCGTGAGGCGGCGCAGCGCTTGGTTGAAATAGGGCAGGGAGGAACGTTCGCCACCGACCTACAGGAATGGAAGCACGGCATTGTTGTCGGCAAGGCGCTCGATGATCGTGTGGGATGCGCATTGCTTCTTGCTTTGGCGGATGAACAACCGAAACGGGACATTTGGTTATCCTTTTCCGTGCAGGAGGAAGTCGGTTTGCGTGGCGCCAAGGTGGTTGCCGAAGTGGTAAAACCCGAGATTGCTGTTGCGATTGATGCTACAACGGCAGCGGACATCGCCGGTAGTAACGAAAAAACCTGTGTGTGTTGTTTAGGTGCAGGACCGGTCGTGTCGTTCGCAGACGGAGCTACGCTATACGACCAAGAATTATATCAAACCGTCCGCTCTCTGGCCGAGGAGAATGGCATCGTCACGCAAACCAAAAACCGTATTGCAGGCGGTAACAACGGCGCGTCATTGCAGCGCGGGCATACAGGGGCGCGCACGGTTGCAATATCCTTACCGTGCCGTTATATTCATTCACCGTCCTGCATGGGGGATCTGGCGGATGTGGACATGATGAAAAAACTATTAAAAATCCTTGTTGAGGAATTAACCAAATGATTCATCTTGCGAACGAATGTGACTTTAATCGCAATATTACGGATGAGAGCGAATTGCGGATCTGTTCATTGAAGCGGGCATACGGACTCGCCGTGCCGTTTATACAATTTTTTGCAGATGACGACGGAGCGATTGCCTCGGTTATGGATCGCGTGTGTACGCTCTATTGCGCTTCGTTGCCGAGCGACGAGTGGTGCGAGTTTTTGCAAATGAACGGCAATATAAAGGTTATACACACCAACGCGGATATAGCCGCTTTTCTCGCAAGAAGATGGGGCATTTCCCACGAAAAAGGCTGTGTTTTATGTCGAGAAAGCCTGTTAAGCGAAAAGCCTTTACACGAATACAACATCCACGATGTATCGTTGCGCGATATTTACGGGGTATTATCTAAGACTTTTTGCGAATTTCCGTCGTTTGATAGTTGGTATGTCGACGCGTCGCATCGGCATCGACACGGATGTTGTCATATCGTTACCGAGAAGCAGAACGACCAACCGATCAGTGTCGCAATGACAATCGCTGAAACTGAAGATATGGCACTGATCGGTTGCGTCGCTACGTTACCTGAACATCGTGGACGGGGGGCAGCATCAAGATGCATTCATCAATTGATGGGCTTTCTCAAGCAAAGACGTATTCTCATTTCGCCGAGTGATGCGCATTCGGAAGGATTATATCGAAAACTCGGATTTTTACCATATGGAACGTGGGGAGAAGTGTCTCTGCACGAAACAGGAGGATAAACAAGCAATGGATATGACATTCTTTTCCGTCGATAAACGTTTGGCGGATCTATCGGATAAAGCCGAAGATCGCGCCCGCGATGCTTTTGCAGCCATAGATGCAATTGCGGAGTACAATCAACAAAAGGTCTTATCCGCCTTCATTCGCCATAACGTCAGTGAGAGTCACTTTGTTCCCACCACCGGTTATGGCTATGGTGATCGCGGTCGTGACGCGCTCGATGAGATTTTGGCAGACATTATGGGGGCAGAGGATGCACTGATCCGCCACAGTATCGTCTCCGGCACGCACGCAATTACTATCGCGTTGTTCGCAATGCTTCGCCCGGGCGATACGTTGTTGGCAGCCACCGGTGCACCGTACGATACCTTGGAGCAGGTTATCGGGCACAAGACACCCTCAGCAGGCTCATTGACAGAGTACGGTGTTGGCTACAAGCAAGTGGAGCTGACCGACGTCGGCACGCCGGATTTGCTGGGAATACAAGATACCTTACGCAGCGACGACAGTATTCGCGTGGTACATATCCAGCGCTCCCGCGGCTATAACACACGACCGAGTCTGACGATTGCGTGGATCGAACGCATTATCAAGGCTGTACGTGCTGTGCGCGAGGATGTGACGGTTTTTGTCGATAACTGTTACGGCGAATTTGTTGAGCGACAGGAACCATGTCAGGTCGGCGCCGATCTTATTGCGGGATCGTTGATTAAAAACCCCGGCGGCGGCATTGCGGAGAACGGCGGTTATCTCTGCGGCACGAAGGAATGCATTGAACAATGCGCTTATCGCATGACGACGCCCGGCCTCGGTCGCGAAGTCGGCGCTTCGCTCGGGCACAACCGCACACTGTATATGGGGTTGTTCCAGTCGCCGCACGTGGTAGGGGAGGCAATGAAAACTGCCGTGTATGCCGCTTCGTTATTCGAACTGCTTGGTTATCACATATCTCCGACGGTGGACGAAATCCGCGGCGATATTATTCAAACTGTCTTCTTGAACAATGCGGAGAATTTGATCGCTTTTTGTCAGGGAATGCAAAAAGGCGCACCCGTTGATTCGTTTGTCGTGCCGGAGCCGTGGGATATGCCCGGATATACCAGTCAAGTCATTATGGCAGCAGGAGCATTCACAATGGGGGCATCGATCGAGCTTTCAGCCGACGCTCCGTTGCGCGAGCCGTATGCAGCCTATATGCAGGGTGGACTGAATTACGCCAGCGGTAAGATCGGTGTCTTACTGGCGGCTCAGTCGATGCTCGAACGCGGGTATTTATTCAATTAATAGAACACAAGACGGGGAGGACGCAATTTCCTCTACTGCCCGAAAAATTAACATAACTATACTAAATTAATATTTA
>JAEIGA010007252.1_pt1 | contig 16858 bp, 16 predicted proteins | sample 9270691 | NCBI WGS metagenome assembly JAEIGA01 (sample SAMN17057246, study PRJNA624740) | gut metagenome | biome: biome; isolation source: fecal sample | host: Bos grunniens | place: China: Xizang | collected 2019
GCTGGTTTTACTGTGATTTTGGAGGTATAGTTGTTTGTTGTGTGGTTTTCATTAACTTGTGTTGTTAGGTTTACACTATACTCACCAACTGCTAAATCTAAACCGGTTATGTTTTCGCCAGCGTTGATTGTTCCTTCTTTTAATATTTCATCTTGGTTGATGATTTGGTAGGATATACGGGTTGCGTTTTCACAACTAACGATGATTTCGATTGTTTCACCGTAAATCACGTTAACATCTTCAGTACGGACTGATGAACCTGCTGGATTTACTGTGATTTTAGAAGCATTGCTTGTTGAGGAATGGTTTTTATCAACACCAGTGGTTAAATTAACAATATACTTTCCGGTTGCTAAGCCTGAAAGCGATATTGTAGTGTTAGGTTCTATAGTACCGTTAGCGACATCCTCACCTTTGTTATTGGTGATTCTGTAGGTAATGTTTGTGGCGTTAATGCTTGTGACAGGAATGTTTATAGAATCTCCATAAAGAACAGAAACATCCTCTGCCCAAACGCTTGATTTTGCTTTTACAGCAATTTTAAGTCTGTTGTAGTTTTTATCACCTTGTTCATTGATGGTGTTTGTGTAATAGCAGATTTCGTAGTTGTCTGGATTGTTTAATCCGTTGACGGTGACTTTTTTGCCGTTTATGTTTATGGTTGCGTCGTTTATGATTTCATTTTCTTTGTTGAAAATGATGACTGGTCTTTCGATGTTTTCCGGAATTGCGGTTTCTGTTTCAAAAACAACGCCTTCAGAATAGCCAAAATCATCGCCTTCAGTGGTATTGGTGCTTATGAACATACAATTCTCGCTGGAAGCAAGGTTGAGGTCATTGTTTTCCCCATTTTTTAAGTGGTTATCTTTAAAAATGGAGTTTTTAGCAAGGTTATAACCATATATTGCACCACCATCTGCTGCAGTGTTGTTTGTGAATGTGCAGTTTTCTGCATCACCATTACTTATTGCACCACCATATTTTGCGGCGTTGTTGTTGAATGTGCAGTTTTCTGCATTACCATAAAATATTGCACCACCAAAGTTGTCGGCGGTGTTGTGTGTGAATGTGCAGTTTTTTGCATCACCAGCAGTTATTGCACCACCTCCATCGGCGGTGTTGTTGTTGAATGTGCAGTTTTCTGCATCACCATTACTTATTGCACCACCATATTTTGCGGTGTTGTGTGTGAATGTGCAGTTTTCTGCATTACCCTTATATATTGCACCACCATAGTCGTCGGCGGTGTTGTGTGTGAATGTGCAGTTTTCTGCATTACCGTAATATATTGCACCACCAAAGATGGCAGTGTTGTTTGTGAATGTGCAGTTTACTGCAGTACCATTACTTATTGCACCACCTCCAAATTCGTTGGCAGTGTTGTTTGTGAATGTGCAGTTTTCTGCAGTACCATTATATATTGCACCACCTTGGTTGGCGGTGTTGTTGTTGAATGTACAGTTTATTGCAGTACCATACTGCATTGCACCGCCATATTCTGCGTTACCATTGATGAATATGATGTCATGGATTACAACATCAGAATGCATGACATTGAGAATACGTACTTCGTGGTTTCCGTTGAGTGTATGGCCGTTACCATAAATTGTTATTGGACCACTAATGTGAATTCCACTTTCCCCGTTGCATTTATAGCTCTTGATCAATGTTAATTCAGCATTGTAATGGGAGTCAATCAGGTTTTGCAGTTCCCCAAAACTGCCTTCACCTTCACCCAGGAGGTCTTCACTGTTTACAGCACTTAGCATGCTATGCGAACCCACATTGCCTTCGTTATCACATATAGATAAATCAATTTCACTTGTCAAATTCTCATCGGCGCTGGCTGCAGCTGCGCTCTGAAGTGACAGGAGCAATATCAGCATCAATGAGATTAACAAGATCTTTGTTTTCAACTTATCCATTTTTAATTCAACTCTCTTTTTACAAAATTTTTTTCATATGTTTTTTCCCTTACATGACATGTCATAATAAGAACTTTACAAAAAGCAATGTTTTTTATCAGATTCTTATTATATGTTTAAATATGATATAAATCTGTTAATAAATCTATTGCAACTCTAATCATTATAATGCAATTTGTTAATGCTTATAAGAACGTTCAAAGTCAAGTTTTCTAACAGGCCCAATAAAAAGGTTTCATTCCATCACTTGAAACGGATTGTCAATTTTTGTTTCCGGGTGTCTTTAAAATTTTACATTATCCTTTTTTTTAAAAATTGTTTTGCCGGGGCAGTGATGAGTATATATCTCACTTTTAAATGGTTTTTAGAAATTAAAAGGGTTAATGATTTTTGCTGATATATAGTATCATGTTGTGGCGAAAATATACATAAACATTATTTTTTAATGAAATAGTATAATAATGAGACAATTGCAGACTCATATTTTGGAGTTTGAAAAATTTTTTTTGAATTTATTTTTGGTTTTTGTGGCAACTTTTTGGCATGTTAAGTGTTAATTTTATTTTAAACGAACAGTTCGTATTCAATTTTCACCGTTTTGTTTTATTCGTTTAATTTTTTAGTCATATTATTGAACATATAATCTATTTTTTCTTATAGATAGATTTATTAAGCTATAAAAATTATATATACGTATATCCATTGGGGGATTAACACATGAGTGAACAGAAACCTATACAGATTTTTTCCAACCAGAATGACAACATCGGAGTAAATGTAGTTAAAAGTCCGGTAAAACTGACAATCCTGGAAATGCTAAGAGACACTGAAATGGAATTTGATGAAATTGTAAACAATACAGGCAAATCAAAATCCACAGTTTCCGTACATCTTAAAAGCTTAAGGGAAAATGGAATTATTTCATATAGGGTTCACCCGAATGACAATAGAAAAAAGATATTTTTTATCAATTCCAAGTATCTCGGTTCTGTCGATATTTCAGAGCCAAAGGAAATCAAGGAAGCACAATCTGACTATCTGATACAAAACATAGTTGAGGAGGATGCCGAATTTTCCACTCTTCTCTTCCATACATTGAAAGCCATGCTTATCCAGGAAGGGGTTAATATAGATCCTATCCTGCAATCTACAGGCAACAGCATAGGCAGATCTATTTTTAATAAGATGTATGATGATGATTTGGATGTTTTCATGAATAATATTGCCGATTTCTGGCAAAGAAAAGGATTAGGAAGACTCACCTTTGATGTCGGTCAGATTATTAAAATCACAACCTATGACTGTTTTGAATGTGAACTGCTTCCTAAAACCGGAAAACCGGCATGCTTTTTGGATACCGGCATCTTTGAAGGTTTGTTCACTGAATTTTTCAATTTGCCTGTAAGCGTGATTGAAACCCAATGCTACACCATGGGCGATCAGAAGTGCGTGTTTGAAATCGAGCCATTGGGCATCAAAACTTACTAATCGTCAAACTTTATTATTGTGGTTGTAAGATAAGGTTTCTCGTGGGAAAATCCTTCAATTATTTTTTCATCTTCGCGTGTACAGTTTTGAACAGAGTAAATCTCTTTTTCTCTTTCTTTTTCTTCAATACTTGCTTCAAGATCTGATGTATTTCTTGAAGCTTTCATAAGCACAATGGAATCGCTGTATTCCAGGACTTCCTCCAACCTGTCGTCAATTTTTGGAACAACGGTTAAAATTTGGTTTTGTTCTACTAAAGCCTTGTTTCTTGCGGCAGCACATGCTGTAAATGATGTAATTCCTGGTATTGTTTCGATTTCATAGTCGTCGATTAATCTTTTTTGCACATAGGAGTATGTGCTGAATATTGAAGTGTCTCCAAGTGTGATGAAGGCAACGTCCCTTCCGCTGTCAAGGTATTGGGATATCATCTCGGAAGCGCTGTCCCATATTTTTTCAAGTTCGCTTTTGTCTTCTATCATAGGAAAAATTGGCGCAACTATCATTAACCTTTTGTAATCTTCTCTTTTTTCAAGTATAGGTTTTACAATTGACAATGCAATGCTGTCCTTTTCTTTTGATGATTTTGGTGAAAAGATTACCGGAACGGTCTCCAAGATTCTTGCCGCTTTCAGAGTAATCAATTCAGTGTCACCAGGTCCTACGCCAATTCCATATAATTTTCCTTTTTCAGCCATATAATCACTTTACTATTAAATTATTTCTTTCGAGTTTTATTTTTCAAATGCTCTTTCTATAATTTATTTATAGTATACATAACTAATATATTTTTAATGTCTAATTCTATGTTTTGTCCAAATTGCGGTATGCTTAAAAGTAATTGTACCTGTGGAAAATATCCGAAGGCGGAATCTAAAGGTCCTACAAATCTCTTCAGTTTTTCCAAACCCAGAAGTTCATCTATCCTGGATGATGAGATTCCTGAGGTCTATTCTATAGATGACCACAAGCTTGATGAAGGCACTGCAGCATACCTGAAAGAGATTTATCCAAGCATTGACGAGGATATAATCGAGAATTTCCCTTTCAATGAGCCTAGACTGGGCCAGCTCGATATAATTCAGGACATAAACGATGCAATCAGGAAAGGATATAAATACATCATTCTTGAAGCCGGAACAGGTACCGGAAAATCCGCGATTGCAACAACACTTGCGAAGATGTATGAATCCGCATATATTTTAACAATGACAAAACAGCTTCAGTCACAGTATTCCAATGAATTCGGATTTCCATTGGTTAAGGGAAGAGGCAATTTCGCTTGCTTGAATGATAATCTGGAGTCCTCTTGCGACATCGGAACATGCAAGACAACACCGACTTCAAGCAAATTCTTCTGCCCTTATGGTGTGGCTAAAAATCCTACTCTGGATGCGGAACTTGCATTCGAAGATTCATTTGGAGGAACAGTCTTCTACCAGTCAGGTGACCACTGCCATTATTGGAATCAGAAGGCAAACGCCGTCAACTCACCGATCACTTTAATGAACTATGACTACGCAATTGTCGAGCTCAATTATGTCAAGCATTTCGGAACCAGATCACTTCTGATTCTTGACGAAGCCCACAACATTGAAAACAAGCTGATGGCCACAATGGAAGTCAACCTCTACAACAGGGTACTTGAAAAGGACATCAGCAAGCACATAACTCCCGAAACCTTAAAGGACGGGGAGCTTGAAGAATGGAAAGTTGAAATCGAGGCAATTTGCGAAAGCTATGAAGACATTGATTTAAAGAATGAGGCCAAAAACAAGGCAGACAGAATCAGATCAACCATTTCCAGACTGAAAACACTTAGAAAAAACCTTGAAAGCGAACCTAGAAACTGGGTAATCGACACTACAGAGGAAAGCGTCAGCTTCAAGCCTTTGAAAGTCCATCATTATGCTAAAAATAATTTATTGAAATATGGTGATGTCGTCATATTCATGAGTGCGACAATCCTATCCCACAAGATGTTTTCCCAATGGCTCGGATTGAATCCGAATGAGGTTTACCACATCAAGGTGGACAGTCCATTCAGCAAGGAAAAAAGACCTATTATCCTGGATTTGGCGGGAAAGATGTCTGCAAACAGAATCAAGAAAACCGCTCCGAAAACAATCCCGATTCTTCAGGAAATACTCAAGAAGCATGAAGGGGATAAGGGTCTAATTCATACACACAGCTATAAATGCCAGCACTACATTACCAATAATCTGGCGAATTCCAGATTGATATCCCATTCCTCAAAGAATAGGGAGCAGATTCTGGACTTTTTTGAAAAGGATGAAAACCCACTTGTTCTGGTATCCCCATCAATGAGTGAGGGTGTTGATTTGCCGTATGACAAGTGCAGATTCCAGGTAATCTACAAAATACCTTTCCCATATCTCGGCGATAAGCAGGTCAACATGAGAATGAAAAGGGACAAGAAATGGTATGCCTACAAGACCGTAATGACACTGATGCAGGCTTATGGCCGTGGAATGAGGGCTGAAGACGATTCATGCTACACATACATCATCGACAGCGACATCAACATGCTCTTCAAGAGCCCGCTTTACAGGTCATTGATACCTGACTTTTTCAAAGAGGCAGTCGTAAGGCTAAAAAAATAGCGGACCTGGAGGGATTTGAACCCCCGATCTCAGGATCCGAAGTCCTGCGTCATTCCTGACTAGACTACAGGCCCAAAAATATAAAAAATAAAAAAATATTATTTCTATTATTCTTTTTCTTCAGAATCTCTAGAAATAATAGGCCTCTCGTCGATATCTTCAACTTCAGCAAAAATGTCGTCAATGGTTTCGTTGTCGAGCTTTACCTGTTCATACTCGATATCCTCAATCTCCTCAGCAGTCAAGCCTTTTTTGCTTTCCTCTTTTTCGCGTGCTGGAGGGATATTGTCAAAATCTTCTTCAGTGATGGTTTCTTTTTCAGGTTCTTTGGTTTTTTTAAGTTTTTCTTTTAGTTCGTTTATGCCAAATTCACCAATTTTATAGGTTTCATTGTCTTCAGCGTCACTTTTTGCAACGTTTTCCTTGGTAACTTCTGAACTTTTAGTAGCATTGTCGATTGAATCGATGCTTTCTGTCAGTCCCTTGATAGGATTTCTGATGTTGAACATTCTGTATATTCCGTAAATCAATAATAATAATCCTATTGCTAAAACAATCACTGAAATGAAATTGGTTTCTCCAGAAACAACATTATCTATTACCCTATCACTGCGTGATTGGAAAATGAATACTCCTATTAGAATGAAAATCAATCCTAATATGCTGCTTACAAAAGCCATAACAGGGGTTCTTCCAATTTTAGCATTGAATATGGAATCAAGATTTTCGCTCATCTCGCCCACAAGGTCCTCCATATCTTCTGCATCAGCTTCTGTGGAATTTTCCTTAGGGGCTTTAATGATATAGTTTTCATCGATTGGATTTTCCTCTAAATCAATGGTACTGTCTTTTTCATCTCCCGGACGATATATGAACTCATCATCGATTTCTAAATCGTCATAGTTTTCCTTTTTGAGATAATCCATTAATTCTTCATCTTCTTCGATGTCGTCATAATCAAGGCTTTGGTCATCATCCTTGACATTGTCGATCATGTCCTTAAGATTAGAAATCCTATGCTCTTTTTCTTTAGATTCTTTCATAAAAAAACCTCAATGATATGCTCTCCAAGTATGTTTACATTTAGCACAAGTAAAAATACGTGTAGGTGCTTCATCAGCACTACGGGTTTGTTTTAATTCATAATAAGCTTCATCATGTCCGCATTCAGGACAGGTTTCCTTTATTGTTGAGCGCATGTCTTCAACTTCGCCCAAGTCTTTAACTGTTTCTTCAGTATGTTCGATTTTTTTAGAAAATTCAAATTTGCTCTTATCCTCTTCCTTCAATTCGTTTGTATATCCACAGTTATTGCAAATTAAAATCCCATCTTTTGGAAATATGATTCCATTACATTTAGGACAAAATTCCATTTAACTCTCACCCATTAATTTATATAATCATTAATTTCCTTTTCAAGTTATTTAAATATTTAGATATTATTGCCTATTTTTAGCTTTATTCAGGCAGTCTTTTATTATTTTCTCATGGTCAAAGGCAATATTTATCTCATCCAATTTTTCCTGTGAAAAGATGCATATATCACTTGCATCACTGTCAGCCCTTTTTTCTGAGAAATCTCCTTTTGCCGTATACGCTATGGTTACTGTGTGACCGCGGGGGTCCCTGTCGGGATCTGAATAGACATTGACCAAATCAAGGAGTTCAACATCAATGCTTGTCTCTTCCTTGGCTTCTCTTACCGCTCCTGTCTCTACGCTTTCACCGTATTCAACGAATCCTCCTGGCAAAGCCCAGCAACCTTTATACGGATCGTTTTTTCTTTTAATTAGGATAAAATTAAAGTCGTCGTCAAAAATAAAAATATCAGTTGTAAGTGAAGGAATCTTGTATTTGGCCATTATAACCACTAAAATAAATAAAATTGAAGCTTATAAAGCTTCATCAATAAGTTTTTTAAATTCAGCACTTTCTTTTTGGAGTTCTTCTGCTGCTTTTTTTAATGCTTTTCTAGGTCTTTTTCCCCTTTTTGTCTTGATGGTCATTTCCGGTTTTCCGGTAAGAGGGTGGTCGATATTGTAAACAGCATATTCCACATCAGGGTTTTGCATTAGAATATGCCTTAAAGCATTACAAACTCCGTGACTCTCATCCTTTACGATGAAAGTTAATTCTAATGTTTTGTCTTCAATAATTTCAAAGTTTTCCATTTTATCGCCTTAATTAATCATTAACATAGTTTTTAGATACTTTACGTTTTTCTTTCTTGTTGCATGTATTGCATTGAAGCTCATCATCTTTTTGTGTAGTATGCATGAAGTCTCTGCAGCGGGTACACATGGCCTTGAGGACTCCGCAATCCTCATCAACAGTACCCAAATCAACATTATCTCCGGTAATCTTGACAACTTTCGCTTGTATAATGTCTCCTATTCTAAAAGCGTCGGACAATTTTTCCAAGTAATCTTTTTTCGCTTGTGAAATGTGTATGGCACCCATGTAAGGCAATGCCAATGGTCTTGCATTATCTTTTATACATTCAATATTCACGTTTGCCCTTTGCGGTTTGATGTCGGTTATCTGACCGTATACGATATCCCCAACTTTCAAAAGAGCAGGTTTTGCATCTGACACAACAGAAATGACCTTCTTTTTTTGATTAATTTTAACATTTCCCAGTACTGATGATTTGATTTCACCGTTATCATCGTATGTACCTTCTCCTGGAAGATATTGTTCGATGATTCCTAATTTATCTCCAGGCATTACAATTTTTTCTTCTTCTACATTCATATTAAAATCACCAAAATAAAGGTTTTATAAAAATTTCTTTAATGTAATAATTATATTCATATTAATATATAAAACTATTCGTAACGTTCATGGAATAGTATTTCGTCTAGCTGATAGTTTTCCCATTCCCTCTTGTTTAGAACGATTTCCAATTCCTGTGGTGTTAATAATGGTTTTTTATACATCTGGGAATCGTCAATTGCAATTCTCGGACATGCGCTCACGACAAAGGCATCCAGTTCAAGGTAAGGAAGCAGAATGTCGGGTGTAACGTTGTCCACCAGAAGGAGGTAGGCTTCCATGCCGTGCCCTTCCAGGGTCTTTTTGATTTCCCTTGCAAGCTTCATCCTGTATTGGCCTTCCTTTGTGGAGACAAGTATTCCCCATTTTTTCGCGTCGCGCGCCTTTGTAATTCTTGCAAAACGTATTCTTAAAATCCTGTCGGCATAGTCATCCATTCTTCTCAGTTCATTGTTGTAGGGATCGAGAGCCAGAACAGGAGTGTTCGAAAACAGGTTGATTCCGAGGGGATGGAAGTTGCCGCTTCCTATGAAGAGGATTATTTCGGCATCAAGGTTCTTGATTGATGAGAAGTTGCATCCCAAAACCTGGCCCTTTCTGGTTGACGGGGATGATCCGACGACAACGTCCTTTCCGTTGTCTTCGAGAAAGTCGTAGATTTCATTCAAAAGGTGCAGGTGTTGTGTGGTTGTCACGAGACCTACCCTGGAATATCCTTTCAGTTCCTCCAGGCATTTTTCAAGGTCCTTTTTGACGTCTATGTTTGAAAAAGCTTCTATGAATACGGTCGGCACCTCGTATTTGAGGGGAAGCGGGGTGTGGCCATAGTGTATTATCAAATCCACGGAGCCCTTCATCTTGTAGTCGCTCACGTCGCATGCTCCGTAGCAGGGATCTCCTGAAATTATTACGGTGGCATCGGTTTCATCTTCAATAGCACGGGCAATACTCACGGCCTGCATTTTGAGGCCTTCGGGAAACTGAAGCCCTACCGTCTTTGCATCTTTGGATTGGATTTTCTTGATTGCCCTTTCCAAATCCATATTATATAGAGACATCTTAATCTTCAATTGTCTTTTCGATAACTACTTTGCCGTCGATGACATCCAGCTTCACTATGCTTATTACCTTGTGTCCGGTTTCCCTTTCGACAATCTCTTTTCCTTCTCCCTTTTCGATGACGGCCACGGTTGACTTTATCTCAAGGCCCAAATCCTCAAGGGTTTTGAGAAGGGCTATCAGTGTTCCTCCGGTACTTACGACGTCATCGATGAGTAGGACCTTTTCGCCTGCATGCAAATCGTTTATGAAAAGGTTGGATGAGCCGTATCCGGTTTTCTGATAGACTTGGGTTTCTCCTTCAAGGCCGTATTGCCTTTTACGGATTACAACAAATGGTATGTCGGTTGCAAGGGACAGTGCGGTTGCAAGGTGAATTCCCATGGCTTCTACAGCAACGATTTTATCAATATCCAAATCGGCATGTTTGTATACTGCAAGTGATAATTCCCTAAGCATTTTAGGGTCCATTGCTGGAACACCATCACTTATTGGGTTTACAAAGTAATTGTAATCTCCTTTTTTTACAATTGGGGATGCTTCTAATGATTTTTTTACTTCTTCTAACATGGTCTCACACAAACTATTAAAACTTATTAAGTATAAATATAGTTTATTATAATTATATAATTTTTTATAAAGTGATTAATATGCTTGGAAATTTAGGTGAAAATCTTACTAATACGATGAAAAAATTAGTAGGAATGTCAGTTATCGATAAAAAAACTATTAAGGAAGTTGTAAAGGACATACAACGTGCATTAATTCAATCTGACGTTAATATCAAATTGGTTCTCGAGCTGTCCAAGAAAATTGAAAGCCGGGCTCTTGAAGAGGAACCTCCGAAGGGAATCACTCCAAGGGAACATGTAATAACAATCATCTATGAAGAAATGGTGAATCTCCTTGGAACAGAAGCCGCAACCCTTGACATCAATGAAAGGCCATTCAAGATACTTCTCTTGGGTCTTCAGGGAAGTGGTAAGACTACCACTGTCGGTAAGCTATGTAGATACCTTCAGAAAAAGGGGTTCAATCCTGCCGTCGTATGTACAGACACATGGAGGCCTGCGGCTTACGAGCAGCTAAGGCAATTGACTGAAGAGATGGACGTTCCACTCTACGGCGATCCAAACAACAAGGATGCCCTAGACCTTGCACGCAAAGGTCTTCAGAAATTCAAGAACAGGAAAGTCATCATCTTCGATACAGCAGGTAGGCACAAGCAGGAAGAGGACCTCATTGCAGAGATGGATGAGCTGGACAACATCATCAACCCTAGCGAGGCCATGCTTGTAATTGACGGTACAATAGGTCAGCAAGCGGGCGAACAGGCAAGGGCATTTTCACAGGCAACCGACATAGGTTCAATCATCATTACCAAACTGGACGGTTCTGCAAAAGGTGGTGGAGCACTTTCGGCCGTAGCGGAAACCGGAGCACCAATCAAGTTCGTCGGTACCGGTGAGAGAATTGATGACTTCGAGCCTTTTGACCCTGAAAGATTCATCTCAAGACTGCTTGGAATGGGAGACATCAGAAGCCTTGTTGAAAAGGCAGAGGAAACAATCGATGAGGATATTGCCGAAAAGACCATGAACAACATGCTTTCCGGAAAATTCACATTGATGGACATGAAAAACCAGTTCGACATGATGAACAAGATGGGCCCTATGCAGCAGGTGATGAACATGATTCCGGGTATGGGAAACAAGATTTCAAAAGAGGCCTCCCAGATGACCGAGGACAAGATAGACTCCTACAAGATCATCATGTCATCAATGACCGAAGAGGAAATGCTCAATCCGAAGCTCATCAAGCAGTCACGTATTCAAAGAATCGCCCGCGGATCCGGACATGACGAAAGTGAAGTGAAAGAGCTTTTGAAATACTACAACAATACCAGAAAGACAATGAAAGGTATCGGAAAACGTGGCGGTCGCATTCGCGGTGGCGGAGCGATGAACCGTATGATGGGACAGTTCATGAACAGATAGCATGATATTGGCAAAACAAATTCTGGATGAAACCGGAGGCAACATATGCATGAATTGCCTCGGGCGCAAGCTGTCCAAGACGGTTGAAGGCGAAAACAACATCGAACGCGCAGAAAAAGTATGTAAAGAGCTTGGCATTAATCTCGATGATGCAGACTGTGCAATCTGCGATAACCTATTCGACAAGCTGGATGACGATTTGTACAAAAAAATCGATGACAAGATCAATCAGCTCGGCATTGAATTCGACACATTCCTTGTAGGCTCTAAAATCAGCAAGGACATTCAGAAGAGGGATGAGGAACTCTCCGAAAGGTTGGACTTGAATGTCGAAACCATCAAAAAGGAAGTCAACAGGCTTATCGGACTGAGGATTTGGGAAATCTATGACAAGGAAGCCGAATTTGAGGCGCAGGACATAGTCTTCAGCATTGACCTGACCGGAGAGCCGAAGGTGAATATACAGATAAATCCATTATATATCGAAGGAAGGTACAACAAGTACAAGCGCGGCATCCCGCAGACAAAATGGCCCTGCACCAAATGCAAGGGAAGGGGATGTGAAGAATGCAACTTCACAGGAAAGCAATACTCCGAATCCGTTGAAGAACTAATTTCCGATCACTTTTTAAAACTGACAAAGGGCAGGGAAGCCAAATTCCACGGCGCCGGACGCGAAGACATCGACGTGCTGATGTTGGGTTCCGGAAGGCCATTCGTTCTAGAGATAAAGGAGCCGAAAATAAGAAAGCTTGACCTGGAAAGCCTGGAAAATGAAATAAATGAAATCAATGAAGGAAAGACTGCCTATCACAATCTGCATGTTTGTGAGAGAAGAAGAAAGGCGGAAATCAAGCAGTCTTCCCCTGACACTTACAAGGTCTATGAGGCTGTCGTCAAGTGCGATGAGGCATTCGACGAGTCAAAACTGGATGAATTATTGAAACTGAATGAAATCCATCAGCAGACCCCATTGAGGGTCTTAAGAAGGCGCGCAGACAAGGTGCGCGTAAAGCATGTCCTTGACCTGTCCTGTGACGTGATTGATGAGGAAACCTTCAGGATGCGCATAAAGACCGAAGGAGGACTCTACATCAAGGAACTGATTTCAGGCGATGACGGACGAAGCAATCCCAACGTATCTGAAATATTGGGCGTCAAGGCGATTTGCGAACAATTGGATGTAATAGAAGTGAGCGAGAAGTAGATATTATGGCAGATGAATTTACACATTTAACTGACAGTGGAGTGCACATGGTTGAAGTTGGCGGAAAGCCGGATCAAAAAAGAAGAGCTATTGCAAGCGGCAGTATCTTTTTGGATAAGAATACCATCAATCTGATTCAGAATGAGGAAATCAAAAAGGGAAACGTGCTGACAACCGCTCAGATTGCAGGAATTCAGGCCGTAAAGAACACTTCCTCAATAATTCCCCTTTGCCATCCGTTGGCCTTGACCGGAATAGAGCTTGACTTCGAGGTCAGGGAGGATGAGATTATTGCCACATGCGCTGTCAACACATTGGGAAAGACTGGTGTTGAAATGGAAGCAATCACCGGCGTGAGCGTAGCGCTTCTCACAGTATGGGATATGGTAAAGGCAGTTGAAAAGGATGAGGACGGACAGTATCCTGATACCAGAATCAGCGACATCAAGGTGATTAAGAAAGAAAAAATTTAAACTTTATATACTATGAAAGTAAATAAATATATACGTTATTTTTATTGATTAAATTATAAGGGAGAATACTATGGCGAAAAAAAATGATAAGATTTCTATGCCTCAAACAGGTGCAGGTTTAGTAAGATATTTTGATGAAGAAAGTCTTGGCCCAAAACTTTCCCCTGAAACTATTATAGTGGTTTCTGTAATTTTAGCTATACTCTGTTTTGTTTTAAGGTATTCAGCTTAAATATTGTTTTAAAAAACAATAACTACTTTTTTTATTTATTTGATATCATGTTGACCAAAAGAATTATTCCATGTCTTGACTGTGACCTCCAGGTACCGGAAGGTCGCGTTGTAAAGGGCGTCGAATTCAAACAGATTAAATACGCAGGAAACCCTGTAGACCTTGCTACACGCTACTACGAAGAGGGAGCGGACGAAGTCGTAGTTTTGGACATCACAGCATCCCATGAAAGGCGTGCCACAATGGCTGATGTAATCGACAGGCTGACAGAAAACGTCTTCATGCCGATTTGCGTCGGCGGGGGAATAAGGAAAGTCGAGGACTACATCAAGATGCTCAAGGCAGGAGCCGACAAGTGCTCAACAAACACCGCGGCAATCAAGAACCCTGAACTTTTGACAGAAGCATCAAAGGTCGTGGGATCACAGGCGGTCGTTATCGGAATCGATGCCAAAAGAAGATATGTGGAACATCCCGATGACGCGCCGGACAAGACTGTCATCGAAACCGACAGTGGGTACTGCTGGTTTGACACAAGCATCTACGGCGGACGCGAATTTACAGGCATCGATGCAATCCAGTGGGCGCAGAAATGCCAGGACCTCGGTGCAGGAGAAATCCTTTTAACCAGCATGGACGGGGACGGAACCCAGAACGGATATGACATCGAGCTCAACAGGACAATCAATGACATGGTTGACATTCCGGTTATTGCAAGCGGAGGCGTAGGAGAACCAAGACACATCCTTGAAGTATTTGAAAAGACAGACGTTTCAGCGGCTCTGGCGGCAAGCATATTTCATTTCAATCAGTATTCAATCCCTACCGTCAAGCAGTACCTGAAAGAAAACAACGTGGCTGTTCGCTTATGATAATCAAATCCCCAATTGACTTGGACCTCACCATCAATTCAGGCCAGACCTCACAGCCTCCATGGATGATGAATGAAGTCACTTTTTCAAATGTGGTCATGGTAGAAGAAAAACCCCTTATTTTCAATGTCCGACAGTGCGGAAAGCATCTGGACTTCAACCTTGACGATGAAAAGGCTGTCTCAAAGCTTAAATATATTTTCGATCTTGATTTTGATTTGGATAAATTTTACAAATACTTAAACAGTCATGAGGAGCTCAAGGACATGTCACAGTTTTGCGAGGGCTTGAGGCTATTTCTTGCACCCGACCCCTTCGAGTGCGTAATATCATCAATATGTTCTGCAAACAACTCCATCAAGAGGTGGACAAAATCGGTTGCCGACATCAAGAAAAACTGGGGAACACGGTACGGCGATTACTATACATTTCCTAAAAGCAGTGACCTAGCAAAAATATACTTGGATGAGGAAGATGAATTTAATTCATCTGATGTTCAAGATATCTGTGATTGCAGCAATAATCTGAAAAATTGCGGCGTAGGATATAGAGCACCATACATGAGAAGGGCAAGCGAGCTCTTTACAGATGAAATGGACCTTTGCGAAATATTTTCAATGAGCTATGACGAGGCATTCGAAACAATACTTGAGGTTCCGGGAGTGGGCCCGAAGGTGGCGGACTGCATACTGCTTTACGGATTCAACTTCAGGCAAGCGTTTCCAAGCGACGTATGGATAAAGAGGATTGTGTCCCATCTGTATTTCGACGGCAGGGACATAAGCGTTTCAAAGGTGCGTGAGTTTGGAATGGAGCAGTTCGGAGATTATGCAGGATATGTGCAGCTCTACATGTTCCACTATGCGCGCAAATCCGGTTTGATGGCGAAATTGAAATAGGCTTCTCGGCACTCTTCGACTTGTTTTCAAATTGTTGTGACAGTGAATGTTTCCAATCAGATTCTAATTCAAATTACTTATTTTTTTAAAATAACATTTATTCTTCTTTTTTTATAGTTTTAAGACGCAAGTAGGCACTTACACTCGAAAAACTTTATATATGGCTTTTTATAGACTAATTAGTAGGTGAGAAGGCTTCTAAGAAAATTTAAAATTGAAACCTTCTATTCCAAAAGGAATAATTGATGTGATTGAAACGTTGACTGTCGGATCGAAGTTTATTCATCGGATGAAGGGATATCCGACTGTGAAATTCAAAGCGACTGGAGGTGATGTCATGTTTGATGCATGTGATGTAATGGACATATTTATACATTGAAGTTACATGATTTTAAAAATTAATTGATTGGAGGTGATATCATGTTTGATGTATTTGATATATTTGATGTATTTGATGTTGTTGACATGATTTTTCCTTGAGGTTATAGGATTTTAAAAGTGAATGAATTGGAGGTGAAAACATGAGATGGAGACCATCTTTAAAAGAGATATGAAATTTAATGAAACTATTCGCAATAAATGTTTCAGGGGGTGAAAAGCTGCGAATAAACATTATCTCAAAAATGCTGCCTGTTGGAGCATGTTGAAAAGGTCCGACAGGCAGCCATTGTGATTGCTATTTTTTTAAGAATTTTTTTGGATTATGAGTGAAGTTCATGCATTCTGGCTCTATTTTTTGCGCATGAGCTATAAAAATCATTATAAATTATGACATCAATATAATATTTTGATGCAGACAAAAAACCTAATCCTCTTAATCTGTTCAGTATTGTCATTTTTCACTGTTTTTGCGGTCAATGCCGTAATGGTCGTTGTCCCGTCCATAGCCAGTGAGTTTCACATGAGCAATATCGTACAGAATTGGGTTATAATTATCTTTTTGCTGGTCGTTGCAGTATTATCGGTTCCTGCAGGCCAGATATCAGGAAAATACGGACTTAAGAAAGTCACAATCCTGAGCGTTATTCTTTTTATAATAATTTCAATTGTCAATGTCCTGGTCACAAGCTCCGAGCAGTTCCTTTTATGCCGTGTCGTCCTTGGAATATCACTGTCATTCATAAACGTAACATCAATGGCAATGATAGTGTCAGCCTTCGCGCCTGAGGAACGCGGAAAGGCACTGGGAATAAACATGACCGGTGTCTATATAGGTTTGTCGCTGTCTCCGGTTTTGGGAGGAATCCTGAACTACCAGCTTGGCTGGAGGGCAGTGGTTCTTTTCGGAGTTCCGTTTCTTTTTGTCA
>JAEIGA010007253.1_pt1 | contig 16857 bp, 18 predicted proteins | sample 9270691 | NCBI WGS metagenome assembly JAEIGA01 (sample SAMN17057246, study PRJNA624740) | gut metagenome | biome: biome; isolation source: fecal sample | host: Bos grunniens | place: China: Xizang | collected 2019
CTGTCGGCGGCATACCAGGAATCGCTGGTCTCCTCATGAGCCACCAGCACCCAGGAGGACATGCTCATCATCTCAAAGAAGATGAGCATCGTATAAAGATCCGAAGCGAGGAACACTCCGATGGTGGCTCCCTCACAGATCAAAAAATACAGATCGAACCGGTTCTTTTTCGTATCCGACTGATGAAGGTCCAGTCCGTAGACCGCAACCGCAAGCCAGACGGTCGTGGTGATCAGGCACAGGATCCACCGGAGCCCGTCCAGTTCAAATCCGATTCCCAGCCCGAACAGTTCCGGAAACATAAACTGAATACCGGATGTCCGGAAAGAGATCAGAAGGACGGTCATCAGCCAGACTGCCAGAGCGGTCAGGATACAGACTGCGGAACGGGTCCGGCAAAGCAAGGCCTGTCCCCGAATGTCTCCTCTCCTGCCAAGAGTCCAGCATACGAGTCCGCCGAGGATCGGAAGAAGAACAAGGATCGGAAGCACGATGAAATTATCAGCAGCAATAGTCACAAGCCTGTCTTCCTCCTTTCACATCAGGGTTGCCCCGAAGGACATCAGGATCCGCTGCAGCAGCGGCATGAAGAAGATCAGTCCGAGTCCGAGGGCGGTCACGAGCCAGAGCGATGCTTTCATCCTCATTCCTGGATCCGTGATCTCCTCCAGCTTCGACTCATCAAAACCTTCCGGCGGGAAGTATCCCTCCATCACCACGCTCAGCAGATACAGCCCCGTCAGGAATGCGGAGATTGCAAGGGCAATGCATCCTGTAATGGCAAGAGGCGTACCCTGTGCGACCGCCGCCTGCGCGATGGCCCATTTGGATGAGAAGCCGCACAGCGGTGGAATTCCGATCAGACCGACGGAGGCAATGGTGAACACAGCAAAGATCACCGGTGTCTTTTTCGCATAGCCGGTATACTGATAGACATATTCCTGAACACCGAGACTGGTCTCCTCCGTCCGGCACAGCAGAGCGCCGGCGCAGAAGAACAGCGCGATCTTCAGGGCACTGTGCGCGATCATATGCAGGATCCCGGCGGCAAAGCCGGCTCCGGAGCACAGGGATGCTCCCAGCAGGATATAGCTGAGGTTCGATACGGTGGAATACGCCAGTCTGCGTTTCAGATGCTGAAGACGCAGTGCCATTGTGGAGGCAAAAACGATGGTGAATGCCGTGATTGCCAGCATCACATTCTGTGCCACGGTACCGGCGACAAAGGATGCACCGTACCCGTAATACAGAAGACGCAGAACGGCGAACACACCGGCGTTGACCACGGCCACCGCATGCAGCAGCGCCGTGACCGGAGTGGGTGCGACACCTGCCGTGGGAAGCCAGTCATGCAGCGGAAATATCGCCGCTTTCACGCCGAAGCCGAAGAATCCCAGAAGGAATCCCACGAGCAGCAGCGGACGGGACGCAGTCACATCCGACGGAAACAGACTTCCGCCTGCCGTAAACGCCAGCGTACCGTGCTTGGAAAGAATGATCATGCTGACGAACGCCATCGCAGCGCCGCCCATGGAATAAAGCAGGTACTTCAGTCCGGCGTATTTCGCGATCCGGTCCATGTGATGCATCACCAGAGGCAGCGTGCACAGTGTGAGCAGCTCATAGAACAGATACATGGTGAACAGATTCGCCGCAAACGAGATCCCCAGGACGACTCCGTAGGTCATCGTAAAGAACGCGAAGAAACGGTTCTGTCCTTCCTCATGCTGCATGTATTCGAAAGCGTACAGATTCGTGATCGGCCACAGGATCGCCACGATCGCAGCGAAAACCATGGAAAGGCCGTCCACGCGAAATGCAAGAGAGAAATTCTCTCCGAAGATATTGAACAGTTTATAATAGCCGTTCAGTCCATGCCGCCATACCATGATCAGAAGCAGTATCACCAGTACGGAAACGACGGAACAGATAACCATCACGCCGGTGTTGCGGCTTTTCATATCCGAAGGCGGCTTTATAAACATCGAAATCCCGTAGACCAGTGGGACAAGGATCAGTGATAATAGCATCCAAACCATTTCAAAAGCCCCCTTCCCTTACATCAGTCCGGCAAAGACGCCGGTTACGAGATGATGGATCTGTCCCGGGAACACACCGAACAGCAGTGTGGCAAAGGCCAGAATCATCAGCGGAAGCTTGATATACCAGCCGCACCGTACCGATTCCGTCTCCGGGTCTGGTTCATGGAAGAATCCCTTGCTGACAGGTCCGAGAAGATATCCGGCCGTAAGCAGCGCCGATACCAGAAGGACTGCAGCGCCGATCCAGCCAATGGCCGGGAATGCGGAAAGGCTTCCCTCCGCCAGATACCATTTGGACACGAATCCGGAGAACGGCGGGATCCCCACCAGGGACAGACCGGCACAGGCAAAGCAGAACAGGGTCAACGGCATGATCTTGCCGATGCCGACCATCTGATCCACTCTTGTCTTTCCGGTCTTGCAGATGATCGCGCCCGCGGCAAGGAAGAGACAGACCTTGCTCACGGCATGAAACACCGCCTGCATCAGTGCGCCGGAAAACCCCAGAGCATTGAACAGCATCAGACCGAAGATCACATAGCTGACCTGGGAAACCGTGGAGTACGCCAGCCGTTTCTTGAGGACCTTCTCCTTATAGGCCAGCATACTGCCGCAGAAGATCGTCGTGAGTGCGAGGATCAGGACCGTCTTCTGCACATAGGTGCCGGCAAGGCTGTTCACGCCGTAAAGATAGTACACGACTCGGATGATCCCGAGCACGCCGCTTTTCGTAATAACACCGGAAAGGACCGCCGAAGCGGGAGCCGGTGCTTCCGGGTGCGCCGTCGGCAGCCAGTCCTGCAGCGGAATCATACCGGCTTTTCCGCCGAATCCGATGATCATGCACAATGCAGCCGCCAGCATGAGTCCGGATGCACTGCCGACGGAATGTCCGCCGGGTACGAAGGCTGCGCCGCCCGTCTGCGGATAGACGACAAAGAATCCGAACAGTGCCAGAGCCGCGCCGAAGAGCGAGTATCCCAGATATTTCATCGCGGCACGGCGGGAGCGTTCCGTCCCTTCGTGGAGGATCAGCGGAAAGCTGCAGAGAGTCATCGTCTCATAGAACATATAATATGTCAGAAGGTTCCCTGCAAAGCAGAGGCCCACCATGGCACCCAGGGTGCTCAGATAAAACACGTGATAGGTGTTGATCTTTTCGTGCAGATATTCGAAACCGAAGATCCCCGCGAGAAGGAACATGGCCGTAAACAGCACGGAGAACAGGATCCCAAGTCCGTCATTGACGAGAACGATCTGTGTCCCGTAAATGCACGGGATCACGACAGATTCCCGGGTGAACGCACAGAGGATCACCAGGATCAGTTCAAGAACAAGCGCGGGAATGACCCATGCTCTGCTGGCATTTCTCCGGGCGATCAGTGCGGCCGCAAAGGGGAACAGAATCGGGATGAACAAAATAAAAGCCATCAAATCCTCCCCCCTTACAACAGTGCCACGCTATGCTGGAGCAGCCGTACCAGCGGCTCCGCAAAGCATCCGAGGACAATATTCATAACGCACAGCGCAACAACGGCAAATCCGAAGGAACGGTCCGGAGTAAATGAATGGACCATAACCGGATCGCTTCCGTCCTGCCCGTCTTCCTCCTCCGATTTCCATATCTGAATCGTCGCCTGAATGAAATACCATGCATTCAGCAGGCTGGAGATCGCAATGGCAGTCAGGCTTGTGATCATTTCCCAGCGAGGGATTTCGATCTCCAGTGATGCCTGACCCAGAGTCACTTTGGTGATAAAGCCTGCCAGAAGCGGAAGGCCCACCATGGACAGTGCGCCGACCGTAAAGCCGATTCCGGCAAGAGGACGTTTCCGTGCGGTGCCGCAGAGATCATGAAGGCTCTTCTTATGCCCCGCGGTCTGGATCAGTCCGCCGGTGGAAATAAAGAGCAGTGACTTGGTTACGGCGTGAGCCAGGATCTGATACACGGCAGCCGCCATTCCGGCGGTGCTGCACAGCCCGAGTCCCACATAGATATAGCCGACCTGAGCGACGGATGAAAACGCGATCATCTTCTTGGAATGGTTCTCCCGTACGGCGCGCACGGAACCGTAGATCATGGCACAGATGCCCAGAACAAAGAGGACTTCGTTCACATTCAGCTGACGGATCTGTTCCATCGTGAACACGCGGCACATGACCTTGATGAGCAGGATCACATATCCCTTCAGCACCACACCGGAAAGGATGGCGGAGGAAGATGTGGTCGCGCTTCCGTGAGCTGTGGGAAGCCAGGTATGAAACGGAAACAGTGCGCTCTTGATCGCCAGTCCCACAAGGACCATCCCGGCAACGACCGCCATCGGATAATGGAAGTTTCCGGAGCTGAACATCTGTGTCACGGACGCCATGATGTTCGGCATCAGCAGATGTCCGCTGATGGAGTACAGAATCGCCACGCCGAACAGGAATACACCGCTGCCTACCATGCTCATGATCAGATAGATGATGGTGGCAACGATAGTCTGTCCGTTGTCCTTCGCCATTACGATGCTGCAGGCAGCGATCGTCATGATCTCGATGAAGACATATCCGGTAAACATGTCGTTGGTGTAACACAACGCAAATGTCGCCGCAGTGAGAAGATCCATCATGATGTAATACAGATTGACCTTCTCCGGAAGGATGTCCTCCTCCAGATCCCTGCCGCCGCCAAGCAGCGACAGTCCGATCACGATGCAGAACACCGTGGCCAGCAGCGACTCGATGGGACCCGAACGCACTTCGTTGCCCCAGGGCGCGGGAAACTGTCCCATCGCATAGGTAAAGTATTCCCCGCGGATGGAGGTATTGACAAATACGATCCCGTTCATCACCGCGCAGACAGCGAGCATGACGAGCGTCACTCTTCTGCTTTTTCTTCCATCCTCCAGCAGTGTGGTCAGGATACCGCAAAGCAGCGACAGGAAGATGGAGAGGAAAAGAAAATTCTCATAATACAGATGCATATCAGTATTCCTCGCTCTGTTTCATCTTCCTGATGATCTCGTCGATATTCAGGGTATGATACTTTTTATACAGTCTCAGTGTAAGGGCAAGGCCGAAGGCCGTGAAGGACACGGAGACCACGATGCCCGTCAGGACAAGTCCGGCGGGTAGCGGGTTGGTGTATACCTCGATACTGGGTGCGGCCGAAGGATCGGTGATGATCGGCGCAAGATGACCGATCACACCGCCGTTGCACGTCAGGAACAGGAAGATCGCCGCATCCATGAATTCCATGGAGATGATCTTCTTGAACAGGTTCCGATTGAACATGAGTCCGCACAGCCCAATGACAAAAAGGCATACCGAGGCCGCTTCATATCGGTTGATATCCAGATTGTGTAGCAGTTGCAGAAAACTCATTTACAATTCTCCTCTGACGAAATACGTATAGAAGGCATACATCGTGCAGGCGACTTCCAGGCCGACCGCTATATTGATGGGAAGGATGATCCCGGCAGAAAGGAGGCTGCCCGGAGTTCCCTTCGGAAAGATGTTTTCCAGACCGTTGGATCCCACAAAGATCGTATACATGATCAGAGCGGCGTAAAAGACCAGGGCTCCGACCTTGACCGCATGATAGACCGTATGTCCGAAGAAGGTGCGCACCTTATTCACGCCATAGGCATTCTCACACAGGATCATGGCGCCGCCGATAAGACTTCCTCCGGCGAATCCTCCGCCGGGAGAGAGATGTCCGTTGCACAGGATATAGGCACCGTAAAGCACCAGAACCGGCATCAGGACCTTGGTAACATCCACCAGAACCTGGTTCGGGATCTTCGCGTCCAGCTTATCACTGAGCCGCTGTGCGGCGCGATCCTTTTCGTTCTCGTTCTTCCGGTCATTGGCCAGAAGCATGATCACCGCCGTAGCACCGAGGAACAGGACGCAGCTCTCACCGTAGGTATCGAACCCACGGTATACAAGGATGATATTCGCCACAAGGTTCGTCGCGCCAACTTCATCCATGCCCTGTTCGATATAGCGCTTCGCGGTCTCGTTCATCGTGACGTTTGCTTCTGTGCTGGTCGTCGGCATGAAGGCAACGGTGAACATCATCACCACCAGAAGGATGACGCAGCAGAGAACGGCACTGATGCGGCTCACAGCCGCGATCAGTTCATTGCCCGAGGCACGGATCAGAGACGGACCGCTGCGGCTTTCGACCTTGGCCGGCGAACCGTTAATGCTGTCGTCGTGGGCCTTCGGCTCCTTCAGATCCCGGGCATCGCCCTCGACCCACTGTTCCAGCTTAAGATACCATTTCGGCACTTTCATTCCCTCTCATCTCCTATCCCTTCAAAATGATGCACTTTACGGATGGTCATCAGGTACAGGATCGTCTCGATGCCAACACCGACGGCAGCCTCCGTAATCGCGAGATCCGGCGCCTTCAGGAGAAGCCAGACCACGCTGAGCATAGTCCCGAAGGTCACGGAGATGATCACGGTGGGAAGAAGATGTTTAGTTACATTGACTGCGATGGCACAGACGATCAGGCCGATCAGCAGAAGATATTCTATCGCAACCATCATTTCACCTCACAGTGTTCATCAAAGTATGGATTCGTAATGACTTCCACACGGCTGATCCGATGAGTGGAGACGGGGCTGGTGATCCACTGGAAGGCCAGGATCAGAAGGATCTTGACGCTTCCCCACCCGAATCCCTTGAGCAGGATGACGCCGAGAAAAATACAGAGCGTTCCCAGCGTATCGATAATGGCAGCGGCATGGATCCGGGTCAGAACGTAATCGAACTTATAGATCCCGATGAGGGATACCACGCAGCACAGTGTCCCGATACTGATCAGAACGGCGGCTATTATATTCAGGATCATACGCCACCTCCGTTCTCCGGGTGTTCCGTATCGGAACCGAGCTCCATTTCGCTTTTTCTGCCGTTCACATGGTTCTGCACGATCCGGCAAAGTACAATGACGGACAGGAAACTGAGGATCGCAAAAACGATGGCTACATCCAGGATATAGTCGGCATCCATGAAATAGGCCAGCAGCACGATGATATTGATGCACAGGGAACCGATGACGTTTGTCGCCACGATCTTATCGCTGTACCGCTTTCCCAGCACGGCGTACAGCAGTGACACAAGAATGAGCGCGCTGAGGACCGCAATGGGATAGATCAGGAATCTCTGCATAAACGGATTCATGGATTCTCTCCCCCTTCCGTTTTTCTGTCCATAATTCTGTCCATGGTCTCCTGCATCCGAATCAGTCTCCGGTTCAGCAAGCTGTCCGGTGTGCCTTCCTGAAACTCACTGTTCAGAGCGTGAACCATGAGATTGTTGTCATAAATAACTACCGTATAGGTGCCCGGCGTGATCGTGATGGAATTGGCCATGATCGTCTGGAGTTCTTCCTGCTGAAGTTTGGAGTCGAAAGTGAACAGACGAGGTCTGACCTCATATTTCCGTGGGAACAGGATCACCTTGATGGTGGCAATATTGGCTTTGATGATCTCCACGACCAGGCAGCAGACATAGACGATGAGCTGACCGCTCAGAGAGAGGATCATCTTCGTGTTGTGTTTCGTCCAGCCGCAGATGGCTACGGCAAACCAGGTCACGAGCCCGCTGATAACGAGTCCGAAAGCGATCACATCCCAGGTGATCCTGCCGTTGAACATCAGCCAGAACGCGAAGAGAAACAAGAATATAGCCATATAAGTTCCTCCATACAGAAAATCATTTTAAAAATGATGAAATGGTCTGAACAATACCGGCACCGTCCTCGGACAAAGGGCAAAAACCTGCCGGGCGGGCCGTGCGGATTGAATTATCACACGCATTCATGTTATTATTTTAATAATTATAACATATTAAAAGAGTATTCTAATATAAAAACCCTTTTTCATAACGCAAAATAATCAACAAAAACACCATCGAAAGATTGTCCTTGTTGACAAACGATCTGCACCGGGAGGCGAAGTATCATGGCCAATGAAGCCGTTGTCGTTATCGCGATTTTAGCATTGCTGTTTTTCCTGCTCTTTTTCAAACTAATCGGAAAATCCATGAAATGGATCCTAAAGCTGCTGATCCATGCCATATCGGGATTCATTGTGCTGTTTCTGGTGAATATTATCGGCGGGATCATCGGGATCCAACTGGATCTGAGCCTGATCAATGCCATTGTGGCGGGCACCCTCGGGATCCCAGGCGTGATACTCCTTCTGGTCATCAAGTATCTCCTGTAATCGACAAAAAAACACCGCTGTACTGTGTAACACAATACAGCGGTGTTTCTTTTCAGCTGATTAATCCGTGACGTACGGAAGCAGAGCGATCTGACGGGCACGCTTGATGGCCTCGGTCAGCTGACGCTGATGAGGTGCGCACACACCGGTAGTACGGCGGGGCAGGATCTTGCTGCGGTCAGACATGTATCTGCGAAGCTTTGCGGTATCCTTATAATCGATATAAGTAGCTTTATCTACGCAAAACTGACATACTTTTCTGCGTTTACGCATTTTGGGATTCGCGCTTTTATTATCCATTATGTTCTATCCTCCTACTTAGAATGGAAGGTCACCATCATCGGAGAGTTCCTGGAATGATGCCCCCAAATCGGTTGAGGGAGTCTCAAATGCCTGAGCCGGAGCGGCTGCGGCATAAGAAGAATCACCCTGCTCGTTTCTGACGTTGTCATCGTCGCGGCGTTTGCTCTCGCCGAAGTAAATATTATCTACTACAACTTCAGCACTCTGACGGCTGTTGCCATCCTTGTCTTTCCAGTTGCGGATCTGCAGACGTCCGGAAACGACGGCCATGGATCCTTTTTTGAAATACTTCGTAACGAAATCTGCCGTATTGCGCCATGCAACGCAATTGATAAAGTCGACTTCACGATCTCCGGTATCGCGGTTTCCGAAATCACGTTCCACCGCAAGAGAAAAAGAAGCGACCGGGGTCTGACTCTGGGTATATCTCATAACCGGATCGCCGGTGAGGCGTCCCATGATCGTTATACGATTTAACATAGCTCAGACTCCTTCTTACTCTTCACGCAGGGTAATGAGAGAACGAATAACACCATCAGTAATACCAAGAATACAGTCAAGCTCTGCGGGGAAATCCGGAGCGCTGGTGAATTTCACGAGCACGTAATATCCATCGGGAATGTAGTTGATCTCATAAGCGAGTTTCCGCTTACCCATCTCCTCCATCTCATCGATGGTACCGTTTTCCTCAATGAGAGTCTTGAACTTCTCCACGATGGGAGCAGTCTCTTCCTCGGTGAGTTTTCCGCTGATGATGTACATCACTTCATACTTTTCGCTGGTTTTTGCCATATGAGCACCTCCTTCTGGTCTTGTGGCCCCCGACTGTAATTCGAGAGCAAGGAATAATTCGCCTTTTGACAGGCTTATTTATTATACTCTTTCCAAAGCCATTGTCAAGCATTTTTCCTTTATGTCATTGACGTTCCGATCCCCTGTTTGCTATGATACAGAAAACGAAGGAAAGGCCGGTATCAAAATGAGTCAGAGCGGACGGAATATCAAGTTCAGAACACACTCCGGGCGGGTCGTCTGTGACGAGCTGCACACCGAAGACTTCGACGGTGCCGCCGTATTCAAAATGATCCGGGCGGGAACGCACGGTCTGTATTACAAGCAGATGTTCCGCCGGTATTTTATCCCCTATTCGGAGATCTGCCGCATCTATAAGCAGGTTCAGATCATCCCCGTGGATGACAGTCCCGCCTATGAGCATTACCGGATCGTCATGGAAGGAGCGGAAGGACGGATCGCGGAGATCATGTTCGGCGAGGGTTTCATGAACCGTACCGAAGACAATGACGCCGCCGATCAGCTTCTGGAGACACTGCGTCATATTGAAAACGCACAGCACATTCAGATCGGTTTCGATGAAGGCAGCCCCTCCCCTTCCAAAAAGAGCATCTGGCGAAGGAAATGATCCGTTACTGTCAGCTGAATGAACACAACAGAGAAAAAAATGGTTTGCGCCCACAGGACGCAAACCATTTCTGTTTTTTAAAAGGATCAGAGGGTGATTGCCCACTCTTTGATCTCACCTTCGGGAGCGGTGATCTCAAAGCACTTTCCTTCTTCAAGAGCAAGCTCGGGATACTGAGCTTTCAGCTTCTCCACAGCCTCTTTCAGGCCGCCCATGCCGGAGGTGGCAAAGGGGATGATCTTCTTTCCGGCCAGATCAGTCTGCTCGATGAAAGAATTCACGACGCGGGGAGCAGCATAGAACCAGATGGGGAATCCGAGCAGAACGGTATCGTAAGCAGAAGCATCTTCCACTTTTGCAGCCAGTTCGGGACGGCAGTCCGGATCATTCATCTCCGCAGTTGCGCGGCAGTCCGGATCGGTGTAGTTTAAGTCGGCTTCGGTATAGGCCTCTGCCGGTTTGATCTCAAAGCAGTCAGCACCGGTTGCTTCCACGATCCATTCTGCGACCTCTTTGGTTTCTCCAGAGCTGGAGAAAAATGCTACTAATTTCTTGCTCATAATCTTCTCCTTTTATGATAATCCTAGAATTGTTGATCGGGAAAACTCTCTTCCCTGTATTCTTCCTCTCATATAGCAATCATTTTATGCGTATTCATTCCTAAAATCAAGAATGGATTGCATTTTTCCGAAAGATCACAGGCAGTTGTCCCGAAAAAATGAAGATGTCAGTCTTCGTACATCTCCTGAAGTTTCAGAAGGTGTTCATACCGGTCTCTCGCGTTTTCCTCCGAACGCTCCGCCAGTGCCTCGAACCGCTCCGGATCCGACAGCTGAAGCGAAGCAAATCTCGCCTCACCGGTGAGGAATTCCCGATAATCCTTGGAAGGCTCCCTGCTGTCGATGGAAAGCTTGTTCTCCTCCAGATCGGGATTGAAACGGAACATCTCCCAGTAACCGCTCTTGACGGCGCGGTCCATCTCACGCTGGCATCCTTTCATGCCGCCCTTGATGGAATGCATCTCGCAGGGAGCATATCCGATCACGATAGAGGGTCCCGGGTGCGCTTCCGCTTCCACCATGGCCTTGAGCGTCTGACCCTTGTCAGCACCCATCGCCACCTGCGCTACGTAAACGTAACCGTAGGTCATGGCCATCTCCGCCAGGGGTTTGGAACGAATCTCCTTGCCGGCAGAGGCAAACTGTGCCACCTGACCGATGTTGGACGCTTTGGATGCCTGGCCTCCGGTATTGGAGTAGACCTCGGTATTGAAAACGAGAACATTGACATCTTCCCCGCTGGCGAGGATATGATCCAGTCCGCCGAATCCGATGTCATAGGCCCATCCGTCACCGCCGAGGATCCAGATGGATTTCTTGTTGAGGTAATCCTTTTTCAGAAGGATGTCCCCTGCCTGTTCTGCGGACAGCCCTTCCAGCATTTCGATCAGGGCTTTGGTCGCGCTCTGGTTGCTCCTGCCGTCGCCGTAGGTCTCGATCCACTCATCCACGATTTCCTGCTGTTCACTGTCCAGATCTTCGCGGAGGACCAGGATCTTTTCTTTCAGATCATCACGGATCTTTTTCTGTCCGAGATACATTCCCAGGCCATGCTCCGCATTGTCCTCAAACAGGGAATTTGCCCAGGCCGGTCCCTTCCCTTCCTGATTTACCGTATAGGGAGACACCGCTGCCGGACCGCCCCAGATGGAGGAACAGCCCGTTGCATTGGAGATCATCATGTGATCGCCGAACAGCTGTGTGAGCACTTTGGCATAACTGGTCTCGGCACATCCGGCACACGCACCGGAATACTCCAGGAACGGCGCCCGGTACTGACTGAACCGGGTGGTGGGATCGTACATATCCTCCTTCTCCGGAAGCTCTACCAGATAGTCATAGACCTTCTGCTGGGGAAGCATGCTCTCAAGCGGCTTCATGTCCAGTGCATGCGTGGGACACTGCCCGGAGCAGATCCCGCAGCCCATGCAGTCCAGAGGCGATACCTGCATCGTGAATTTGTACTTGCCCTTTCCCTTGCCGGTCTTGACTCGAACGATATTGGAGCCTTCCGGCGCCTGATCGGCTTCTTCCGGTGTGACCATGAAGGGGCGCAGGCATCCGTGAGGACACACGAACGCACAGTTGTTGCACTGTACGCATTTGTCCGGATCCCACTTTGGCACCATGACGGCAACGCCGCGTTTCTCATAGGCCGATGCTCCCAGTTCAAATGTTCCGTCCGCATGGGGAAGGAATTTCGACACCGGAATGGAATCCCCGTTCATATGATTCACCGGAATGGTGATATCCCGGATCATGCGCACCCGTTTTTCCGGACCCTTCAGTTCTCTGTCAGCCGCCGGATCCTCGGCATCCTTCCAGGAAGCCGGAACTTCCACTTCATGAAACGCCTTGGCACCTTCGTCGATGGCTTTGTGATTGAGTTCCACGATCTCCGGGCCTTTCTTCATGTAGGTCTTTTCCGCGGCCTCTTTCATATACCGGATGGAATCCTCCACCGGAACGACTCCCGTCAGAGCGAAAAACGCGGACTGAAGGATGGTATTGGTGCGCTTGCCCATACCGATCTGCCGGGCAAGGTCGATGGCATTGATGGAAACCAGGCGGATCCCATGTTCCGCAATATAGCGTTTGGCGTCCGCGGGCATATGGTTGCCCAGCTCCTCATCATCCCACTGGCTGTTCACCAGGAAGATCCCTCCCGGCTTCACGTCCTGCACCATCTTGAATCCCTGTGAGATATAGCTGGGATTGTGGCATGCGACGAAATCCGCCGCCGTCACATAGTAGGAGCTCTTGATCGGCTTGTCACCGAATCGCAGATGCGACAGGGTCACGCCGCCGGTCTTTTTGGAATCGTACTGGAAATATGCCTGTACGTATTTATCCGTATGATCGCCGATGATCTTGATGGAGTTCTTGTTTGCCCCCACCGTACCGTCTCCGCCGAGGCCCCAGAATTTTGCACTGACGGTTCCTTCCGGCGTGGTCGTGGGTGCCTTCTCCAGCTGCAGGGACAGACCGGTCACATCATCGTCGATTCCGACGGTAAAGATCCGTTTCGGCTGATTGGAAGCAAGTTCCCGGTACACGGCAAAGATGCTGTTTGGAGCGGTGTCCTTGGAACCCAGTCCGTAACGGCCTCCGATGACCGTGATATCATTGCGGCCTCCGTTTGCCAGAGCCGTCACCACATCCTGGTACAGCGGCTCTCCCTGGCTTCCGGGCTCCTTGGTCCGGTCCAGTACGGCAACGGACTTCACGGTGGAGGGAATGACGCTCAGCAGACGGTCTGCCCGGAACGGCCGGTACAGACGGACTTTCACCAGTCCGACCTTCTCTCCCTGCGCGTTGAGATAATCCACCACTTCCTCCGTGGCATCGCAAACCGAACCCATGGCAATGATGACACGGTCAGCGTCTCCGGCACCGTAATAGTTGAACAGCGCATAGTCCGTTCCCAGCTTCCGGTTGATCCGGTCCATGTATTCTTCCACGATCTCCGGCAGCTCATCGTAGCACCGGTTGGACGCTTCCCGGTTCTGGAAAAAGATATCCCCGTTCTCGTGACTGCCGCGCATGGTGGGATGATTGGAGTTCAGTGCGCGGGAGCGGAACTGTTCCAGCGCGTCAAAATCCATGAATTCCGCAAGATCCTCATAGTCCCATACGGAGATCTTCTGGATCTCATGAGAAGTACGGAAACCGTCAAAGAAGTTCAAAAACGGGACTCTTCCCTTTAATGCGGCCACATGGGCGATGGGCGACAGATCCATGATCTCCTGCACGTTGCTCTCGCAGAGCATGGCAAATCCGGTCTGCCGGCACGCCATGACATCGGACTGATCACCGAAAATGGAAAGTGCGTGGGATGCCAGCGCACGGGCCGTCACGTGAAAGACGCCCGGAAGCAGCTCCCCTGCGATCTTATACATGTTGGGGATCATCAGAAGAAGGCCCTGAGATGCGGTATACGTCGTTGTCAGCGCACCGGCATTCAGGGATCCGTGCACGGCACCCGCCGCACCGGACTCCGCCTGCATCTCCTGGATCCGGACGGTATTGCCGAATATATTCTTTTCCCCCGCCGTCGCCATCTTATCCACGGTATCCGCCATGGGACTGGACGGAGTGATGGGATAGATCGCCGCCACTTCGGTATAGGCATACGAGACGTAAGCCGCTGCGGCATTTCCATCCATAGTCTTGATTTTTCTGTCCAAGAAACTCCCTCCCTATGAAGCTATTCCTGTTTAGGCCATTGTATCAAAACGATTCTGACGAGTAAAGTTTGTTCCTTTCCACACGGTCATTTCCGCACCGGAAAAAAAGGGAAAAACAGCATTCATTTTGATAGAAATCATAATTAACAAACCTCACGGACACAGGATATTGTGTTCTTTCATGACTTGTTTCTTTTTTCACTACGTATTATAATGTTGTAGCTCATTTATTACATGAAAGGAGCGTACTTATGATATCCATTAACAACGACAAAGGTTCGATCAGCATAACGATGGATGTATTCCGCAATCTTGCCGGCGACGCCGCCACCAAGTGCTTTGGTGTGAAGGGCATGGCCGGACGCAGCAAGGACGGCGGCCCGCTTCAGCTGCTCCGCCGCGAATCCATGTCCAAAGGCGTGGATGTTGTCATCAATGACGACGACAGTCTTTCCCTTGATCTTCATATCGGCGTGGACTATGACGTCAACATCGTTGCCGTCTGCCGAAGCATCATGAACGAAGTCAGCTACAAAGTTGAAAAATGGACCAGCATGAAAGTCAAGAATGTGGACGTCTATGTAGATACGGTCATTGTGGATAAGGAAAAAAAGGAAAAATAAACATGACGCTGTCATGATCCCATAAGCCTATTAAATGCACGATGGCTGTTCATGCCGTCGTCAATGGAGGTTGTCGATTTGAAAGATTTTATCAATGCATCCGAATTAAAGGACATGATTCTTTGTGCAGATGCAGCCCTGCATGCCAACATGCAGGTCATTAATGAATTGAATGTCTTCCCTGTTCCCGATGGTGACACAGGCACCAATATGAGTCTCACCGTGAACAACGCAGCGCTGGAGCTGCGCAAGAAAGACTTTATGAACGTCGCCGATGTCGCCAGCACGGCAGCATCCGGTATGCTTCGCGGAGCCCGCGGCAATTCCGGTGTTATCACTTCCCTGCTGTTCCGCGGTCTCTCCAAGAACATGAAGGGTCTTGAGACCGTTACGGCGCCTCAGTTTTCCAAGGCAATGAAAGCCGGCGTTGACGCCGCATACAAAGCCGTGATGAAACCGGCGGAAGGCACGATCCTCACCGTTTCCAGACTGGCAGCGGAAGCTGCACTGCAGTACACAGACAACGGCGGAGCCGATCTGGAAGAGATGCTGGATGCCTCTCTGGAAGCCGGCCGTGCGGCGCTTGCCGATACCATGAATCAGAACCCGGTCCTTCTGAAGGCCGGAGTGATCGATGCCGGCGGCAAGGGTTATATCACCATCTATGAAGCCATGCTTCGCTGCCTTCGCGGCGAGGAACAGGCGCCAGCCGAGGATCCCGCTTCTTCTTCGGATGAACAGTCCGTTTTCGAAAAGTTTGATACGGAAGAGATCAAGTTTGCCTACGATACCGTGTTTATCGTCCGCAAGACCGTCCAGAAGGACCTGGATCTGCTTCGTGCATATCTCGACAGCATCGGCGACAGCCTTGTGATCGGCGAGGACGACGAATGCTTCAAGGTTCACGTCCATACCAACATCCCCGGCAACGCGCTGAACGAAGCACAGAAATACGGTACGCTGGAGACCTGTAAGATCGAGAACATGCGTACCCAGCACGACGAGCTGGTGGACGGCGGTGCGGCACCTGCCGCTCCCGAAGAGCCTCCGAAGGAATTCGGTTCCGTCGCAGTATGTGCCGGTGAAGGTCTTGCAGAACTGTTCCGTGAACTCGGTGTCGACACCATCGTCACCGGCGGTCAGACCATGAACCCCTCCACGGACGATATCCTGAAAGAGATCAACAAGACGAACGCCAACACGGTATTTGTTCTTCCCAACAACAAGAACATCATCATGGCTGCCGAGCAGTGTGATCCTCTGACGGACAAGAAAGTCATCGTGATCCCCACAAAGACGGTTCCCCAGGGCATCTCCGCCATGCTGAATTTTGATCCGTCCTGCTCGGAAGAAGAGATCGTTGAGACGATGAAGGAATCGATCAAGCAGGTCCATACCGCTCAGATCACCTACGCCGCCAGAGATTCTGTTTTTGACGGACATGATATCAAGGAAGGCGAATATCTGGCACTGCTGGACGGTTCTCTGGTCGGCAGTTACCGTGATTTCGACAAATCTCTCTCCTCCTTCGTTCCCGCAGTGGAGAAACTGGATCTCGATCCGGAACTGATCACCGTCTACTATGGAGCCGATGTGACGGAAGACGCCGCGGAGAGCACAAGCGAGTCCTTCGCTTCCTATTTCCCCAAAGCGGAAGTATCCGTAGTGAACGGCGGGCAGCCGATCTACTACTACATGATCTCCATTGAATAAGAAATCATCGCTTAAGCAGGAAGCCGTTCTCGTACGAGAAACGGCTTCTTTTTTATATACGGCTTATTCACAATTTATTCGTTGATTTTTTGCAATAGTATGCTACAATAACCTTGGCTTGAGGCCAATATTTAAGGGAGGATTATATTATGGCTTATGTAATTACTGACGAGTGCCTGTCCTGCGGCGCATGCGCAGCACAGTGCCCTGCTGAAGCTATTTCCATGGGCGATCTTCACTTTGAGATCGACGCTGAGAAGTGCCTGGAATGTGGTGCATGTGC
>JAEIGA010007254.1_pt1 | contig 16853 bp, 13 predicted proteins | sample 9270691 | NCBI WGS metagenome assembly JAEIGA01 (sample SAMN17057246, study PRJNA624740) | gut metagenome | biome: biome; isolation source: fecal sample | host: Bos grunniens | place: China: Xizang | collected 2019
GCACCCTGAAACGGTCTCCCTTCTGAAGCCCGAAGAAATCAATTGTCCATGCGTAAATATCTGAGAGACTGAGGATAAGGAGAGGCGAAACATCTGCCGCCAACATGTCGTTCCACAGAGACGAATTGATCGTCACATCGGCATATTTCTCATTTCTTGTGACCGGTTTTTCATAGATCCAGAGATCGTACGGCTCGGTGCAGTCGAAGACCACACAGTGCATCCTGTCGCGGTCATATACCATGTATTCCAGACGGTCTTCAGGCGAATAATATGCCCTGTAGGCATTGCCAACCCTCAGGGTCTTCACATCGAAAAGCGTGTCGCACGCCTGAGCCAGATTGTAGGCTTCCTGCGCACTCATTCCCAGCGCTCCGAAGAGGTTAGAGAAAAACTGTCCAGACTTGACTTTTCCTTCCACGCATCTCAATGAATCCGCATTGAATCCAAGTTCATGCACCTCTGACGAATCTTCCACATGAACATCCTGAGTCCCAATCTCTTCAGTGGAAGAAACTGCTCTTCCGCACGAAGGGACGAAAACCACCAAAAAGAACGCCAACAAGCTATATATCAGACCTTTAACCATACTATTTTCCATTATTTCATTTAGACTATGCAAAGTTAATCAAAAATCAGTGGAAAAAAATGTAAGAAAATGTAATAAAGTGGGAAATAATTTTCTATTTTTGCAGAACATTTATCAGGCAACAGAAATGGCAGGCTTTTTTGGTACATACAGCGCAAAGATCGATGACAAGGGAAGAGTTGTGATTCCCTCTGCCATCAAGAACGCCGTGCCTGCCGACCAGCTTGAATTCATCATCAGAAAGGACATGTATTCCGAGTGTCTGGAGATGTACACCATGCAGGAGTGGACTCTTTACGCAGACAGCGTGAGAGCGAAGCTTGACATCCCGTTCAACGAGGAAGACATGATGTACTGGAGAACATTCATGGCCGACACTTCGTCTGCCACTCCGGACCCGAAGCTCGGAAGAATTTCCGTTCCAAAGGACCTTCTGGAAAAATGCGGTATCGTCAAGGAAGTGGTATTCTTCTGCCTCGGTTACAAGATTGAGATCTGGGCAAAGGAGGCGCTTGAAGGAAGCAGACTTTCTACAGAACAGTTCAAGGCCAAGAGCAAGAGCCTGGCAGCCAAGAAATAACAAGGAGGCCAACCATGTCCGAATACCATAACCCCGTACTGCTCGATGAAAGCGTATCCGCTTTGATCGGCTCACCCAAAGGAATATATGCAGACGCCACCTTCGGTGGCGGCGGTCACACTTCGGAAATCCTCAGGAGGATTGATCCGGAGGGACGCGTCATATCGTTCGACAGAGACAGCGATGCAATCGCCAACAAGCCTGACGACGGACGTCTGACGCTGATCCGCAGTGACTTCAGATGGATACAGAACCACCTCCTGCATCAGGGATGCACAGAAGGAGTGGACGGCATCCTCGCCGACCTCGGAGTTTCGTCACACCAGTTCGACACAGCTGAAAGAGGCTTCTCATTCAGGTACGAGGCTCCTCTGGACATGAGGATGAATCAGGAGGCGACACTGACAGCGGCCGAGATAGTCAACACATATCCCCAGGAAGACCTCGAAAAGATACTGAGACTCTACGGCGAAGTCGACAACAGCAGGAAACTGGCTCAGCTCATATGCAAGGCAAGAGAGGCCTCCCCTATCAACACAACGACAGAGTTGGGAAAGGCGATAGAGAGCGTCCTGCCGAAATTCGCAGAGCACAAGTTCCTCGCAAAAGTCTATCAGGCTCTAAGGATCGAAGTAAACCAAGAGATGAAGTCGCTGGAGAAGTTCCTCATAGGAGCCGCGAAGTCACTCAAGCCAGGGGGAAAGCTCGTGATCATAACATATCACTCACTTGAAGACAGGATGGTGAAGAACTTCATCAAGGCAGGAAACATAGAGGGAAAGGTCGAGAAGGATTTCTACGGAAATGCGACTGCACCATTGAAGGCAGTAAACCGCAAGCCGATACTTCCGCAGGAAGAGGAGATCGCATCCAACACAAGGGCACGAAGTGCAAAACTGAGAATAGCAGAAAAAGCAATATAAGAACCGGATGGGAACGGAGGCAAATAACGAAAAACTCACTGTCAAGACAGTGTTCAAGTCCATACTCAGGGGGGACATCCTCCTCCTGCTGAGAGTGGACAGACTGCTCCCGTACATTCTGGTGCTCTTCATTCTCGGATGGATCAACATCTTCCTGAATTACAAGATCGAGCAGGTCATGGTCCAGGTCGAGAACAACAAGGCGATATTGGAAGACTACCGCATCTACCACGCCCAGAAGACATATCAGTTCGTCAGGATGGGAAGAATCAGCACAGTAGAGGACATGCTGGACAAAGGCGGATCAGAACTCGGAGCACCGGTAAAGCCGGCAGAAACAATCATAGTAGACTGACAGGATGGCACAGAAGGACATTGAAATACGTAAAGACAAGGAGAAGCGCAAAGCGAGCCGCGTGCTCATGCACTTCTACATGATCTTCCTGGCCATTTCACTGGTGGTGATCGGAAGGATCTTATACATACAATATATATGGGAGCCAAACCCTAAGTTCGTGAAGGATTTCAAGCCTGCAAAGCAGAAGGAGATCATCGAACCGGAGAGAGGCACGATCGTCGACCACAACGGAAGACTCCTGGCAATCTCCACCCCGCTCTACAATATATACATGGACTGCTACGTCCAGAAGGAGCATAACGACAATAACGGAGAAAAGGGAAAGAAGGCTGAGGATGAGTGGCTTCAAAACGCCAGACTTCTGTCAGGAGGACTTGAAAGGGTCCTCAAGGAGCCGGGTAAGGATTCCCTCTACTATTATACTCTGATCAATACCCGCAGAATAGAGAAGAAAAGATATGTCCCTATCGCCAGGAACATAGACCACGGAAAGCTGCTGGAATTGCGCCAGCTGCCACTGTTCAACCTCCCAAGCCGCAAGGGAGGTCTCATCGTTGAAAAGGTAGACAAGCGTCTGTACCCATATGGAAACCTTGCACGCAGAGTCATCGGTTATGTGAAGAACAACAATGACACCAGTGCGATCCATGTCGGCATCGAGGGCAAGTACCACTATCTCCTCCATGGTACCAAGGGTATCGCATGGAAGAAGAAGACCGACAAGTCAAGCAGAATCCAGGATATCGACAGCACCTACATCTCCGCCGAAAACGGAGCAAACATAAGGACCACAATAGACATCAACATCCAGGATATCGCCGACAAGGCTCTGAGGAAAAACATGATAGCCAACGGCAGGATCAAGGAGGGATGCGTGGTGATTATGGATGTGAAGACAGGAGCCATCAGAGCGATGGTAAACCTGCAGAAGGACAGCCTCGGCAACTACAACGAGGCGTTCAATATGGCGGCAGGCCGCCCGGGAGAGCCCGGTTCAGTATTCAAGGCCGTCACATTGACCACCCTGCTCGAAGACGGAAAGGTCGGACTTGAGACCAGGATCCCGACCAACCACGGTATCATGAGCGAATACCCTGTCAAGGAGGTGCCTCAGGACGATTATATCCTGAACTACGAGAGAAACACAAAGGAGAACACCATTTCCGTCATCCACGGATTCCAGATCTCGTCAAACTATGTGTTCCGCCGCCTTGTGAAGGACCATTACGGAGATAATCCGGAAGAGTTCACAAGCCGAATGCACTCATACAACCTTGGAGCCAACTTCGATTTCGAGCTTACCGAAAGAGGCAGCGGAAAACCAAGCATACCTGACCCTCACGAGAATGGATGGAGCAGGACAAGCCTGATCTCATCCGCAATCGGATATTCGGTGAAGGTTACACCTCTCCAGGTGGCGACATTCTACAACGCCATCGCGAACGGAGGAAGGATGATGAGGCCATACATCGTGGAGAGCATAGAGCGCGAGGGTCTGGCGGAAAAGACCATAGAGCCGAGCATCCTCAACTCCATCTGCTCAAAGGCAACGGCAGACACACTGACCAGAGCCCTCAAGCGAGTGACATCTGACGGTACAGCAAGATCGCTCAAGAACGCAAGATGTCAGGTGGCCGGAAAGACAGGAACTGCCAGAATGCACCTTACTGTCGCAGAAAGGAAAGGCAGTACGAATCCGTACGAAGACATACAAGGAAGAAAGAGACATCAGGGTACATTCGTCGGTTTCTTCCCGGCAGACGAGCCCAAGTACACAGCCATTGTGGTGACATACACAGAGCTGCTGGACATTGGAGTCAACGTATACGGAGGAGGCGCACCTGCCGCCACATTCAAGGACATCGTAGATGGGGTATGGTCATATGAGACCGAATGGAGCGAAGAGATCAAGACAGGAGGAGACATCCCTGAGATGCGCGCAACCAACATCACGGTAGACCGCACTGCAGGTTCGCCGGTACCGGATGTCCAGGGAATGGGATTGATGGACGCACTCTATGCAATTGAGAACTGCGGATACGCATGTGAATACTCAGGTACCGGACACGTTGTGTCACAGACACCGAAGGCAGGCGCAGCGGCACGCAAAGGACAAACAGTAAAAATTGTGCTCAAATGAGACTCGACAAAGTTATCCGGAATATTGGAGGCACATACACCCTTGGTGATGGAGCAGCCGAAATAGACGCGATATGCAGCGATTCAAGGAAAGTGACCCGCGGGTCGCTTTTCGTGGCTGTCAAAGGCTTTGCTTATGACGGCCACGAATACATCTCCAGAGCCATTGGCAAAGGAGCTAGAGCAATTGTATACGACAACGAAAAAGCGATTGAAAACCAGAGACACGAGATTCTTGACGAGGGCATAGCGCTCATCAAGGTAGAGTCATCAAGAAAGGCCCTGGCACTGATTGCATCCAACTTCTATGGAAATCCGTCGGAGAAGCTCACCCTTGTGGGAATCACCGGTACAAACGGAAAGACAACAACCGTAACACTGCTTTACAGGATGTTCATGGAACTTGGCTACAACTGCGGTCTTCTCTCTACCATAGCGAACTATGTCGGTTCCAGGGGCACGGAAGCCGTCAATACGACTTCAGACCCTATTACTATCAACTCGATGCTTGCCGAGATGGTTGAAGCAGGATGCGAATACTGCTTCATGGAAGTCAGTTCAATCGGAGTCGAGCAGTCCAGGGTGGACGGCCTTAAGTTCAAGGCCGGAATCTTCTCCAACCTGACACACGACCACCTTGACTACCACAAGACATTCGCCGAGTACCTCAGATGCAAGAAGCTGTTCTTCGACACTCTTCCTGCAGACGCATATGCAATCACCAACATCGACGACAGGAACGGAATGGTGATGCTGCAGAACACCAAGGCACACACCGTGACCTATTCATGCAGGACAATCGCGGACCACACATGCAAGGTGATGGAGCAGAGTTTTGACGGAATGCTCGTGAAGATTGACGGAAGGGAGGCATGGTGCAGACTCATCGGAATGCACAACGCATACAATCTCCTTGCGATATACACCACAGCAGTGGCCCTGGGAGCAGATCCCGAGGAGGTACTCACAGCGATGAGCACCCTCGCACCGGCACCAGGACGACTTGAGAACATGAAGGGTCCGAGGGACATTTCCGTGATCATAGATTACGCACACACTCCGGATGCCCTCGAAAACGTACTCTCCACACTTAGAGAGATCGCACCTGAAAGGCAGCTCATCTGCGTGTTCGGATGTGGAGGAGACAGGGACAAGACCAAGAGGCCTGAAATGGGAAAGATTGCGCAGAAGATGGCCGACAGGATCATAGTGACATCAGACAACAGCCGCACCGAGAAGACAGCCGACATCATGGCCGACATCAAGGAAGGTATGGACACCAGCGGCAGGGCTAAATCACTGTTCATCGAAGACAGGGAACAGGCCATAAGGACAGCACTGATGATTGCAGACGAAGGAGCGACAATCCTCCTGGCAGGCAAGGGACACGAGACCTACCAGATAAACGGAACCGAGAAGGTTCACTTTGACGAGAAAGAGATAGTAAACGCAATATTTGAAGAAACAAGATGATATACCACCTCCTGAACGCACTTGAGAACCTGGATATTCCAGGACAGGGACTGTTCCAGTACCTGTCCTTCAGGGCTATCATTTCATTTACAGCATCCCTTCTGATCTCGATCTTCGCCGGAAGAAGGATCATCTCATGGCTGCAGAGCAAGCAGATCGGAGAGACCATCCGCGACCTCGGCCTTGAGGGACAGATGCAGAAGAAGGGTACTCCTACCATGGGAGGTATCATCATCTACATCTCGATCATCATCCCGGTACTGCTTTTTGCCGACCTGACAAACGTCTACACGATCCTTCTGCTTGTCAGCACCACCTGGTTCTTCCTCATTGGCTTCGCCGATGACTACATCAAGGTGTTCAGGAAGAAGAAGGAAGGAATGAGCGAGAAGGGCAAGCTTGCCGCACAGGGGCTCATGGCACTTGCAATCGGACTGGCAGTATGCTTCAGCAACCAGATCGTCGTCAGAGAAAACATTGCGGCAGAAGATACCGCAGTGGCGATCTCCGAGAACATAGAGAACCATATCGACGCTGCGGCTGAAGGCGACAGCATGGACATGGTAAAGAGCACAAAGACCACCATTCCTTTCGTGAAGAACCACGAGTTCGACTACAAGTGGCTCTCACCTTTCAAGGGGACATGGGGATGGTACTGCAAATGGGCCATCTACGTACTGATGATCATCATTGTCATCACCGCATGTTCAAACGGTGTGAACCTCACAGATGGAATGGACGGCCTGGCGGCAGGAACATCTGCAATCGTAGGAGTAGTCCTCGGAATATTCGCATGGCTGGGAGGTAACCTGGTCAACGCGGACTACCTCAACATCATGTATATCCCCGGCAGCGGAGAGGTGGCGGTATTCATGTCGGCACTCGTAGGTGCCCTCATCGGCTTCCTCTGGTACAACACATACCCTGCACAGGTATTTATGGGTGACACAGGCAGCCTCATGCTCGGAGGCATCATCGGCGTAACAGCCGTACTCATCAGAAAGGAACTTCTGATTCCTATTCTCTGTGGAGTATTCTTCGCAGAGAGCGTGTCAGTGCTCCTTCAGAGATTTTACTTCAAGTACACCAAGAAGAGATACGGTGAAGGCAGGAGGATCTTCAAGATGGCTCCTCTTCACCACCATTACCAGAAGGAGGGAATCCCTTGCCTGTTCAACAAGCCGGCAAAGGCGCTTCCTGAGGCTAAGATTGTAACAAGATTCTGGATCGTGGGAATGATTCTCGCGGTCATCACAATAGCATTGCTTAAGGTCAGATAGTCATGTCAAGAGTAGTAGTTTTAGGTGGAGGAGAGAGCGGAGTAGGTTCCGCTGTCCTCGCAAAGGCAAAAGGTTTCGACGTTTTCCTCTCGGATATGGGAAAGATTTCCGAGAAGTATGCGGCCATGCTTGAGGAGTGGGACATCCCATACGAGCAGGGCATGCATACAGAGGAGCTTATCCTCAATGCGGACGAGGTCATCAAGAGTCCGGGCATCCCATCGACCGCCCCTATGGTCAAGAAGATCATCGAAGGCGGCATCAGCGTGATTTCGGAGATCGAGTTCGCTGGACGCTATGACTCGGCAAAGAAGGTATGCATCACTGGTAGCAACGGAAAGACAACTACGACTTCACTGATCTACCATCTCCTCAAGAACGCCGGCCTCAATGTAGGTCTCGGCGGAAACATAGGAAAGAGCTATGCATACCAGGTGGCTACCGAGCAGCACGACATCTACGTGCTCGAGCTCAGCAGCTTCCAGCTTGACAATGTATACGACTTCAAGGCAGACATAGCCATCATCACCAACATCACTCCTGACCACCTTGACAGATATGACTACAAGATGGAGAACTATGTGAAGTCGAAGTTCCGCATCACCCGCAACATGTCAAGCGATGACTGCTTCATCTTCTGCTCTGATGACGAGATCACAATCAAGCACCTTGACCAGATCGTGATGAAGGCTCAGAAGCTTCCGTTCACCCAAAAGGAGGAAGTGAGCCAGGGAGCATTCGTACAGGGAGACAGAATGATTGTCCGCTACAAGGAAGAAGAGTGCGACATGTTCCTCCAGGAACTCGCCCTCGGCGGAAGACACAACGTATACAATTCAATGGCAGCGGCTATCGCAGCCAAGGTTATGGACATCGACAACCAGGCCATCCGTGAAGGTCTGGCCACCTTCGAGGCTGTCGAGCACAGACTTGAGAAGGTGCTCAGCATCGGAGATGTCCTTTACATCAACGATTCGAAGGCTACAAACGTAGACTCTGCATGGTATGCACTCGAGTGCCAGACCAGACCTGTAGTATGGATCGTTGGCGGCACCGACAAGGGAAATGACTACAGCAGCCTCATTCCGCTTGCACAGGAAAAGGTGAAGGCGATGATCTGCATGGGTCTGGACAACAAGAAGTTCCACGAGTCATTCGAGGGAGTTGTGCCTGAGATCCACGATGTCACTTCGGCACAAGATGCCGTTAAACTTGCAAATGAGATCGCAGTGAGCGGAGACGTGGTTCTCCTTTCACCATGTTGCGCAAGTTTTGACCTGTTCAAGAACTACGAAGACAGAGGAAGACAATTCAAGGAAGCGGTAAGGAGACTCTAGAATGGAAGGCAACAAGACTATAGGAGGCAGGCTGAAAGACATCTGGAACAGACTGCACAATCTTGAGGGGGACAAGGTGATCCTGATCATCGTCCTCCTACTCATACTTATATCCTTCCTTGCCATATTCTCGTCTACCCCACTGCTGCCTGCACAGGAATCCAGACTGGCTACCATGAAGGAGCACGGAGGAGTGGCTATATTCGGCATCATAATCATGGGTGTGCTTTACCGTTTCAAGATAAACTGGATAAAGTACATTTCACAGATAGGCTTCATCGCATCATTCGCTGCGCTGCTGTTACTTCTGACGAAGACCGACATCGGATTCCTCCAAGTGGAGACTAGAAATTCCGCAACCAGAAACTTCGTATTGTTCGGAATGCAGATCCATGTGTTCGAGATAGTAAAGGTTGCCATGGTGATGTACATCGCATGGGCAATGAATGCAGTCAAGGAGGACAAGGAGGCGCGAAAGCTCAAGCGCAAGCCTACGACATTGAAGATGGCAAACAGCATCGCCACCAGATATCCGAAGCTCAAGTTCCTTAAGAAGACATTCTGGAAGCGCATGATATATGTGTACATTCCTGCACTCACCATTATCGCTATGCTTTTCTTCGGCAGCGGATCCAGTTCGATCCTCATGGGACTTGCACTTATCGCCCTCATGATAATCGGAGGCATGCCGCTGAAGGAACTCCTCATAGCAGGTGCGGCTGGTGTCGCAGCCTTAGGCATAATGCTGGGTATCAACATCGCGAGTGACGGAAAGCTGATCAAGAGAGCGTCGACATTCATCGGACGAATTACGACAGACTACGACATGAACGACCTTGAAGGTCTCAGCGGCGACGCATACTACGAACTGCTTGACGACATCAGGCAACCGGAATCGGCGAAGGTAGCTGTCCACGAAGGCAAGATCCTGGGAAAAGGTATCGGAAACAGCACCCAGAAGTACAAGGTGGATAACATTTATGGTGATTACATGTATAGCTTCATCATAGAGGAGTACGGTCTGATGGGAGGTATCCTGATTCTGATCCTATACATAAGCCTGCTGGCCCGCAGCTCGATCATAGCCCGAATGTGCGAGAACGAGTTCGAGAAATACGCCATTGGAGGACTTGCGGTGCTGATCACCGGCCAGGCGTTCATGCACATCCTCGTAAACGTGGACATCGGACCGATGACAGGCCAGACGCTTCCGCTCATCAGCCACGGTTCCAGCGCTTTCCTGGTCTTCTGCGTCGCCTTCGGCATCATCCTGTCGATAAGCCGTCTGGCAAAGAAGAAGATCGAGAATGTAGAAATACTTACAGAACAGTCAAGAAACGACATAGAGGCAAACATTGAAGCTGCTGAAAAGTCAGAATAAGTCATGAAACACAGAAAGATCCGCGCAATCATCAGTGGTGGCGGCACTGGAGGACATATTTTCCCGGCCTTGTCAATCGCCGACAAGCTGAAGGAACTGAACCCTGATACCGAGATTCTTTTCGTAGGTGCGGAAGGAAGGATGGAAATGGAAAGGGTGCCGGCGGCAGGCTACGAAATAGTAGGCCTGCCGGTTGCCGGTCTTATGCGTAAGCTCACATTGTCCAACTTCGCACTTCCGTTCAAGATCATCAAGAGCGTAAGGAAAGCAAGGAAGGTGATCCGTGAGTTCAAGCCGGACATTGCCATCGGTGTGGGCGGATATGCCAGCGCTCCCCTCCTCTGGGCTGCCGTACGCATGGGCATCCCGACCCTAATCCAGGAGCAGAACGGTTTTGCGGGACTTACCAACAAGATACTTGGAAGAAAGGCGGACCGCATCTGCGTGGCATATGAAGGTATGGAGAGATTCTTCCCGGCTGACAGGATCGTGATGACAGGCAACCCTATCCGCAAGGAGATCATCCCGGCTGACGAAACCATGAAGAAGGAGGCTTTCGAATTCTACGGACTTGACCCACAGAAGAAGCATCTGTTCATCGTGGGCGGCAGCCTCGGAAGCCGCACACTCAACGAATCGATGCAGCAGTGGATAACTGACGGATGTCCTGGCGGAGAGAACACACAGGTGATCTGGCAGTGCGGCAAATACTACAAGGCAGGAGTCGACGCCTTCATGGAACAGGCTCGTGCAGAAGGCAGAAAACTGGACGGCATCATCCATTCGGACTTCATCAGAAGGATGGATCTGGCATATGCGGCAGCAGACGTGGTGGTGACACGCTCGGGAGCAAGTTCCATCTCGGAACTCTGCGCAGCCCACAAGGCAGCCATCTTCGTACCGTCACCTAATGTGACAGAAGACCACCAGACCCACAATGCCATGGCTCTTGTCAGAAAGGATGCCGGCATGATCGTGACCGATGCGGAAGCGAAAGAGAAGCTCATGAAGACAGCATGCGGACTGCTGGAGGATCCGGAGAAGATTGCCCTCATGGAAAAGAACATCGCCGCCCTGGCAAAGACTGATGCGGCAATGACCATCGCGCAGGAAGTATATAAGATCATAGGATGAAGACTTACAGGAACATATATTTCATAGGTATCGGCGGCATAGGCATGAGTGCCATCGCCAGATATTATAATGTGAAGGGATATTCTGTCAGCGGATATGACAAGACCCCTTCACCGCTTACCCATGCACTTGAGGCAGAGGGTATCAGCGTCCACTACACTGATGACATATCATATGTACCTAAGGACATAGACGATACTCTTGTAGTCTACACTCCTGCTGTTCCGAAGGACATGGGAGAACTTGTATATGTACAGGAAAAGGGCTATAGGGTGATCAAGCGTTCACGCATGCTTGGCGAGATAGCACAAGGCCAGCGATGCATGGCAGTTGCCGGAACACATGGCAAGACGACTACCAGTACACTGGTGAGCCACCTCTTCACAGACAGCGGAGAAGGCTGTTCGGCATTCCTCGGAGGCATCTCCAAGAACTATGACAGCAATCTGCTCACCCATCAGGGAGACGTGATCGTTGCGGAAGCTGACGAGTTTGACAGGTCTTTCCTCCAGCTCTTCCCTGAAATAGCGGTAATCACATCGATGGATGCGGACCACCTTGACATCTATGGCGACGAGGCTCATATCCGCGAAGCATTCAAGGCTTTCGCTTCACAGGTAAGCGGAACAGTGATAGCAAGACATGGACTTGACATCACACCGGAAGACACCAAGGCCAAGATCATGACTTACGGATACGGAGAGGCTGATGCCGATTTCTATGCGGAGCCTCTTGAGGACGGTCATTTCAACCTCCACTACCCTGGAGGAGTCATCGAGGACTGTGTTGTCGGTGTTCCGGGATGGGTAAACATTGAAAACGGTACTGCAGCGGCTGCGATTGCCCTCACATACGGCATCGCTCCTGAAAAGATCAAGAATGCGCTTGCGACATTCTCGGGAGTGAAGAGAAGATTCGACATGCAGGTGAATCTTGACGGGCTGGTATACATCGACGACTATGCACACCACCCGAACGAGATTTCCGCAGCCCTCAGTTCGATAAAGAACAAGTATCCGGGATACAGATACACAGCAATCTTCCAGCCGCACCTGTATTCAAGGACAAAGGACTTCGCTCCGGAGTTTGCACAGGCTCTCAGCATGGTGGACAGACTCATACTCCTTGACATATACCCGGCACGAGAGGAGCCTATACCGGGAGTGACATCACAGATAATCTTCGACGACGTCACAGCACCGGAAAAAATGCTTATAAGAAAAGAGGAGCTTCTGGGCTGTCTCAAGGATGAGGCACTCGGAGAGAAGGAGGTCTTCGTGACACTCGGAGCCGGAGACATCGACAGACTTGTCGGCCCATTGGCGGAACTGCTTACAGAAAAACACAGAAAAGGAAATGCCTAGGATCTGGAAACATATAGTCAACATCGTGTTCGGTGCGCTGCTGGTCAGCACGCTGACGGGAGCATATTTCCTTGGAGCCTCCAAGCGCAAGACCATCAGATGCAAGGGAGTGGCAATCACAGTCACTGACAGCAGCATGAACAGGTTCATCTCACCAAGAGAGATAAAGAAGTTCCTCGACGAAGAGCTTGAAGGGGGATATATAGGAGTACAGATCGACAGCATCGACCTCACCAGGATAGAGGAGATTCTTGACAGCAAGAGTGCCATTCTCAAGAGCGAGGCCTACACCACCAAGGACAGCATGCTCAACGTGACCGTGACACAGAAAAAACCTGTTGTCAGATTCCAGAAAGGGACGAAAGGATTCTATGCTGTAGAGGACTGCAGTCTATTCCCGCTGCAGAGCACATACACATCGCACGTGATGGTGGTCGACGGCCACATTCCTCTGAAGATCGAACACGGATACCTCGGCAAGCCTGACACAGAGGCCGGATGCAGATGGCTTAACGACATAGTGGAACTTGTCAAGTACATCGAGGCCAGCAAGACATGGAAGAGCAAGATCGTGCAGATCACGGTACTGGAAGACAGCGACCTGCTGCTCATACCGAGAGTTGGACAGGAGAGGTTCCTCTTTGGACAGCCTTGCGACATCGAGGAGAAGTTTGAAAAGATGGGTATATATTACCGAAGCATACAATATAGCAAGGGAGAAGGAGCATACAGGACAGTGGACCTGAGATTCAAGGACCAGATAGTATGCAGGAAAGACTGAATATGAAAAACTGTTTAAGTTCGGAAAAATGATGGAGATGAACGAAAGACATATAGTTGCGATCGACCTGGGAACGTCTAAGATGGCGCTGACTGTAGCCAAGGTCAATGGAAACGACAGACAGATCATATATTATAAGGAGGCTCACTCTGCAGGCATCAAGTACAGCGGAGTGTTCAACATCCTCCATGCACACTCTCCCCTCTCGTTCCTGATAAAGGACGCGGAGGATTCGCTGGGAATCAAGATCAACCAGGCTGTGGTAGGAATGCCTAAGTTCCCTATCAGGCAGGAGACGAACAGCGGTAAGGTCATGGACCGAGGAGAAGACACCGAGATCACTGCAGAGGACATCGAGGCAATCAAGAGATTTGCGCAGGAGACATATCCTCTCAAAGACCCTAAGAAAGAGGCTATATACGGAGCAGTGGCTCAGTCATTCTCAGACGGAGAGTATTTCCAGATCATCGAGAACGACATCATCGGAATGACCAGCGACGTGCTTGAGGGACACTTCAAGATCTTCATCGGAAACAAGAAGGACCTCAAGAACGCTGACAACCTTCTCATGAAGGCTGGAATCACCTCGAAGAAGAAGTACTTCACTGCAGAGACCACTGCAAAGGCGGTTCTTACTGACATCGAGATGGAAAACGGAGTTGCCCTTATAGATTTCGGAGGCGGCAGCACATCCGTCACCATCTACCATGGCAACATCATGCGTCACTACGCTTCAATTCCGTTCGGAGGCAGAAACATCACCAACGACATAAAGACCGAACTTCAGATCAGCGAGAGGCTTGCCGAGAACATCAAGCTGGCATTTGGAGCATGCATGCCGGACAAGCTTCAGAGTCTCAGCGAGAAGGTACTTCACATCAACGGACTTACTGCAGAGCAGTCAAAGGAAGTGACAGTCAAGTATCTCTCGGAGATCATCACAGCCCGTACGGAGGAAATCATCCAGGCAATGCTCTACGAAATCAGCCAGAGCGGCCTTGCAGAGCACCTCAGAGGAGGCATCGTGGTGACCGGAGGCGCGTCACAGACTGCCAACCTCGGCATGCTGATCAGGCAGATGTCGGGATACAAGGTAAGGATCGGCCATCCTCTCGGATCATTGTCATGCCAGGATATCGAAGGTGTCTATGAGCCATCGGCAGCGACATCGCTCGGACTCATCCAGGCTGCCATAGAAGACGACTGTATGAACTGCGCTACATGCGAGGAGACATTCCACACAGAAGTGGAGACTCCTGTAGAAATGGAGACTGTAGTTGTCGAGCCTGAAGCTGAGGAAGCTGAAGTCATAGTCGAGGAGATTGCTCCTGAGATCGAAATCCCTGAGGTGGAAATCCCTGAGGAGGAGTTCGACGAAGAAGAGGAGCTCGACGAAAAAGAGGATGAAAAGGAAGAGGACGATGACTACGACGAGGAACTCGAGGAGGACGACGACGAGGACGATTTCGGCAGCAGGAAAAAGAAGAAGCCGGAAAACAAGGGCGGATTCATGGCCAAGATCAAGTTCATATGGAACAAGATCAACGACGACACTGACAACATGATTGACGACATGACAAATAAATAGGGAGGCTAGCAGATGACCCAGATAAATCTTGAAGAGCTCGAGGTAACCTTCACCGATTGGGTACCCGAGAATTCCATCATAAAGGTAATCGGAGTAGGAGGTGGCGGATGTAACGCCGTCGACTACATGTACAACCACAGAATTCAGGGTTGCACATTCATTGTCTGCAACACTGACTCACAGTCTCTCAAGAAGAGCCGTGTGCCGATCAAGATCCAGCTCGGATCCGGTCTCGGCGCAGGATGCAACCCAACAGAGGGACGCAACGCTGCGCTCAGTTCACAGCAGGAGATCGAAGAGAAGGTCCTCAACACAAAAACAGACATGCTCTTCATCACTGCCGGCATGGGCGGTGGTACAGGTACAGGTGCAGCGCCTGTGATTGCTGCCATGGCTAAGAACAAAGGCATCCTGACCGTAGGTGTAGTGACCCTTCCTTTCAAGAACGAGGGTAACGAGTCCATGTCAAAGGCCATCGACGGCATCTATGAACTCCAGAAGAATGTGGACAGCATCCTCATCATCAACAATGAGAAGATCTACACCCACTATGGCAGCCTTCTTGTTCATGAAGCTTTCCCTAAGACCGACGAAGTGTTGGCCACTGCCGTGCAGGGCATCACGGAGATCATCAACAAGCCGGGCTATGTCAATGTCGACTTCAAGGACGTGAAAGCCATGATGACAGGCAGCGGAATGGCACTTATGGGCTGCGGCAAGGGCGAAGGAGAGAACAGGATCAGGGACGCCGTGACCGGAGCGTTGGCATCACCACTCCTGAACGATTTCGACATCAAGACAGCCAAGAACGTGCTGATCAACATCACATGCGGATACAACGAGAAGGGCCTGCTCATGGACGACCTCGCCGAGATCGACAGGCTTATGACAGAGCAGCTTGGAGAGAACACCAACAGGTTCAAGAGAGGTATCGTGTATGAAATGGACCCTGACTTCGCAGACAAGGTGAACATCACTGTGATCGCAACAGGCTTCGAGATGAAGAGGCTCAACGAGATCACCAATGTGAAGCTCGGCAACATCATCCAGATCGACTGGAACTTCACATACAGGAAGGGATATACTGCCGGCACAGAAGGAATAGAGCATCCTGAGGTTCCTAGCCAGAAGATCGGATTCAACAGCGCAAGCATCAAGACCGAGTTCGACTTCGGCGACGGAAAGAAGCCCGTTCTCCTCGTAGGAGAAATGGACGACAAGAGCGAGCTTGAGAACACAGCCGCCATCAGAAGAAAAGGTAAAAAAGATAAAACAGAATAGATTATGAGCAGGAAAACAAGAGTAAGGTTCGCACCTTCACCTACAGGTCCTCTCCATATGGGAGGCGTAAGGACCGCCCTCTACAACTATCTCTTTGCAAAGCAGAGAGGTGGTGACTTCATCATCAGAATCGAGGACACAGACTCACAGAGATTCGTTCCGGGAGCAGAGAAATACATCATCGAGGCTCTCAACTGGTGCGGCATCACTCCGGACGAAGGTGTTGATGCAGAAGGCAACATCGTAGAGACAGCTTCAGAGCGTCATCCGCATGCTCCATACAGACAGAGTCAGAGAAAGCCTATCTACCGTCAGTATGCGGAGCAGCTTGTCGAGAACGGCTTTGCTTATTATGCATTCGACACTGCTGAAGAGCTCGGAGCAAAGCGTGCTGAGATGGAGACAAACGGCCAGACATTCATCTATGGCCAGACCACACGTATGGGCCTTCGCAACTCACTCGCAATGGACGAGGCAGAGGTAAAGGAACTTCTCGAGACTCGCACTGACTGGACAATCCGCTTCAAGATGCCGGAGAACAGAGTCGTGAAAATGGACGACCTTATCCGCGGACATGTGGAGGTAAACACATCAACCCTTGATGACAAGGTTCTCTGGAAGAGAGCTGACGAGCTTCCTACATAC
>JAEIGA010007255.1_pt1 | contig 16850 bp, 11 predicted proteins | sample 9270691 | NCBI WGS metagenome assembly JAEIGA01 (sample SAMN17057246, study PRJNA624740) | gut metagenome | biome: biome; isolation source: fecal sample | host: Bos grunniens | place: China: Xizang | collected 2019
AACCTTAAAACCTCCCCCCTCATAACCTCAAACCCTATGAAAGGCATCGTTTTAGCTGGCGGTAGTGGCACACGCCTTTACCCCATTACAAAAGGTATCAGTAAGCAGTTGATTCCCATCTTCGACAAACCGATGGTGTATTACCCCATTTCGGTTTTGATGTTGGCGGGGATTCGTGAGATATTGATTATTTCAACACCGCAAGACCTTCCTGGCTTCAAGCGTTTGCTTGGAGACGGTTCGGACTACGGAGTAGAATTTTCTTACGCCGAACAACCCTCGCCCGATGGACTTGCTCAGGCATTTATCATTGGTGAAGAGTTTATTGGCCACGATTCTGCCTGCCTCGTATTGGGGGATAATATTTTCCACGGCAGCAACCTCCGCCACATGCTTCGCACTGCTGTAGAAACCGCTGAGCAGGAAGCTAAGGCAACGGTCTTTGGTTATCGTGTAAACGACCCCGAACGCTATGGTGTGGTAGAGTTTGATGAAGAAGGCAATGCTAAGAGTATTGAAGAAAAACCCTTGCAACCCAAGTCGGACTACGCCGTTGTGGGACTCTATTTCTATCCCAATAAGGTGGTAGATATAGCAAAGAGCATCAAACCATCTGCGCGCGGCGAATTGGAAATCACTACTGTAAATCAGAACTTCCTTGAAGACGGCGAACTCATGGTGCAGACCCTTGGTCGTGGTTTCGCGTGGTTGGATACTGGTACACACGACAGTCTTTCAGAAGCCTCTACATTTATCGAAGTAATTGAAAAGCGCACAGGGCTTAAAGTGGCGTGCCTTGAAGGAATTGCCTATGAGCAGGGCTGGATTACAAAGGAACAGGTGGCTGAGTTGGCAAAGCCTATGATTAAGAATCAGTATGGTAAATATTTGATGAAGTTGATAGAAAGAGATTAACTTTTTAGAAAGTACAAACCACCTTGTATGGAGTTGTATTCTTTAAGTCGTGCTCTTAACAAGATGTCTATGGGTAGTTACCGCCATATAGTGTTAATACTTCTTCTGCCGATGATTTCTGTATTGAAACTTTCGGCGGAAGAAGAATTGTTATGGTTGCCAGACTATTTTGAACGTGTTAATAGTCTCGCAGAAATAGAAGATGGGGCTTATTATTTGATTGCAGGAACCAGTCAACAGGATGGTCATGTGTTGATGACTTCTGAACTTGTCAACAAAAAGTTGCAGGGTGTCGTCTCGCCGAAGCAGGACCGTATTTTGTGTAGTGATGGAGCTCTTGTGTGGCAGATTTATCGTTCCGGAAATGAAGTTATTTTGAGGGCAGCACAAGAAAGTAAATTTCTTTATGTGCCCAAAAGCAATAAACCAGAGGTGGAGCTTCAGTCTGATGTATATACTTCATGGGAATTGCAACAAAAGGACGATGGCTTTGTACTGAAGCATACATCAGAGTCTACCCGCTATCTGCATACTTCTTACCAGATGAATGCTGAAAATTGCAACCCCTTCGGTAATTATTCTTTTTATGAATATGAAGGTAGGGTTGAAACGAATGTGCTTTATCTTTATAAGTTGGATGTAGAGTATACGCCCCCTTCGGATAACACGATTACTTATCTAGAACCAGGTGAAAAGGTCCCGGCTACAGGCAATCTCATTGTGCGTAATGGCGTGTTGATATACCATTCGGTGTTGTTGGATGCAGAAGAGTTCGTCCCCACCCAACCTTTTTCAGTAGCAGAAGGTCAACTCTCGTTTACCCGCATTCTGCAAGATAATAATTGGGAAACACTCTCGTTGCCATTCCCTGCTCATGTTCCAGAAGGTATTGATGCTCGAGAATTGGAAAGTGCCGTATCGGGAGAACTAATCTTTACTCCTGTTACAGAAATTCAAGCTAATGTTCCAGTTATATTGCGTTGTGCAGATGTGTCGGGTGGAAGTGTAACTTTTGTTTCAAAGGCATGCACAGTGAGTGCGCCCCCAATGTCTACATCTTTGTTTCAACCATCGTATACGCACCTTTCTGTGACAAGTGCAGCAGAGCATATTTACCTCCTAACGAGTGAAGGAAAGACTTTCTCACTTGCTGATTCAGGAAGTAAGTTACGCCCATTCAGGGCTTATATGAAATTGGAGTAGGGGAGGAGAACTTTTGATTCATTGAGTGGTTTTATGCCCCATCCAATTTACAAAAACTTAATTATTTCAAACCTAATAAATGATTATTGCTGTTGATTTTGACGGTACAATTGTTGAACACCGTTATCCCGAAATTGGCAAGGAAATTCCCTTTGCCGTTGCTACGCTTAAAGAACTCCAAAAGGATGGTCATAAGTTAATCCTATGGTCCGTCCGTGAGGGAGAATATCTTGAGGCAGCCGTGAAATGGTGTGAAGAACGCGGCTTGCGCTTCATTGCGGTAAATCAAAATTTGGACGAGAATGGTCCTGGCGAATCGCTTGAAACGAACCCTTCTTACAGTCGCAAACTCAAAGCACACCTCTTTATAGATGACCGCAATGTTGGTGGGCTTCTCGATTGGGGGGTGGTTTATGAACTTGTCAGCAAGCGCATGAACTATGAGCAGTACCTGACTTCGCAGGGCGAAAATGTTCCCACACTTAATCTCCAGAAGGAGAAAAAGCCCTGGTGGAAGTTCTAATCTTATCGTAGTGATCTCCACTGAAATAGTCATGATGAAAGTGCTTTCGGCAAAGCAAATGCGTGAATTAGACGCATTTACAATTCAGTCGAAGGGTATTCCTTCGATTGACCTTATGGAGCGCGCTGCTTGGGAAGTGACGCTCGCCTTGATGGCGCGTTGTTCGAAGGACGCGTGCATCGTAATCTTTGCTGGAGCTGGGAATAATGGCGGTGATGCTTTGGCTGTGTCTCGCTTGTTGTTGGGGTATGATTATAAGGTAACAACTTACCTTTTGAATCCCAAGGGAAAATTAAGTCCCGACTGCCAAGTGAATAAAGAGCGCTTGTTGGCAATGGCGAATGCCCTACTTATTGAAGTGGGTGAGGATACAGAACTCCCAACAATACCTCAGGGAGCAATTATTGTAGACGGACTTTTCGGTACGAGGCTCAATAAACCGCTTTCGGGTATGTTTGCCTCCGTCGTGGAACTTATCAATGCCGCTACGGCAGAGGTTGTTGCCATCGATATGCCTTCGGGATTGATGTGTGAGAGCAATCAAGAAAATTGTGAGGCACACATCGTGCGCGCCGATTTGACGCTGACTTTTCAACACCCGAAGTTGGCGCAACTCTTGGACGACAATTATAAATATGTGGGTGAATTGCGCATCCTTGATATAGGACTTTCAAAAGATTATGCAGCGCGGTTAGTTTCTCCTTACAGTCTGCTTTCAGAAGCGCAAGTTGCTCCGTTGCGTAAACCACGTACGCCCATTGGGCACAAGGGTACTTTTGGACATGCCCTGCTTATTGCTGGTAAATACGGCATGGCGGGTGCCGCTGTGTTGGCTGCGAAGGCGTGCTTGAGAAGTGGGGTGGGGAAGGTTACGGTACATACTCCCCATCGTAATAACGATATTCTGCAAATCAGTGTGCCCGAGGCGATACTCTCACACGATGCCGACGCTTCGTGCTTCACGCAACCCCTTGAAGACTTGACTGGATATCAAGCATTGGGAATCGGTCCAGGAATCGGCACCTGCTCATCCACTGCTTTGGCGGTGTTGGAACAAGTGCAGTTGGCGGGCATTCCCCTTGTAGTCGATGCCGACGCCCTCAATATATTAGCGACACATCGTCACGCCCTTCGCCTTTTGCCCAAGGGGGCAATTTTGACGCCTCACCTTGGAGAATTTAAGCGACTGGGTAACCGCAGTGTAAATCACTTTACGGCGCTTTCAGAAGCACGAGAAATGGCGGTGACCTTAGGCATTTACATCGTTCTGAAGGGAAGACATACTGCTATCTGTACCCCTGAGGGAAAGACCTTCTTCAACGCAACCGGTAATTCCGGCATGGCGACGGCGGGTAGTGGGGATGTTCTTACGGGAATACTTACATCGCTTCTTGCACAAGGTTACGACGCTCTCAATGCTTGCCTTTACGGTGTGTGGTTACACGGACTTGCGGGCGACCTTGCTGCCGATGCACTTTCGGAAGAAGCGCAGACCGCTACGGATATTATTGAGTACTTGCCAAAAGCATTTCTAAAAATGATTTATAAGTCATGAGCGCCTTTGCCTCATGCTTACCTCCTTACGATATTATGAAAACAAAATTCTTATTGCCGCTTGCACTCTGTGCATTGAGTGCTACGGCGCAAACGCAAATACTTCCTTACGACCCTGCTCGTACCATGGAAGGTATTACTTACTTCTTGCCCCAAACGGCATTGCAAGTGGTGGTAACTGCAAAGCGCACGGTCTATGAACCTGGAGAATATGCGAATTACGCAGAGCGCTTCTTGCGTCTCAATGATGTAGTGTTGGAGCAGGAAGAGCGTTGGCAATTGCAAACCATTTCGATTTCTACTTATGGTGTGGCAGACACAGCTCATGCTTATACCATCATTCATGACACACGCACGCCTGCACCTTTCGTTCGCCTCGCTCCCGATGGTCGTTTGCTTGCGATAAATACAGAACCCCTTGACCTCGAGGAGTTTGAAGAACCATCTGTGTTGGAAATTAAAGAAGAAAAGGTGGATGCTGCAGACTTCAAGACGCGTGATGTGTTGAACGCCGGAAGCAAACTTAAAATGGCGGAACTCACCGCGAATGAGATTTATGACATTCGTGAAAACCGCACCCTTTTGGTAAAAGGACAGGCCGACTTTATGCCCTCAGACGGTGAACAACTCCGCTTGATGCTTGCCACACTTGACAAGCAGGAAGCTGCCCTGCTCCAACTCTTTAAGGGTTCTTCCTACAGCGAAATGCATACCTTCGTGCTCAATTATTTGCCTTCAAAGGAGGGTGAGGTGAAGGATGTCTTGTTCCGTTTCTCCGACTTCCTCGGCTTGGTTGATAATGACAACCTTGCGGGTGAACCGTTTTATATTGATGTGCGCGACTTGAAAACACTTCCTGCAGTGAAGCCCATTGACCCTAACGATAAAAAGGCGCTTAAAAAGGCGCAACAAACACAGCAATTGGGCCTCCGATACCTGCTCCCAGGTACAGCAGAAATAAAAATATATGATGCTCACAATGTTTTGACAACCCTGCAAGCACCCTTCTCGCAATTTGGTCGCGTTGAGCACCTCGGAGGTGACCTCTTCAACAAGAAGATGCAGACTTCCGTGCAACTTTCTCCCACGACGGGTGGACTTGTGAAGTTGGATATGGTATTGCCCGATGCTAAATAGACAATAGGTTATAGGTTGAAAGTTCTCTTTGCTTTTAGAAACTAAGGACGATACAGCCAGCATAAGGCTTATCCGCATAAAACCTTACAACCTCAGAACCTCAAATCTTTCCTTGAATTATATGAAAAAACTCCTCCTTTCGCTTTCCCTCCTTGCCTCTTCGGCGTTTGCTGAAAAGGTAGTTATAAACATGGCAGACTATGGTTTGTTGCCCAATCAGGCGAACTCTTCTGCTGTGCTCCATGATGCTTTGACGAAAATCAAGGCAACGGTTTCTCCCGAGGATGAAATTACGCTCCGTTTCGGAAAAGGCACTTATACTTTCAGTGCTGCCGACGCCAAGGAGTATGAATATTACATCTCCAACCACGACCAGTACCCCCTTCGTAAAATTGGTTTCCACCTTGATGGATGGACAAACCTCACCCTCGACGGTTGTGGCGCTGAATTCTTGTTCACGGGTCGCATGATTCCTTTCTATGTGGTGAACTGCACAAACACGGTGCTCACCAACTTTTCTGTAGACTTCTCTGACCCTCAGATTACGCAGGCAGAGATACTTTCTAACACGCCCGAGGAAGGTACGACTTTCAAGATGGCACCCTGGGTGAAGTGTCGCATTGCTCAGAACGGACGCTTTGAGGTTTACGGTTCCGACTGGACTATGCAACCAAATTCAGGTATGAATTTTGAGAAAGACACTCGCCACATTTGCTATCAGACGGGCGACCTTTGGGTCATTACCGACGGTGTACAAGACTTGGGTAACGGAACTTTCCGCGCACCCCAGTGGAAAGAGGCAAAGGTGAAGCCCGGAACAATCGTAACCTTCCGCACATATCACCGTCCTTGCCCCGGAATTGTGCTTGACCACAACAATCAGACCACGCTCAAGAAGGTAAACATGCACTATGCTGAAGGTATGGGCCTTATTGCTCAGCGTTGCGAAGATATTACCCTTGATGGTTTCAATGTGTGCCTCCGCGGAAAGAAAGATCCCCGCTATTTCACAACTCAGGCCGACGCAACGCACTTCTCACAGTGCCGCGGACACATCAAGTCGGTCAACGGACTTTACGAAGGTATGATGGACGACGCCATCAATATCCACGGCGTATATCTTAAGGTGAAGGAAGTCATCAACGTACAGACCATTCGCTGCGCCTTTGAGCACGGACAGGCTTACGGTTTTGCGTGGGGTGATGTGGGCGACACGCTCCGCTTTGTGTCTTCTTACACGATGGAAGAACACGCCGAACTTTACACCATCCGAGAAATCCGCCCCGCTGATAAGCAGGAAGTAAAGGGCTGTAAGCAGTTTATCATCACGCTCGACCGCCCCATGGAGAAAAACCTTGACCTCGCAGTGGCAGATTACGGTGTAGAAAATCTTTCATGGACTCCTACCGTATCTTTTGCCGACAATGTGGTGCGTAACAATCGTGCTCGTGGCGCTCTCTTCAGCAGTCCGCGCCACACGGTGTGTGAAAACAACCTCTTCGACCATACCTCTGGCACCGCCATCCTCCTTTGTGGCGACTGCAATGGTTGGTATGAATCGGGCTCTTGCAAGGACATCGTGATTCGCAAAAACACATTTATCAATGCTCTCACGAGTTACTACCAGTTCACCAACGCCGTGATTTCTATCTATCCCGAAATCCCCCGCCTCGGTGAGCAGCAGCAGTACTTCCACTCTAATATTGTTATTGAGAAGAATAAGTTTACGACCTTCGACGAACCTATCCTCTATGCCAAGTCTGTTGACGGTCTTATCTTCCGTAACAACAAGGTGAAGCGCTCAAATGCCTACGCCCCCTTCCACTGGAACAAGGAAGCCTTTAAGATGGAGCGCGTAAAGGGATTTGTGAAGGAGTAACCCTCCCTTCTGCATACTATAAAGGACACGAATTGCTACGGCAGTTCGTGTCCTTTTTATTGCAGTGGGATGAAATAGCCGTAAAGGCGTATATCTTCACTTTTTTGTTTTTAAAGGGTAAAATAGTTCGGCGAATAAAAAAAATAATTCCCTTAAGAATTTAAAAAGTTCCCTTTGGAAAATTTATTAGGAATAATACAATCTGTAGTTTAAAATAGAGTTTAAGACGCTTCTTGCGTCAGTTGGCGCCCATAATGGGAAAAGAAATCAGCGATACACTGCTTGTGGGCGGTGTATCGCTGATGTGTGCAAGTTTAATGCTCCTATAGGAGTTTTTACTTTGTTCCGAAAATTCTGTCGCCCGCATCTCCAAGACCAGGAAGAATGTAGTTGCGGTCGTTAAGGCCTTCGTCGAGCGACGCAAGGTAGATGTCTACATCAGGGTGCTGCTCGCTTACAACCTTTACGCCCTTCGGAGATGCAACGAGGCACATGAGGCGGATGTTGGTATAACCGTCTGCCTTTAAGCGGGCGATGGCGTCGCACGCACTACCACCAGTTGCCAACATGGGGTCGGTGAGAATCACCAAGCGGTCTTTTCCTGCGGGCATCTTATAATAATAAAACACGGGTTGGCAGGTTTCTTCATCGCGGTACATACCTATGTGCCCAACACGGGCTGAGGGGATGAGCGAGAGTAATCCGTCGACCATCCCGAGACCTGCGCGAAGGATTGGGGCTATCACCACTTTCTTTCCCGAAATCTTCGGCGCATTCATCTTCATTAGCGGCGTCTCTATTTCTTCGTACTCTAAAGGAAAATCTCGGGTGATTTCGTACCCCATAAGCATTGCTATTTCCTTCAACAGGTCGCGAAACTTGAGGGTAGACGTTTCCTTATTACGCATGATGCTCAACTTGTGTAGCACCAGGGGATGGTCGATAATGTGTAGTGCCATAGGATATTTAGGTTAGAGTATAAACTATATGAGTAAAGATAAAAGAGTAAAGTTGCTATGCAGAGCGGGACTGCGTAAAGGGGATGGATGGATACCTTGTGTCTTTGCTATTTACTCTTTTAACTTTTACAAAAGTAGTATATATTTTTGGAATGAGAGGAGGTCTATTCCCTTAAATGTAGTTATTTGCAAAATACTTAAATAGTCTTGTGAAAAACAAGGTAGACCTAGGCGTTATCCTTAACTTGGTTTTGCGTAGTGTTATGGTCTTATGTTTTGTCCAACTTTTTCCTATATTATACTCGTAATTAGAGTGTCGAACAAAACTGGAATTTCTTACTTTCACCCACACTTGAAAATCTGCGCTTTAGCCCCCCCTCTAAAATTATTAGTAACCTTTTTTAAATTACATTACTAACAATTTAAATTATGTTACTAATAATTTTTACTACAATAGGTTTAGTTTTTTGCGCAACGGATTTTGGGGTGGTGAAGTCCGTGTTATGCACCGCTTTCTCGCTCTGCAAATTTCTCAAGTCCCTCTAATGTGGTGCTGAAGCGCACTCCGTGGGGAAGCGCTTCGTGCAATTTTTGCATATCAATGCTGATGTTGCGGATATGCGTGGGGAAGCGCTCGGGGTCGGGGAGGATGAGTTGTGAGGGAGTGAGGGAGGTAAATGCGTCAGGGTACTTACGCAGAAGCAGGCGGGCATAGGCGAGGGCGGTCTCAAAGGTGTTGAGCGGATTCTCGGCGCCAAAGTTGTAGATACCGCCGGGGATGTTGACGCAGTGGGGGAGGATTTCGACCACTTTGCGGATGTCGGTGATGCCGCGGTATTCGCGTGTGGCGAAACTGAGGGGCGTTTGTGTGCGCAAGGCATTGGCGATGTTCACCACAAAGTTGGGGTGCGTGCGCATCCCTTCTCGCGCGGCGTCATACATCCATGTGGCGCGCAACATTACTGCCTCGGGATCCTGTTCGGCAATGAGGCGCTCCGCTTCAAGTTTGTCGCGTCCGTAAACATTTTCGGGTTTTACGGGGATGCTTTCGAGAAGTCCGCCAAGTTCTTCATTGCCGTTGTAAATCTGGTCGGAAGAGAAGAAAATGAACTTTGCGCCTACCGCCTTGGCTGCTTGTGCCATGTGGAGCGCACCCATTACATTTATTTGCTTACTCTCTTCGGGGTGTTGCTCACAGTGCCAAGTGTTAGAGATAGCTGCAAGGTGGAGTACTACATCTGGTTTTTCTGCGCTTACATAGCGTAGCGCCGCTTCTGCGTTGTCGATAGGAAGTTCTGCGTGTGAAGGTGTGAGCAAGGTATATTCGTTTTGCCAACGCGCTACGAAGCGACTGCCCACGAAACCTGTGGCGCCGGTGATGAGGATTTTCATGAAATAAGTGGATAAATAAGAGTACAGATATCCGTGTTCAACTTTTTATTAGAATACAATAACAGAGTACAAAGTACAGGTGCCATACGGTAGCCCCGCATGGAGTTGTACTCTGTACTCTGTTATCTGTACTCTGAATTTTATTTTACAACAACCTTTGTGCCATTCACCAAGTAAAAGCCTTGAGGAAGGCAGATACGAGCTGTTCCAACAACGCTACGATTATCAATGAGTCGACCGCAGAGGTCGTAAATGCTAATCGTTTGAGGCGTTGTGCTGTTTACCAAAATTCCGCCCTCAACAATGTTGATTATAGGTGTAGAAGGTGCTCCAATTTCTTTAATGTCAACTGTGCCGTCAGTGTTTTGTTGTCCCTTCTTTTGGTATACGCGAATCCAGTCAAAAGTTGTTTCATAAACATGGTTAACATCAGCATTTGCAGCCCAAGCTCCGTTGCCGACACTCTGGTTGAGGATAAGGTAGAAATGCTTGTCGAAGGGCCATTGACCTTGGTTGAGTATGTTTGAATCTGTAGACTTGTTGTATGTACCAACGAGCTTTCCGTCAACATACCATTTCAAAGAAGTTTCGTCCCACTCAAGACCGTAAGTGTGGTAACGGTCAAGACTTACCGCAGTGTTAAAACTTGAACGAGGATTGTTCGTATTACCAAGGTTATAAGTCCAATTCGAGTGAATAGTGTGGTAGCTACGCTCATCAGTATCAATAACTTCCCAAATATCTATTTCACCAGCATTAGGCCAACCCTTACTATTATCTGCAGGCATCATCCAAATAGCAGGGAAGTTACCAATCCAGGGATTGCTGAGGGCGCGACATTCTACTTTGCCGTAAGTAAAGGCAAACTTTCCCTGCGATTTCACGCCGCCCGTAATCATCGGCACGGGGTCTTCGTCTTGATAGGGATTGGGAATGGCGCGACAAGCGAGTTTGCCGTCCTTAATAAAATATACATCGGGGCGATCTGCCAACCAACGATTCCAAGTAGCTCCTTGACGCTCACAGCTAATCCACTTTGAGGCATCTGGACGAGAACCATCGGGCAGGTTAAATTCGTCGCTGAACACAAGTTCATATTCTGCGTTTTCTGTAGGTTGGAAGTCGGCAGAGATAATCACATCCCCATTCAGTTTCTTGGCAGGAATGGTGTATGTCTGTGCGCTAATTGTAAACTCTTCCCATTGACGGTTGCCGTGGACGAATTCAGAACCATTTAGGTTGTGACCATGGCGAATAACTATTTCACTTGCACTAAATTCTGAAGCAACGGGGGCAGGGACAATGCTCAAAGAAGTGAAGGGAGTGAAGTGAAGGGGAAGTGCTGTATTTTGTAAACCATTGATACTACCATTAACGGTAAGAATCTCAAGCGTGTGTTTCTCATTGTGCACATTAAGAAGGAAATCAACTACACAACCGCCCACATCGTTAATCGTAGCGCTACCAGCAGGATTAATGTTGTCGTAATCAACTTTTAATCGTGCGCGATAAACACCTGTAGGAAGGGCTTCGGGGATAGTTATTGTAGGAAGTTCCTTGACTACAGCATTAATCTCTGCATTTTCTCCTAAGCTATTCTTACCATTGTAGTAAGTATAACTAACAAGTTCGCCACTCAAAGAGGGTGTTCCGTTTGCATTGAGAGTAGCCGCAAATTGTCCGTCTTGATTAAGGTCAATGTAGAAGTAGAAGTGCGGAACTGTTCCTGTCGTAGTCAGCTTTGCAGAGAGTGTCTTTCCTGGAATTACATGAACCTCGTTACTTGTCATGTCGTAGTACACAGCAGTGCTGTTGCGAGAGGGTGAAATTGTACCCACAGAAGAACCATTGGAAGAGAACGAAGCTCTCGTGAGCTTATTGTCTGTGTTTGGTAATTCGAGTGAGGCATCAAAACTTATGGGATAGTCACCCTGTGCATCTTCCATAGTAGGTTGTGCCGTGAAAACTGCTGTAAGATTCACATCTCCATTGATATAATGTGCGGGGAGTGTAACCTTGTTGCCCTTTATAAGATAAGCGGGGATAACTTCTTCCTTCCATTGTGGAAGTCCATAAAGGTCTGCCTCATTTGTGAGATTGTAACCATGGCGCACAATGAGTCCGTCGCACACAAAACCTTCGTTGGGAGTAATTGTAAGCGTGAGGGGTTGGCCAAACGGGGTTGTGCTACCAAGGGGTGAACCTTCTTCATCAGTGATGCTACCATTAGAAGCGCTGATTTGGAGGTTACTTACCTCACCATGGAGATTGAGCAGAATGTCGCAAATAGCACCGCCATTCTTTAGAATACCATTTCCGTCTTCTTTGCGCCCAGCAGGGTCAACAGAGTCCCAGTCCACTTTGTAACGCATGCGGTAAAGTCCATAAGGGAGGTCCGCAGGAATAGTAAATGCAGGAGGATTCAATACATTACCATTGGAATTGATAGCCCCAGTACTATTGCATGAGAAACCGTTGGCACAATTGAAATATGAGAAAGACATGATGTCGCTACCTTCAGAAATGCTTCCGTCGTTACCAATCAGTGCATCAAAAGCGCCGTCATTTTCACGGTCAAGGTATATAAAACCATTCATCCATGTGCCAGAGAACTGGAAAGTGGGAGTAACTGTTTCACCTGGAGCCGCCATAAACTGTTGATCGGCAACAATGTTGTACACGGTGGAAGATGACGCAACGCTTGCACTTTGGTTACCGTTGGAAGGGCTATTAAGTGCAATTCCATTCAGACGGCGTGAACCGTGAGTGTATGTTTGGTCGGTAGGAAAGTTAATAACATAACTTTCAGCTTGGGGCGTTGCCTCATTAAGCGGTGTAAGGGGAATCGCCTGAGCTGTAGTTGCTAAACTTATTCCATAAAGCAAGGTTAGTAACGATGTTCTCATAATAGATATGTATTAGTTTATAATTTGCAATTCGGTTGGTGCTTGATAAAAGTCAAGTTAGAGTGCGGAAGAAGGAATGCTTGAGCGGAACTATCTGATTTCTTAATTTTATACCGAAGTTTCTAAAAAACATCTCCGAGATATTTTGAAATATGTCGGACTTATTTTAAAATAATCGGCAGTTAGTTTTAAGGATAAAAGTAAGAAGCATGAACATAAAGTGTACATGTTTTTCAAACTTTGATTTTCAGTTCCAAAGGTCGTACTTCGTATTCCGTCCGCAGTCATTAGAATCCCCTTTATCTCGTGATGATGCGCGTGCCAATCATGGGCGAAAGCACCTTCTTGAGTTGGTTGAAACGCGCATGCTCTTCCATGATGGCGCGAGCGCGTTCGGGCGATTGAAGCACCTCAGGCTTTTTCAGTTCTAAGAGTAATTCTTTCAAGCGTGACTCCACGATGTGAAATTTATACTCGTTGAGCAAATGAGGAATGAGTTCGACAAGGCGATTTTCGTCGGGGTTGTGCTCTTCCAATTGCTTCGTTGAAAGCGTATAGTTATCCTCCGCAACTTGAGTAGCTAACTGCTGAATCTCAGGCGTTTCGGCTTGCATGAAATGGTGGAGCGAAACATACTTGGTGTCAGCAGAATCCGCAAGTGGAAGTGCCTCGGAAAGAATCTGGGCGTAGAGGGGCGTCTGAAGGGCAATGCCGTCATTTTCAAGGTCGGCGGCAATATAGTTTGCTACGGTCCAATCCACAGTTGCACCCTCCTCAGTTTCTTCTGAGAATAGCAGCGCCGAGCCATGGCGGATGATGGCTTTAATCAACTCAAATTCCTTCTGACTACTGTCGGCGAAGCTACGCACAATGGTGTTGGTCGCCTCAGGTTGCTGCCCTTCATCGGTTGGCTGTTGGTTGTTGTCGGCAGGTTGCTGTCCGTTGTTCGCATGAATCTGTTTGCCCACTTCAGCGGCGATAATGCGCTCTTCCATCTTCACCTGGTCGGCGCATTGGGAGATGTAGGTTTGACGCACAATGCGATCGGGAATCACCGCTATACTATTCACGATGTCACGAATGACATTCGAGCGTTGTTGAGGGTCGTTTTCCGCATCTTTCAGGAGGAGGTTGGTTTTGAAGCGGATGAAGTCCGTTTGATTTGCCTCAATGTATTCCCAATATTTCTGAGCGTTGTTGTTGCGTGCAAAGCTGTCGGGGTCTTCTCCCTCGGGGAGCAACACGACCTTGATGTTCATCCCCTCGGCAAGGAGCAGGTCGATACCGCGAAGCGAAGCCTTGATACCCGCTGCGTCGCCGTCGTAGAGTAGGGTGATGTTGTGCGTAAAGCGTCGGAGCAAGCGGATTTGCCCAATGGTAAGCGAAGTACCCGAACTGGAAACGACATTCTCAATTCCCGCTTGGTGCATCGAGATTACATCGGTGTAACCTTCCACAAGGAAACAGCGGTCATGCTTCGTAATGGCATGCTTGGCAAGGTAGAGGCCGTAGAGCTCGTGACTCTTGTTGTAAATCAACGAGTCGGGAGAGTTGACATACTTGCCGACATTCTTCTGTTTTTCAGTGTTCAAAACGCGCCCACCAAAGGCTACGACGCGACCAGAAATGGTATGGACGGGAAAGATGACGCGTCCGTGGTAGCGGTCAAGGAGTTTGCCGTCCTCCGTCTTGACGCAGAGTCCCGTTTTTACCAAATACTCCTCTTCATATCCGCGTTTGAGCGCCGCTTGTGCCATAGCGTTGCGCTCGGGCAAGCAGAACCCCAACTGAAATTTCTTTATGATGTCATCGCGAAAGCCACGGGCGCGGAAATATGCCATACCGATGGCCACACCTTCAACATTGTTGTAAAGCGTATCGGCAAAGTAGTCGCGCGCCCACTGATTGGCGGCAAACATCGCCTCACGCTCCGAAGATTCTTTCTTCTCCTCCTCCGTCTCCTCCTTCTCCTTGACTTCAATGCCGTAACGTTTGGCAATCCATTTCAAAGCCTCGGGATAAGTCATCTGTTCGTGTTGCATGATAAAGCCGACGGCGTCGCCACCTTGCCCGCAAGAGAAGCACTTGTAGAGTTGCTTCGACGGGCTAACGATGAACGACGGCGTCTTTTCGTCGTGGAACGGACAGAGGCCTTTATAGTTCGCCCCAGCCTTCTTCAAGGTCACAAACTCCTTGACAATATCATAGATATTTGCGGCTGAGCGAATTTTCTCAATGGTAATCCTATCAATCATACCTGCAAAATTAGCATATTATTAATAAAATGTGTATCTTTGCGCCCTAAAAACAACGAAACTATATACTTGACTTAATGGGTTTAGTACTTTTATTCTTTACAATTGCAGTTGCGGTATCCTTTACCTGCTCTATTCTTGAGGCAGTTTTGCTCTCTACTCCAACATCGTTCGTGACGATGAAAGAGGACGAAGGGGCTACTGGCGCCAAGTTATTGAAGACGCTGAAGGAGAACATTGACCGCCCGATTTCAGCCATCCTTTGTTTGAATACGATAGCTCATACGATTGGTGCCTCTGGTGTCGGTTGGGCTGCTACAGAAACTTGGGGGGAAGAGTGCTTCGGACTTGTTTCTATCGTCCTTACGATTCTCATCCTCGTCTTCTCTGAAATCATTCCCAAAAGCATTGGCGCACGCTACTGGCGCTCGTTGGCTTGTCCTACGGCCTTTATTATTCGTGGTATGGTGATTATCACCTATCCCCTTGTGTTGATTTCCGAATGGATTATGAAAATCTTCTCGGGCAGTGAACAACCCGTCAGCGTGAGTCGCGATGAAGTTTCTGCCATGGTGAAGGTGGGCGCAGAAGAAGGCGTGCTTGAAACGGAAGAGAATCGTATGATTCAAAACCTCCTCCGCTTGGACAGTATTACGGCACACGAGATTATGACGCCCAGTGTGGTTGTAGCGAGTGCGGATGAGCAGATGACGCTTAAGGATTTCTACCTTGAAAAGGAGTACAGCACGTATTCGCGTATCCCTGTTTACGAGGAAGACGACAATTATATTACGGGTTATGTGCTTCGCCAAACGGTGCTTGAGAAGTTGACAGAAGACAAGTTCTCTATGCGTCTCGCAGACATCGTACGCCCCATCTTGAAGTTTGAGGAATCGACCTCCGTTTCTGAAATTTGGGAAATGATGCTTGCCAAGAAGGAACACATCTCTGTAATCTTCGACGAATACGGTTGTATGCGCGGTATCGTAACTATGGAAGATGTGATTGAAACCATGCTCGGTTACGAAATCGTTGACGAGAAGGACACCGTAGCAGACATGCAGGAGTTGGCACGCGAGAAGTGGCAGCGCATGCAAGAGGAAGATGAAGAGGAGTGGGAGACAGAGCAGGAAGCAACTCCCGCAGATGAACAACAATTTGAAAACAATACAAAATAAGATAAATTTCCCTTATGAATATCAGTTATAAGTGGCTGAAGGAATATGTTGATGTAAACCTCTCAGCAGAAGAAATTGCCGTAGCGCTCACTTCTATTGGTTTGGAAGTTGGTGGCGTGGAAGAAGTTCAGGCAATTAAGGGTGGACTCGAAGGCCTTGTTGTTGGTCATGTGCTTAGCATGGAAGTTCACCCCAATTCTGACCATATGCACATCTGCCAAGTTGACCTTGGTCAGGGCGAACCCGTGCAGATTGTTTGCGGTGCTGCAAATGTAGATGCTGGTCAGAAGGTAATCGTTGCAACTTTGGGCACAAAGCTTTATAGCGGCGATGAATGCTTTACGATTAAGCGCTCAAAACTTCGTGGCGTAGAAAGCCTCGGAATGATTTGCGCTGAAGATGAAATCGGCGTGGGCACAAGCCACGACGGTATTATCGTACTTCCCCAGGATACTCCCGTGGGTATGAAGGCGGCAGATTATTTCAATATTCAGAGCGACTGGCTCATTGAAGTAGATATTACTCCCAACCGTGCTGATGCTTGTTCACACTGGGGCGTAGCGCGCGACCTTTATGCGTGGCTCGTTCGCAACGGTTACGAAACCAAGTTGCACCGTCCTTCTGTTGATGACTTCAAGGTAGATAACACTAACTTGCCCATCGCGATTGAAGTAGAAAACGCTGAAGCATGTCCCCGCTACTGCGGTATCACTATCAGTGGTGTAGAAGTTAAGGAAAGTCCCGAGTGGTTGAAGGAGAAACTCGAAATTATCGGTCTTCGCCCCATCAATAACATTGTGGACATCACCAATTATATTATGATGGCTTACGGTCAGCCCCTCCACTGCTTCGATGCAGATATGATTGAAGGTGGTAAGGTGGTTGTGAAGTCTATGCCCGAAGGAACTCCCTTCGTAACACTTGATGGTGTAGAACACAAACTTTCTGA